>ERZ1370068.5026-contig-4068_pt1 | contig 58785 bp, 96 predicted proteins | sample MGYA00561227_ERZ1370068 | MGnify/ENA primary metagenome ERZ1370068 (study PRJEB38410, sample SAMEA6850437) | metagenome | study: Metagenomic assessment of the ecological functions of the soil: analysis of the soil microbiota associated with the... | reverse complement strand
GCGCTTCGTTCAGTTACGTATTGCTGAACTGGTCGATCGGCCTCGAGGTGACGCTGTCGGTCTTGGGCCACCGACATCAATTCCCCGACCGTCGGCGGCATGATCTACTGGGCCAATCAGCACACCGCGCTGGTCGCGGGCGTGTGGTGGTGGATCGCCTTTCCCGTCATTTTGGTGGTGGCCCTGTTCATCGGCCTGTTCCTGCTGGCGTGCCGATGAACGGAGCATATCGACCCGGCGCAGCCGACTGCGGCGCATCGGGGGGCGGATGACGCGACGACCCCAGTTACCGTCGGCACGGAGGAAAACGCCCAGGCTGCAGGTGCTGCCTGCGCGAGCATGCTCACCGTTGAAGACCTCAAAGGCCTACTACCGCACGCGCCATTTCGGCATCGAGCGGGAAGTGAGGCGGTCGACGGCGTCTCCCTTCGAGGTCCGGGACAAGGAGATCCCGGCATCGCCGAGGATCGAGCTCGGGCAATTCGACGCTGCTCAAGGCCGTCGCCGCCGCCATGCGGCCGCCCCTGCTGCAAGTGGTGGGCGGCACGGTCCGGATGCGCTTTTGCGCGGCGGCAAATCTCTGCAGGCGGCTTTCGGGCAACCGAGCGCCGCCCAGCTGCGCTGGCGCAAGCTCTCCTACATCAGCGCAGGGGCTCCATGAGCGCCTTGAACCCCGTGCGCCGCGTGCGCCGCTCATTTGTGGACTTTGCCGCGCGGCACTTGGGCCACCGGCGCCGCTTCGAGGCCAGGGTCGTGGCCACCTCGAGCCCGTTCGGCTGGATAAGGGCGTGCTCGATGCCTACCCCACGAGCGCTCTCGGTGGCATGCGCCAGCGCGTCACCATCGCGCTGGCCACGCTTCGTGCCGGCCCGGCTCGTGATCGCCGATGAGCCCACCACGGCCGCTCGACGTCGTCGTGCAAAAGGACGTGCTCGCGCATGATCCGCGAGCATCCAGCGGCGAGATCGGCTCGTCCCTCCTGCTGGTCACCCACGATTTGGGGCGTGCACGCCTACTATCACCGACCGCCTGGCCATCATGTACGGCGGACATGCTGGTCGAGGAGGCGCGCACCGCCGACTTGTTCCTGCAGCGCCGCAGCACCCCTACACCCGGCACCTGATCGCCAGCCTGCCGCGGATCGGCGACGAGGCGCCGAGGGCGGGCCTCTCGCGGCAGCCCACCGAACCTCGCCGAGCCGCCGTCCGGTTGCCGCTTTCACCCGCGCTGCCCGCTCGGCGGTGGAGCGCTGTCGGCGCGAGACCCCAGCCCTGACGAGTGCTGGCCGCCGGATCACCGCGTCGCCTGCTTTGCCGTCGGAGGGCAGACGTGATGGCGCCCCTCTGCTCGACCTGGCGCATCGTGTCCAAGACGTTCGGTTCGGCGGCCTCTTCGCGCGCCGGCGCATCGCCGCCGTGCGCGATGTCGACTTTAGCCTCGTCCGGCGAGCAGCCCGAGGTATTGACGCATCGTCGGCCAGTCCGGGCAGCGGCAAGACCACGCTGGCGCGCATGATCCTCGGCCTCGGAGACGTCGACGAGCGGCGAGCCTACGTCTCATGGGCGAGGATATCGCCACCCGTGGGCCGGGTGCCGCGCGCCGGCGCTTGCTGGGCCCGTGCAGCCGATCTTCCAGAACCCGTTCGAGGCCTTTAACCCGCTGCGCCATGTCGACTACTACCTGCCGCTGACGGCCCACCGCTTCGGCGGCGCCAGCGACCAGCCTTGAGCGCCCAGGCGGCAACTGATGCAGCCCTACGCCAGGTCGGCCTGTCGCTTGCCGAGGTTTCGCGCCGGTATCCGCACGAGCTTCGGGCGGCCAGCTGCAGCGGCATGGCCATCGCCCGCGCGCTGCTGGCAAAGCCGAAGCTGATCGTCGCCGACGAGCCCGTCTCGATGGTCGATGCCTCGCTGCGCATGGCGATCGTCAACCTGTTCAAGACGCTGCGGGACGAGTTCGGCATCTCGATCCTCTACATCACGCACGACCTGGCGACCGCCTACTACGGTCAGCGACCGCATCGATCGATCATGCAGGACGGCGAGAGTCGTCGAAAGCGGCGACGGCCCGAGCCGTGCTTGACAGCGCCCCAGCACGCCTATTCGCGTCAACTCAGGGACGCCGTCCTGGTGCCCCGCTTCAAGGCGCAGCTCGGGTCGTAGGCAGCGCCATGGCTAGAACCGGAGCATGAGTCGCGCATTCGAGACTACGGAGAGCACGCATGCGTCACGCCAACAGTCCTTCTCGATCGCGACTTCGCCATCGGTGACGACCGACCCGCGCCTGTTCGGCGCCTTCGTCGAGCATCTGGGTCGCTGCGTCTACGGCGGCATCTACGAGCCCGGCCATCCGACCGCCGACGAAGCAGGGCTTTCGCGGCGCGACGTGCTGGCGCTCGTCAAGGAGCTCGGGCCGACCATCATGCGCTATCCCGGCGGCAACTTCGTCTCCGGCTACAACTGGGAGGACGGCGTCGGCCCGGTCGAGCGCGCCCGACGCAGGCTGGACCTCGCCTGGTTCTCGACCGAGACCAACACGGTTCGGCACCAACGAGTTCATCGACTGGTGTCGCGCCGCGCAGGTCGAGCCCATGCTCGCCGTCAACCTCGGCACGCGCGAGCGGCGATGCGGCGCGCAACCTCGTCGAGTACTGCAACCATCCCGGCGGCAGCCGCTACGCCGACCTGCGGCGTGCGCACGGCTACGAAAGCCGCACGGCGTGAAGTTCTGGTGCCTCGGCAACGAGATGGATGGCCCCTGGCAGATGGAGCACAAGACGGCCACCGAATACGGCCGCGTCGCCGCCGAGGCCGCCAAGATGATGCGGTGGGTCGACCCGAGCCTCGTGCTGGCCGCCTGCGGCTCGACCTCGCGCAACATGCCGACCTTCGGGCGCTGGGACGATGAGGTGCTCGAGCACACGTTCGAGCTCGATCGACTTCATCTCGCTGCACACCTACCTCAACAACTATCAGGGCGATACGCGCGAGCTTCCTGGCTGCATCCGACCTGATGGATTTCTTCATCGAGGAGGTTGTCGCCATCGCCGATGCCGGTCGCGGCGCGGCGGCGGTCGACCAAGCGGCTCGATGCTGAGCTTCGATGAATGGAACGTGTGGTACCGCACGCGGCGCACGCGCCAGCGACCGCGTCAAGGAAGGCTGGCCGCGTGGCGCCGCCCATCCTCGAGGAGATCTACACCATGGAGGATGCGCTGGCGTTCGGCGGCGCCTGCATCTCGCTGTTGAACCATGCCGATCGGGTCAAGTGCGCCTGCCTCGCCCAGCTCGTCAACGTGATCGCGCCGATCATGACGGAGACGCGGCGGCGGGCCTGGCGGCAGACCATTTTTCATCCCTTCCAACACATGAGCCGCTACGGTCGCGGACGCGTGCTCAAATGTCAGAGTCGATCAGCGAGACCTACGCCGCCTCCTACTACGATCCCCGCGGCAGCCTCGACCAGTCGTTCCCGCTTGCCGCCGTGCCCTACCTCAAACTGGCGGCGGTGGCGACCGGGGACGGTGGCTCTCAGCCTGTTCGCCCCTCAACCGCGACCTGGCACGACCGATGACGGTTACCGTCGAGGCGCGCGCGGCTTTAACGACCCTCGCCGTCGCCGAGGCCTTCGAGCTCCGCGACGACGACTTGGGCGCAAAGCAACAGCGAAGGCGGCACCCGAGCGCATCGCCGGCGGCGCTGGCCGGGGTTAGGAGCGACGCGGGCTACGATCAGCCTGAGGCTGGCGCCGGCGTCCTGGAACCTGATTGCCTTGGCGCCCCGCGTTGCCGACGGGAGCCAAGACTTGAGAGGATCCGAAACGCGGGACGATGCCCCGTGAAGGGGCAACGCCAAAACCCTTGGGAGGACCCATCATGGCGTCCAGTGACAAGCCGATCCGGGGCGTGGTGCCGATCGCGCCGACGCCGTTTCGTGACAACGGGCGATCTCGATCTCGACAGCCAGCGCCGGGTGCTCGATTGCATGATCGACCAGGGCGTCGACGGCATCTGCATCCTGGCTAACTACTCGGAGCAGTTCCTGCTCGCCGGACGAGGAGCGCAGCGCTCTGCTCGATCTCGCGCTCTGCCCACGTGCAGGGCGCGTGCCGGTGATCGTCACCTGCAGCCACTTTTCGACCCGGATCGCGGCGGATCGCGCCCGACGGCGGCGGCTGCCGCGGCGCTCGACATGCTGATGCTCATGCCGCCCTACCACGGCGCGCTCTTGCGCGCCGACGAGAACGGCATCGCTCGAACACTTTGCCACGGTGGCCGAGGCGGCGCCGTCGCTGCCCATCATGGTGCAGGACGCACCCTTGAGCGGCGGTCACCCTGTCCGTGCGCATTTCTGGCCCGGCTCGCCCGCGAGCTGCCGCAGGTCGCCTACTTCAAGATCGAGGTGCCGGGCACGGCCGCCAAGCTGCAGCGCCCTGATCGCCGCCGGCGGCGCGGCCATCCGGGGACCCTTCGACGGCGAGGAGTGGCATCACCCTGCTGGCCGACCTCGACGCCGGCGCCACGGGACGATGCCGAGCGCGCTGCTGCCCGATCTCATCAAGCCCGTGCTCGAGCACCACCGTGCGGGTCGGCGCGCCGAGGCGGCGGCCGCCTATGCTCGCATCCTGCCGCTGATCAACTACGAGAACCGCCAGTGCGGGCTGCGGGCGACCAAGATCGTGATGAGCCGCCGGCGGCGTGATCGCCAGCGAGGCCGTGCGCCATCCGCTGAAGCGTCTGCCGGCGGCGACACGCGCAGGGACTTTCGAGCTCGCTGCGCGCGCTCGAGCCGATCGCCGTCGCGCTGGGGCAAGTGAAGGCGCTCCGACGCTTGTTAGATAGACCAAAACAGGGGGTTCCCCATGACAAGCGGCACGCCGTCTATCCGTCCGCTCGCGGGCCGCGTCGTGTTCATAACGGGCGGCGGCAGCGGCATCGGCGCTGCGATCGTTGCCGCCTTCGCCCAGCAAAAGGCCAAGGTTGCCTTCGTCGATATCGATGAGAAGGCCTCGGCCGCGGTGCAAGCGGGCCTGGGGGATACGCCGAGCTATTTCGAGCGCTGCGATGTCGCGCGATGTAGCGGCCCTGCGCAGCGCCATTGAAAACGCGCGTCGCGCGGTTGGGGCCCATCACCGTGCTCATCAACAATGCTGCGCGCGATGATCGCCACCCCAGCGAAGAGGTGACGCCCGAGTATTGGGACGAGCGCCTTGCCGTCAATCTGAGCACCAGTTCTTTGCCGCGCAGGCCGTGCTGCCCGACATGAAGGCGGCCAACTCGGGGCTCGATCATCAATTTCGGCTCCTCGTCGTGGATGACGGGCCAAGGCGGCATGGTCGCCTACACGGCATGCCAAGTCCGCCGTCCTGGGTTGACGCGTTCGCTGGCGCGCGACTTCGGCGTCCTACAACATCAGCGTCAATGCCATTGCGCCCGGCTGGATCCCGACCGAGCGCCAGCGCAGCCTCTGGCTCACGCCTGAGAGTCACGGCGCGCCTGATGGAGGCGCAGTGTCTAAAGCGCGAGCTCAATGGCGAGGACATCGCCCGCGTCGTGCTGTTCCTTGCGTCCGGACGAGGCGGGCGCCATCACCAGCCAGCACTATGTCGCGGACGCCGGGCGCCTCTGAGGGCGCGTGCCCACGATGCTGGGGCCACCATGCGGCAGCGCCACCCCGGCCGTTATCGGCTCGGCGGCGCGCATTTATCGCGGCGCACCCAAATAGGCGGCGACCACGGCTGGGTCGTTGAGGACTTGGGCGGGCGGGCCCGAGGCGAGCGTGCGGCCGTAGTCCAGAACATGAATGCGGTCGGCGAGGTCGGCCACCATCTGCATGTCGTGCTCGATCCAGATCATCGGCAGCGCCAGCTCGTGCTTGATGCGCAGGATGAAGCGGGCGAGGTCGTCCGCGCTCGTCGCGGATAAGCCCGGCCGAGGGCTCATCGAGCAGCAAGCAGGGAAGGCTCCAGCGCCAGCGCCCGGGCGAGCCCCACGAGCTTCTGGGTGCCGAAGGCAGCGCCCCGGCCTCGGCATAGCGCACGCCTTCCAGCTCCACGAACTCGATGATGCGCTCAACGGCCTGCGCGATGGCGCACCTCTCGCGGCGCACGCTCGGCGAGGAACAAGCGCCTCGCTGCAGCGGGATTGGTGGCGAAGCGCGCGTGCCGCCCGACCATGATGTTGTCGAGCACGCTCATGTGCCGGAACAGCTCGACGTGCTGGAAGGTGCGGGCGACGCCGAGGCCGGCGACGGCGCGCGGTGGCCAGCCCGGCAATGTCGCGACCGCGAAAGCGGATGCGGCCCTGCACCGCGATAGATGCCCGCTGATGCAGTTGAGCACGCTGGTCTTGCCGGCGCCGTTGGGGCCGATCAGCGCCAACAGCTCGGCCGGCTCGACCGCCAGCGAAACGCCATCGAGCACGGTGAGCCCGCCGAAGCGCAAGGCTCAAGGTCCTCGATCGGCGCAGCCAGCCATACCACCTCCGATTGCGGCGGTATTGCTTGACGTCGCGATAGCTGCGGCGCGTGGCCGCGCGGCTCGACTGGCCGAGGTAGAACTCCTGCGACGTCGGGATGGCTCGGCGAGGCGCGCGGCGCTGCCGTCGAGCACGATGCGGCCGTTCTCCAAGCACATAGCCGTGGTCGACACGCCTGAGCGCGACCGCCGCGCTCTGCTCCACGATCACCAGCGTCAGGGCAAGCTCGCGCTGCGGATCTGGCCAGCAGGCGCTGCAAGAGATCGGCGACGACGACGGGCGCGAGGCCCAGCGACAACTCATCGACGAGCAGCAGCTCGGGTTGGCAAACGAGCGCCGACGGCGATCGCCAGCATCTGCCGCTCGCCGCCCGACAGCAGCCCGCGCCGTGCGCTGGCGCAGCCGGCGAGCTGCGGGAAGAACTGCATAGATGAGCCTCGCGCCGGCGCTGCTCGGCGCGGCCCGTGCGCGCGGCTACCGGCACCAGCCAGGTTCTCGGCCACCGTCAGGTTTGCAAACACCTTGCTCGCGCTCGGGCACCAGCGCAATGCCGGCCCTGGTGCTGACGTGCGGCTGGCGCGTGCTCGATGCGCTGCGCCCTTGAAGCGGATCGCTGCCCTCGGTGACGCGCGGCATCGTCGATGCCGTGGAAGCCGGAGATGGCGCGCAGCAGCGTGGTCTTGCCGGCGCCGTTGGTGCCGAGGATGCCGACGATCTGGCCGCGGCGCAACGCTGAGCGAGATGCCCTGCGAGCGCAGTGATGGCGCGCTGGTAGACGACCTCGAGCTTGTCGACGGCCAGCAGCGCATGGCGCGTCATCGGCGCCGCTCCGCCGACGGGCCGGTGCCGGAACGGCCAGCAGCAGGAAATAGGTCTGCACGCGCCGCCAGATGCCGATCGAGCCCCAGCGGCTCGAGCACCAGGAACAGGATCATGACGGCGCCGAAGGCCGCAGCAGTTCACGGCAAACAGCATGCCCGGCGTAGCGCTGGGCGCCGGCAAGCGCGCGCAGGCTCGCCTCGATGACGTAGGGAAAGAGCGTGACGAAGAGGGCGCCCAGGATGGCGCCGAGCCAGCGAGCCCATGCCGCCGATGATGATCATGGCCACGTACTGGATCGACAGGAAACAGCGAGAAGGCCTCCACCGAGACGAAGCCGCGGTAGTAGGCAAACAGCGCGCCGGCGACGGCCGTCAGCGCCGAGGAGATGACGAACGCCAGAAGCTTGTAGCTGGCAACGCCGATGCCCAGCGCCTCCGCCACCGTCTCGTTGGCGCGGATGGCGGCCCAGCGCGCGCCCGGCGCGGGCGCGCAGCGAGGTTGGCGCAGAGGAGAAGCGGTGCGCGGCGGCGGCGGCCAGCAGAATGAAATACCAGGCGCGTGCGTCGGTCGATGGCCTTGCCGGCGAGACCGCGGTGGCTCGATGACGATGCCGGTCGAAATAGCCGCGCGCTGCCTCGTACTCGCCGCCCAGATAGACGACCAGAAAATGCAGCGCCAGCGTGCTGACGGCCAGATAAAGCCCGCGCAGCGCGCAGCGATGGGAGCCCGAAGACGACGCCCAGCAGCGCGCCCGACCAGCGCCGCGGCCGGCAGCGTGACCCAGAAGGGCGCCTGCAACTCCTTGAAAAGGATGCCGACGGTGAAGGCCCCGGCCGCCAGCAGGCCGGCGTGGCCAAGCGAGACCTGCCCGGCGTAGCCCGTCAGCAGCATCAGGCGCCAGCGCGCCGATCGCTGGCGAGGAACACTTGGGCCGCCAGGTCGAGCAGGAAGGCGTGAGGCCAGCAGCGGACAGGGCGAGCAAGACCAGGAGCACGCCGAGGCCAGCGCCACGCGCTCGAGCCGCGTCGCGACAGGCCAGGTCCTCACCATAGTCGGTGCGGAAATAGCCGCTGGCGCGCGGTCGCCTAGACACGGTCGAGCTCTTCGCGTGTGCCGAACAGGCCCCAGGGCCGCACGCATCAGCATGGCGATCAGCACCAGGAACGGCACGACCTCCGACAGCAGCGGGTCGACGTAGTGGATGAGCAGCAACCTCCGCGCTGGCGACGATCGAGCGAGCCGAGCAAGCGCGCCGACGAGGCTGTCGAGCCCGCCCACCAGGGCGGCGGGAAAGGCCTTGAGGCCGATGATGGCCATGGTCTGGCCGAGGCCGGAATCGAGCGCGATCAGCATGCCGGCGATGCGCGCCCGTCAGGGTGGAGAGCGACCAGGCCAGGGCGTAGATGGCATGCAGGTTGATGCCGCGCTGGGCCGCCAGCAGCGGGTTCTGCCCGGCCGCGCGCATGCGCACGCCCCAGCGGCCGAAGCCGCAGGAAGGCAAAGAGGCTAGCCGTAGACAGCGAGCGTCGTCGCCACCAGCAGGCGCCGCGCACAGCGAGATGCGCGCCCCGCCCGGCAGCGCAATCGCGCAGTTGGCGATGCCGAGCGGCACTGCGCCGGGTACTGCTGCTGCGCCGACCAGACGAGCACGGTGACGCCGCGCAGCGAGAACGCCGAGGGCAACGGTGGTGAGCACCGCGGCCAGCGCCATCTCGCCCGTCATCTTGCGCAGCAAGAACAGCATAGACCATGGCTCCAACAGCCATGCTCAGGCCCACGCGCGGCGGCGATGGCCGCCACCGGATGGCCGGCAAACAGCGATGCCGTCGTCAGCAGCAGGTAGGCCGACAGCATCAACAGCTCGCCGTGCGCCAGGTTGAGAACCCGGCTCACGCGGTAGATCAGCACATAGCCGCAGGCGATCAGCGCGTAGATCGCGGCCAAGCACGACGATATTGACGGGAGCCGCATTTTTGGGCTTGCAGGTCGCGCAGGATCGGTTTCAGAATCCATCCCGACTACCCCCGACGACATCTACTTGCACGTCGAACGCCGGTCCAGTCCTTCACCTGCACGATTGCGCCCTTGGCCGCTGTCCCAGCGGTAGACGCGATAGTATTGGCGCGTGCGGAAGTGGTTGTCCTTGGTCCACTCGATGGGGCCGCCGCGCAGACCCTTGGTATCGACCTTCAGTGCTGCCATGGCGGCGGCCAGCTTCTCGGGCGTTGCCGGCCAGCCCGTAGCCTTGAGCGCGGCTTCCACCACCATGCCGGCGATCCAGCCCTCCGCCAGTCTGCTGCGGCGGGTACTGACGCTCGCCTACTTGGCGCGCTTCCGCGATCTCCTCGTGGATCGGCAGCTGGTCCTGGAACAGGGCGTTGGCGCCGATGACGTAGAAGCTTGCCGTCCTTGAGGCGGCGCAACTCGCCTTCCGCCTCGATATGGGACCAGGCGATGTAGTCGCCCTTCCAGTCGAGCCGGCGCAGCGCTTCGAGCGTGCGCACCTGCGTGACCCAGGGCGCCCAGGAGAACACCCAGTTGGCGCCGGCGTCCTTGAGCTTGGTGGCGAACGGCGTGTAGTCGGGCGTCGGCGGCGGGATCACCTCCTTGTCGACCACGGTCATGCCGAGGCGCGGGCGCCTGCTGCTCGGCAAAGTCCATCTCGCCGCGCGACAGCGGAATGGCCATGGCCGAAAAGCCGATTTTCACCGGCTCCTTGGCCGTCTCCTTGATGAAGGCGAGGGTGGCCCGGCTGTCGTAGGTCGAGGCGAACGCCGTCGTGCAGAACTGCAGGGGATCGGCCGGCGGATAGACCTCCTTGGGGCACACCGAGCTGGCAAACAGCACCGGCACGCCCGCCCGCTTGGCCTCGGCGACCGACCGGCGCGAAGGTCGAGGACAGGCTGGCGTTGAGCAGCAGCAGGACGTTGTCTTGCGTGATGAGCTTCTTGGCATTGGCCGTCGGCCTTGCCGGGCTCGGCCGGAGTCGTCCTGCAGGATGAGGTTGATCTTCTTGCCGGCTGATGCCGCCGCGCGGCGCGTTGACGCCATCGACATAGATGCGCAGCGCCTCCGACGGCCGGGCGCATAGGTGCTGAGCCGGCGGACCCGTCAGCGCCCCGGTCAGGCCGATGTGTATAGGCGTCCTGGCGGCGGCGGGCGTCGCCAGCAGCAGTAGCGGCCACGGCCGCGCCTGCCAGTTTGCGAAGCATCGTTTGCTCCTCCCACGCGTGATCTTGCAGTTTCGTTGTTGGCAATCTCAAGCGGTCAGCGCCGGCTGGTCGCCGCGGCCAGCGCCTTTTCTTCCTCGTCGTCGTACATGTCCTCCACCAGCGTCCTTGAACCGCTCGTAGCATCTGGGCGCGCTTGACCTTGCGCGTTGGCGTCACCGGCTCGCCTTCCTGCTCGGGATCGAGCATCTTGGGCAGGATCCGAAAGGCCTTGATCTGCTCGACGCGCGCGAGCTGGGCGTTGGTATCCTCGATGTCGGCCTCGGCCGATCAGGCGGTGACGCGGGCGTGCTGCGCCAGGCTGGTGAAGCCGCGGTAGGCCACGTCGTTGCTCCGCGCCCACTCGGCCACCGTCTCGAAGTCGATCTCGATGAGCGCGGTCAGGTATTTGCGCGCCGTGCCCGAGCACGATCGCCTCGGCGATGAAGGGGCTGGCGCGCAGCAGGTTCTCGATGAAGGAGGGCGAGATGGTCTTGCCGCCGGAGGTGACGAGGAAGTCGCGGGCCCGGTCGATCAGTCTCAGGCTGCCGTCGACTGCCATTCGCCGACATCGCCGGTGCGCATCCAGCCCGCATCGCGCCGAGCACGGCCTGCGAGGCCTCCCGGGCTGTTCCCAGTAGCCCTCGAACAGGTCGGGCGAGCGCACGAGGATCTCGCCGTCGTCGGCGAGTTTCACCTCGACGCCCTCGGGCATCGGTGCCGACGTCGCCGGGTCGGCGCGAACGGCCCGCGCTGTCCGGCGATGATGCCGCCGGCCGTCTCGGTCTGTCCGTACATCTCCACGACGTTGACGCCCAGCATTTGCCAAAGGCTCGCCATTGTCTCGGCCGGGCAGCGGCGCGCCGCCGCAGACGCACGAGCTCGAGCTGGTCGAAGCCGATCTTGTTGAGGATGGGCCGAACATGATAAGCGCGCCAGACCCAGGCGTACGGCCGCGTCGCGGGCTTCAGTTTTCCCTGCCAGTGCCAGCGCGCGCTTGCGCCACGGGCGAAGGCCATGGCGCGCTCGTAGGCGAAACGCTTCAGGCCGCTGCTGCCGGCGATGCCGACCAGGATCTCGGCGGCGCAGCTTCTGCAGATAGCGCGGCACCGTGAACGAGCACGGTCGGGGCCGTCTCGAACAGCGTCTCCGTGCAGGTCCTCGACGCGTCTCGCCGATGTGCGGGACGAGCTGCGGTGAATCAGCGGCAGGGTGACGGCGATATCGCGGCCGAGCACGTGGCAGAGCGGCAGGTAGGCGACCGTGCGGTGCGGCTTGGCGGCGAGCGTGGGATAGTGCGCGGCCACCGAGCGCGTCGCCGCCAGATGCTTGCCATGCGTGACACCAGCGCGCCCTTGGGGCGGCCGGTCGTGCCCGAGGTATAGACAATGAAAGCGGGCTGCTCCGGGCTGAGCTTGTCGACCTCGCCGCGCGAGCCAGGCCGAGATCCGGCGTCGGCGCCCGCCTCGCACACATGTCGGCAAAGGTTGATAAGCTTGGCGTGGCGCAAGGCAAACAGCGCCGTTTCGTCGACCACCAGCACGCCGCTGAGCTGCGGCAGCCGGTCGATGAAGCGGCAAGATCTTGTCGACGTACTCCTGGTCCTCGGCGATGAGACAGGACGGCGCCGCCGTCGCTGCATTTGGTATTCGACCTCCTCGGCCGACGCCGTCGGATAGATGCCGTAGACGATGGCGCCCAACGACTGGGCCGCGAGGTCGGCAGATCAGCCAGGCCTCGCAGGCGTCCGCCATGATGGCGATGCGGTCGCCGCGCTTGAGGCCCGAGCGCACGCAGTCCCTGGCGGCAGCGCGCCACCTCGGCGGCATACTGCGCCCAGGTCCTTCCCGGTAGATGCCGAGCTTCTTGGCGCGAAAAGCGACCGCTCGTGGGCGCGCGCGGGCGCGCTGCGAGCAGCAGGGCCGGGGCGGTGGTGCGGCGCAGCTCTTGAGCGGAGGCGAGAACGGGTAGCGGGGCGGTGCATGACGGGCTGCCGCGCGCCCTGCGTTCGCTTGCGCGCGGGCACCGGCGCTGGCAAGTCCGGCAACGACGAGCTGGCCGAGTTCGGCGGCGCACGCGGGCCACGCCTGCGTCTTGGTCGGCGTCGCGCCAATTGATGACGCTGTTGCATCATGCCGAGCACGGCCAGCATGGTGAGGCGCACGTCGGCGTCGTCGCGCATGCTCCCGTCCGGCGATACCGGCCCGGATCACGTCCTCGAAGCAGCGCTCGATGCGCCGGCCCTTGCGGCCGATGCGGCGGCGGCTGGCGTCGGGCAGGTAGCGGCGCTCGTTGATGAAAACCTTGACGTAGTCGCGCTTGGTCTGCGTTGGGGGCCAGGTGCGCGGCGATCAGAGCGGCTGAGTTTTCGGAGTGGCGTGCCGGCGCCGGCGAGCGATGGCTTCCGGCGCTTTCGACGAAGCCGTCGACGCCGCGCTCGCACACGAGCTCGAGCGCGCGCCTCCTGGACGCGAAGTAGTAGTAGAGCTCAGGCTTGCCGCAGGCCCAGCACGTCGGCGATGGCCTGGGTCGAAGTGCCGTGATAGCCGCGTTCGGCGAACACGCTGGCCGCCGCATCGACGATGGCGTCGGCGCGGCGCAGCGAGCCGGCAATTGCGCAGGAGACGCGAGCGAGGCCAGAGGGTGTTCATGCGCATAACCCCTGGCGAGCGCGACGGCAACGATCTGAGCAGCGCGGCGCCTTACCGGCTTGCTCTATACATTTATAGATTCTATACGTCTATAAAAATGCATCGCCCGGGACATGTCCAGGAGTTGCTCCCAGGAGTTGCGCGCTGCCACGCCGTCGGCTCTTGCCGCCCGCCGTTTCGGGCCGACCACGTCGGCAGCCTGCTGCGCCCCAAGGCTTTGCGCGAGGCCTTCCGCGCCTGGGGCGGCGAAGGGCCGGGCCGCCGGCGCTCGTCGCGGCGCAGGAGGCCGCCATCCGCGACGTGGTCGAGTTGCAGGAGAAGTGTGGGATCTAGAGGTCGTGACCGACGGCGAGTTCCGGCGCAGCTCCTACTGGGGGCGGTTTGTTGCCCGCTGTGAGGGCTTCGCCATCAAGCCGGCGATCTTCAAGTTCCGCGATGATGCATGGCCACGAGGCGCACTTCACGGCCACTTACGCGGCTGGCCAAGCTCGCGCGCACGCAGCCGCTGGCGACGGACGAGTTCGAGTTCTTGAGCCAAGTGACGAGGGTGACGGCCAAGATCACCATGCCGGCGCCCTCGACCATGCATTTCTACCGCTGCACGGACTTTGCCGATCCGGCCGTCTACGCGCGATCGGCAGAGCGTTCTTCGCCGATCTCGCCCAAGATCTACCGCCAGGAGATTCGCGGACCTGGCGCGCGCCGGCTGCCGCTATCTGCAACTCGACGAGGTGGCCGTGGCCATGCTGTGCGATCCGGACATCCGCGCCCAGGTGGCGGCGGCGGGTCAAGATCCCGACGCGCTCGATCGATCACCTATATCGGCGGCGATCAACGACGCGCGTCGCCGAGCGCGCCCGCCGACATGAGGATCGGCGTGCACATGTGCCGGGGCAATTTTCGTGGCCGCTACCTCTCGGCCGGCGGCTACGACATCGGTTGCCGAACGCTTCTTTCAAGAACTGCAAGGTCAGCCACTTCCTGCTCGAGTACGACACGGCGCGCGCCGGCGACTTCCGCCGCTGCGTTTCGTGCCGCAGAACAAAGGGCGTGGTGCTCGGCCTCATCAGCAGCAAGACGCCGGTGCTGGAGAGGATCGACGATTTGCAGCGCCGCAGCGATGAGGCGGCGCAGCTTTATCGACCTCGATCGGCTCGGCATCGGGCCGCAGTGCGGGTTTGCCTCGACCGCTGCCGGCAATCCGCTGACCGAGGCCGACGAACGCGCCAAACTGCGCCTGGTAGGTGGCGGCGGCGCGCGCCATCTGGGGCTGATGGCAGCCCCCACGGTCCCAAGACTTTGCTTGGGCGTTCACCGCCAGCGCAGCGCCGCAGGTACCGGCGCGTCTTTTGCTCCGGCGAACGCGGTTGACGCTCAGCCTCGCGCACGGACATGATGATGCTGCGCTCCTGGCCGTTGCTGGGAGTTCGCGGAGGGCAAACGCCGTGAGCGGGGACTTCGACGCTGCGCGTCTCAAGCTCCTGCATCGTTCGACGTCTTCGGCACGCTGATCAGCGTGCGCGAGGGCTCCTATGGCGCCTTTGCGCGCATTCTGCAATCGGCGGCCGCATCCCATCTCGATGTCAAAGCCTTTTGGGAGGCGTGGGAGGAGCGCAACATCGCGGGCTATTGGGGGCCATACCGGCCCTATAAGAGATCTGCCGCCAAAGCCTGGCCGACACCTTCGCCGCCTTCGGCGTCAAGGGTGATCCCAACAGCATCGCCTTTTACTTCGACGCCTTCGCGCGTTTCGCGCTCTATCCCGATGTCGCCGCAACGCTCGAGCGGTTGGCGCGCCGCTGCAAGCTGGCCGTGGTCTCCAATATCGACGATGATCTGTTGGCGGCAACGCCGCTCCAGCGCCGCTTCGATCTCGTCTGCACGGCCGAGCGCGCCAAGGGCTACAAACCCGATGGCAGTCTCTTTCGCCATCTCCTAGCCCAGGCCGCCGCCAAGATGGGTATCGGCAGCGAGGAGATTTTGCATTCTGGACAGTCGCAGTTCACGGATATGGTGGGGCCAAGCCGCTCGGCCTTCGCGTGGCCTGGATCAATCGCCGGGGCGTGCCGTTGAGCCCAGAGGTGCCAAAGCCCGATTTTCAGTACGGGGACATCCAAGCCTTAATCCCGCTCGTGCTGCCGGCGAGGAACGGCGCGTCCTAGCCGCGGGGGTAATGGCAATTGCGGTCATTCAGGCCGGGAGGCCAGCCATGAACGTCGGCGTGCTACAATTCTTCGGTTGGCAAGATCGATCGATCCCGCTGCCCTCCATCTACGCCATGGCGCTGGAACGCATCGTCATTATGGACCGGGCGGGCTACGACGCCGTCTGGCTCGCCGAGCATCATTTCTCCTGCTTTCGGTGTGCCCTTCCGTGCACATGATGGGCGTAATGGCGGCCGCCGCGCACCGAGCGGCTGCGCATCGGCACCGGGGTGTCGCTCGCCCCCTTCTACAATCCGCTGCGGCTTGCCGAAGAGGTAGCCCTGCTCGACGTACTCTCGGGCGGGCGCGTCAATTGGGGGCGGGGCGCGGCTTTGAGCGCAGCGAGTTCAAAGCCTTCGGCATTCGCGGGTGAGGAAAGCGCCGCGCGCTTCCATGAGACGGTCGACATCGTGCTCAAGGCCTGGAGCACCGACAAGCTGTCCTATCAGGGAAAATTTTTCAGTTACGACGGCGTCGAGGTGCTGCCGAAACCGTTGCAGCAACCGCACCCGCCCGGTGTGGATGGCGGCCAGCTCACTCACTGCCATCGAGTGGGCGGCGGGCAAGGGCTTTTCCATTCTGCATGGACCCGCACTCCTCGCGCCGGGACCTGATCCAAAACGTCGCCACTACACCGCCACCTCAGCAGCGCCGGCCACAACGAGACCGGTCGCGTCATTCCCATGGCGCGCCTGATCGCCATCGACGAGACGCGCCGAGAAGGCGCGGGCGGTGGCGCGACGCGCGGCGGAGTGGACGGTCGCCTCCTACATCGGCGCCTCGCACCATCGCCAGGAGGTGCGGACCTTTGGCGGCAAAGACCCCATCGACTTCTACCTGGACGATGTCGTGCTGCACGGCACTGCCGACAGCGTCATCGATCAGATCGCTGCGCTCGAAAGCGACGCCGGCATGACCTACCTGATGGCGGCGCCGTTGAGCCGCCGCTCCTTTGCGCTACTCACCGACCAGGTGCTGCCGCGCCGTGGCCCACTAGGGCATGGTTGCCCGGTGTCGACCGATGCTAAGGGCAAGGTCGCGGCCCCAGGCCCCACGGGGGCGCATGGTGGCATCTCAGCCTTTTGCCCCTGATTGCTTTTTGGCTGCCAGCCTTCCCATCATCGCCCATTGACTGTCGCGCCCGGGGTCCCGCAGGGACGCAATCCAGCGCCAGCTCTTGGCCTTCGAGCTCGCCAAGGCGCAGGAAATCGGGCGCGGCAAAGCCATCGTCGCCCGGGCGCGCCGGGGTGGCGCCACCCACCAAGTCGCATCTCGGGCGAGGGCTGTTGCCGGAGCCTCCGACGGACCGGGACGGCTCCTGGTCAGCCGGGTGCCTATTGGTTTCGTCTGGTGGGAGCGTAACCGGCGACCGGCCCGCCGCCGGCCGCAGAGCGTGCCGCTAAAGGCGCTGGCCCCTCGATTCCTCCCTGGGGGACCTTTCTGGCCGAGATGGCCTGGCGCTGAGACGGGGGCCGATCCGTGTGCGGCGTCAGCAAATATCACCCAAAATATCCGTTGAGTTGCCGATTTCGAGGCCCGGCGCGGAACTGCCAGGCTGGCCCGCATCTTGATGCTTCGCAACAACTTCACAGGAGGATCGCAGTGTCTTTTCATTCAGCTCGCACGTGGGGCCTGGGTGCCCTGGCTCTGGCCGCGGTCGCTTCGATTGGTGCCGTTCCCGGCCAGGCCCTGACGATGAAGGAATGCAGCGCGAAGTATCGGGCTGAGCAGAGTGCCGGAAAAGGCGCCGGCATGTCCTGGCAAGACTTTCGCAAAGCCAATTGTGGCATAGGGGCCTACGCACCGGCCGAGTCGCCGACGGCGGCACCGAGCGCGGGTGGGGCGACCTTTCCCAGGCCATTGCGCCAAAGTACACCAAAGAATCGGCTGGACGGGCGCGCATGCACACCTGTCTTGACCAATACAAGGCCAACAAGGCGACCAACGGCAATGGCGGGCTGCGCTGGATCAGCAAGGGCGGCGGCTACTACAGCGAATGCAACAAGCGGCTGAAGAGTTAGCAGGCCCCCGGCGCACCCGTGAAGGACGTGCCCGCCCCTGGCCCGCCCTGGTGGGTAGCGGCGGGGCTGCACTTTGCTTGGGGATTGCTGGGGCCGGTCGTGGCCGGCCCTCAGCGAGCAGTCAAGCTCTCGGTTCCCGGCCTCGGCACAGTTCGTCTAGGTGGACCCGGGGTGGCGAGGTCTATCTGCGCCAGATCTTCTGACGAAAGTGGCGTGCCAGCGGGCGGCGCGGCCGATCAGGCCTGCACGATATTGTTGCGGATCGCATAGCGCCACCAGACCCGCCGATGACGACAGGTTAAGCTTGCGCATGATCGCCGAGCGATGCGTTTCCACGGTCTTCAAGCTAATGCTGAGAATGCTTGCGACCTGTTTGTTGGTGTGACCTTCGGCGATCAGTTGCACCACGCAGCGTTCCCGGTTGGTGAGCATGGATCCGTCCCGGGCCGGTCGTTTCAAAACGAGTCCAGTAAGGCTTCCGATACCTTGGCGGTAAAGAACGGTTTATGCAGGGCCAGACACTCGATGGCGCCGATCAGGTGGCTCTGTGCGTCCGACTTTAGCAGGTAGCCGCGGGCTCCGGCTTTGAGGAGCTCCGAGATCAGCGTTTCGTTGTCGTGCATCGTGAAGATCAGAACTTCAGTCTTCGGCAAGCGCGCCCGGATTTGCCGCGTTGCTTCGATGCCGTTGATGAGGGGCAGCGAGTAGTCGAGCACGGCAACGTCGGGCTTAGTTTCGGTCGCCTTGCTGACGGCGTCCTTGCCGTCCCCAGCCTCGGCGACAACTTCCCAGTTGGGTTGGGATTCGAGGGATTTTCCTGAGCCCCGAACGTACGACCTCGTGGTCGTCTGCAATCAATATACGGGTCATGATCTTCGACCGACGGGGACTTCTGCTCAATCGATACATTAACCCTCGTGCCGGCGAATCTCCACTCGGGCAAACCCTGAATGCCAAAGTGCCAACGCCTTAGCTCCTGCGCAATCCGAGCCATCCGGCCAACTGAGTCCGACGCACTCCGGCCCGATCGGGCCGCGGACCCAACGCGCGATAAAGCCGCAGAACTGTTTGCCCGGGCCGCTTTATTTGGTTGCAGCGCGTTTCGCTTGCTACTGTTTTTTGGGAGATAGGGGATGCGGATCGTCCGCAGCCTGATGGGTGCCCGTTTCCCCGTCCTTGTGAGGGCCAGGTTCCGATCAATCGCCAAGGGCATCGGCTCCGACAGTCTCGGAAAGCCGCGTTGGGGTTGGTGACGCGGGGCGCGGTTAAATGTCTAAATAGGTCGAAGCCAAAGCTAAGGGTTGCTCAGGAAAATGCACGCACACTCCCGGCGGTCTGCCCCGCCGGCCTCTGGCACGGGCCGCCGCCCGCCCGCGTTGCGGCGCTGCTGGCTGTTTCTGCCAGGCGCCGAGGCGCCGGCTCTCGCAGCCGCGAGCGTCAGCGGAGCCGATGTGCTGATCCAGGAACTTGAGGACTTCACGCCGCCCGAGCGGCGGCCCCAGGCCCGGGGCTGGCCGCCGAGCTCTATTCCCGGTGGCGGGCCGCCGGCATCGTTGCCGCCGTTCGCATTAATCCCCTGAAACCGAAGGGTACGCCGATTTGGCCGCGGTCATGCACGGGCGCCCCGACATCGTCGTCATGTCGAAGGTCGCCGAGCCGCAACAGGTCGCCGCGCTGGACCGCGCGGTGTCGCGCCTCGAGGACGCCTTGGCCATTCCCGCCGGCAGCACCGAACTCGTTCCCAACGTCGAGTCTGCGCGTGGCATTGTGAACGCCTTCGCCATCGCGAAGGCGAGCCCCGCGCGTCACGGGTGTGCTGGGGTCGACCGAGGACATGGCGGCCGATCTCGGCGCCCCACGCAGCAAGGCGGGTATCGAACTTGCCTATGCCCGCCAGCGCCTCCACTTCGAGTGCACGGCGGCCGGCGTGCTGTCGGTCGACTGCCCTACACCTTTGCGGACCTGGAGGGCTGCGAAAGCGACGCGCGCTACGCCCGACAGTTGGGCTATGTGGCCAAGAGCGCGGTCAATCCCGACCACGTCGCGGCCATCAATCGCGTGCTGCACGCCGAGCCACGGCGCGAGGTTGGCGAGGCGCGCGCCCTGGTGGCGGCATTCGAGCCGCCCGCGCTGCCGGCAAGGAGCGGGGCGGCTGGGTGATCTCATGCTCGAGGTGCCCACCTACTTGAACGCCAAACGGCTCTTGGCCGCGCGGCGGCGCTCGGGGTCGAAGGCGCCTCAGATGGTGAGCCTCATCCGGCGTTGTCGTAGCGGGGTTGGCAGGAGGCGCAGCACCTTTCCCCACGCGCTCCACCCCAGGCAATGGCCGCGCATTGTGTCCGCTTTCGTCTTGTGCGCAGGCAAGGGGATGCTGGGGCTCGCGCTGGTCGTGGTTGGAGGGTTGTGCAGCATGCCAGCCATGGCAAACGTGTCGCCTCGACCCGTCGTTGTCGGTGCCGAAGTCCTCCTTGCCAGTGGGTTCGTCAGTCTCGCGGGTAAGCGGGTCGGCCTCATTGCCAATCAGACCAGCCTCGCTAACGGATCCCACCTTGCCGACCTGCTGAAGGCTGCCCCCGGTGTCACGCTTCGCCGCCATCCTTGCGCCGGAGCACGGCTTCCGCGGCGCTAGCGAGGCGGGGGCAAGCGTCGGCCATGCGATCGATGAAAAACCGGCGTGCCGGTGTGGAGCCTTTACGGGCGCGCCCGGAAGCCGACGCCAGCCATGTTGCGGGGCATCGATGTGCTCGTGTTCGATGTGCAGGACATCGGTGCGCGCTTTACACCTACATCTCGACCCTGGGCCTCGCCATGCAGCGCCGCCGCCGCCGCCAAGATTCCCTTTATCGTGCTCGATCGACCCAACCCGCTCGGCGGCGACGACGTCGCGGGCTTTGTGCTGGAGGGGTCGTTGCGCTCCTTTGTCGGCCAATACCCGATCCCGATCGTGCACGGACTGACGGTTGGCGAGATCGCGCGTATGATCATGGGCGAAGGTTGGCTCGACGGCCTGCAACGCCTCGATCTTAAAATCGTCAAGATGGAAAACTGGCAGCGCGCGATGCGCTGGCCCGAAACGCAGTTGACCTGGGTGCCGACCAGCCCAAACATTCCAACCTTTCAGTCCGCCCTCCTGTATCCCGGCATCGGCCTCGTGGGGAGACCAACGTCAATGAAGGCCGAGGAACGGCCACCCCCTTTGCCGTTTTCGGTGCCCCTTGGCTGCAGGCGCCGCGCGCTCATCGAGCGCCTCAACCGGGCGGCGCTGGCAGGGGTTCGCTTCGAGGCTGCCAGCTATGTTCCCGTGTCCATCGCCGGCGTGGCCAAGCACCCACGCTTTGTCGGGCAACGCGTCAGCGGTGTGCGCGGCTCATCGTGACCGATGGCGCGCGTGCGACCCTCGAAATCGGCGTGCACGTGCTGGCGGCGCTCACCGGCGGAGGCCCGCGCGGTGGGCGTCAGGCGGCTCGTCACCAACGTGGGAATGTTTCATGCCCTGGCCGGCACAAAGCGGCTCCATCGGATGCTGCTCGACGGTCGAGAGGCCAGCGCCATTGTTGGCGCTTGGCACAATGAGGTTGAGGCTTTTAATACGCTTCGGGCCAAGTATCTCCTCTATTGAGGCGCTGCCGCAGCGCACCGTGCTTTTGGCCGCCATTCCCAGCTGCCGCCGGCAAGGTGGGCCCGCCCCTAACCGGCAGCCCCTGCCGTCAATCCCAGCCTGCGGGCCAACATGGGATCGATCGCTCGCTTGGGCAGGTTGGTGAGCAGCAGATTTAAAGTGGGGTTGGCGTCACGGTGTAGCGCACGCTGCGACGTTTGGCGGTCAGGGCGTCGGCGATGGTGCTGGCGATGCGCGCTGGTGACAATCCCTTCTCTGGCACGGCTGCTGAGGCATATTGGCCGCTTCTCCCGCACGGGGTCGGCTACTGGGGAGCGTCTCTTTTGGCGCCGCTCCCCCGGCACTCGTGACTGAGGCTGCACCTAGAAGACCCCAGCCCGCCTCTACTGACACTCACGCATCGGGCTTGAGCACCGCCGCGCGTCGGCCTTGCAAAAAGTGACGGCGCCATCGTGGTAGCGCCGTGCAGCGTCAGGTCCTGAGGGCGGCGCCGAGTTAGGACTGGCAGCGAATTTGCAGTCGCGCCGAGCGCTCTCGGCACTTCGTCGCTTGTTAAGGCCGTTGAAACCAGACCCAGGAAATCTTAACAGCCCACAGTTGTGCTCCATCACGATTTGACGGGACCCATAAGCGACATCCGGACGCGATTATTTCGCGGGGCTACTCCCCGAAGGCGCAACGCCACTGGTGCGGCATTAGTGACGCCATAGGTGGTCCAGCCAGGTCACCGCACCAGGTGGCCAAAGTTGCGCAGTTCAATGACGGGCTCCGCAGCAAATACGCCAACGAAATGGGCGGTGCCACGCATTAGCGTGTTGCGTGCCAAACTTCCCAACCTTCCCGAGTTTGCCAGAGCTTGACGCCTACGACGCGAGGTCGCCAACAAAGTGATTCAAGGTCGAGGCAACGCTGGCTCATTGGTCCGCACCCAGCGGTTGGCTCGACCGCGTGCTCAACGTATCAGTAGCACCGATCACGCTCACCCTCGAGATGCCGGAAATTCCGGAAAGCCGTATGCGCGGCGAACTGGTTCGGCTGCGCTCGGCAGCCGCCAGATCCTGAGCCTTCCTCGACTTACCGCCCGCAACTTGCCCTGTAACCAGCGAAGGTTTTCATGATTGGCAGGATCGCTTTCGTGTTCCACACATCTGCCACGGTGGTAGATCAGGGCGAGCGTGCAGAACCTGATCTCGCGGGCGGACGCCTGGTTGAAGGTCAATCGGCCGGACTACTATCGCAAAACTACGGCCCGGCGTAGATGATGAAGCGCTGGATGCCTATCAAGCGCGGTTCGGTTCGGCGTTACCGATGGAGTTCAGGGAGCTTTATCGCTGGCGAGATGGGCAAGACCTGGGGCCGATGCGAGGGGCCCTGGTCCACAATCACATGTTCATGCCGCTGTCCGAAAGCGCAACTTCGAAAGAGCTGCTTGACGGAATGATCGGTGCCGATTTCGATGATCCGGCTTGGTGGCGGCGCGGCTGGGTGCCTTTCACGCCTGAGCTTTGGCGGTGACCACTATTGCGTCGATCTTGAGGCTGAGGACGGCGGCACGCGCGGTCAGATCATCGACTTTTGGCACGATGATCCGACCCGAAACGTGCGCGTGCGCCATCGTTGGCCAACTGGTTTCGCGAGCTAGTGGTCACCATGGAGCAAGGGCGGCTAGAGCTTGCGTAGCTCAGCATTCGAAAGCCGCAACTCATGATTTCGCAATCATGGTTCTGCCAGACTGTCAGTTCGATCTTCTCCACGAGCGAGCTCGGCGTGGTCGTCAGGAACAAGTAGACCCCGACATCGACCGCTGACGATCCTGACGACCCTCATGTGATCTCGCCCGACAGGATAACGGCGTAGTCCAGGCCGCGCGTGCGATGCATAAAGGCGAAGGCTGAGGCGATGAGACGGGCCGCTATACGGTAGGTGCGTCCCACCCGTACCGTTGCCTCCGTCAAAGCCGGACAAGCCTGACCAACTCAAAATCAGTGATATGGGATCACGCAGGAGACGCGAGCGGCTTACCCTTCTCCACGACATAGGTGATCAAAATCCTTGACTTCGCAGAGCCAGGCGTGCCGCCAGCATGGGGCGTTGCGGGCGGTATCTGGAACCCATCACCCGGCTTCAACGTGCGGGTCGGTTGACCCTCTATGGGGAGCTCAAAGCCGCCTTCAAGGACATAGGCGGACTCGACCCCTGGATGCGTGTGGCGCCCGACTGCTACTCCGCTTCTATTTCCGCCTCTACGAGTAACGTTACGTATCCGGGCATAGGACCGTCCGTCTGCGACAGAATCTTTCGCGTGACGCCTGGAGTAGTTGCGGGGGGCGTGGTCTGTGCCGAGGCCCCTGCGGCAATGAACTCGGCGAGCCCACAAATCGCGCAGCCCGCAACACCTGTAAAATTTCTTCGGGTCAGCATGGCGACCTCCCTACCGTCCCGGAGCACCATGTGTCCGGGGATAAAGGACATATAATCGGTTCAGCATTGGGCTCGCAAGGACCGGCCCAAATATCAAGCAGCCACTCTCTAGAATGCGTCTTGTACGTCCGGTGCAGGGCAGGCCCGCGGCAGAAGCCGTCCAGTGGGCACACGGCGAACTGCTCAAGATTTACAGCGCTTGATCGGGGTATCCCATTCACCAGCGAAGCCCGCGGCTGCGGTGGTTCAGTCGCTGTCACGGCGGGAGACGGCGGGCGATTGCCAAAACGTACCGGGTCCACCATGCCACCGTGGGCCGGCTGCGGAACGGAGCCGCTTGATCCCCGACGCCACCGACAAGCCAGGCCGCAAAGTACTGCAGCCTTAATGAGGCAACGCTAGAGGTGCGGCTGTACTAAATCGGTCGGTGGGTATAGGCTCACGATGATACGCAGCACCAAGCCCGTCCTCGCTACGCGCGCTTGGCCTCAAACTTAGCCGATCATCACGCTTGCTGCGCCCCATTGGGGATTGATCGACGGCTCGGGTCATCTCGGCCAATATCAAATAGGCCGTCTGCCTTGGCAGTTCGCGCTTTGCCGCGCCAAGGAATGGCCCGTGTCACCAGACCGTATTCTGTCACGGCTATCGCCAGCCGATATGGGTTTGCTGGAGCCTCACCTGCAGTCGGTCGATCTTCCGGTCCATCGCCCGCTTGAGGCCGCAATAGACGCATCGACTATGTCTATTTCATTGAGGCGGGATTTGCCTCCGTGGTCGCCAACGGTTCTGGCAAGCCGGGCATCGAGGTTGGCATCATTGGTCGCGAAGGCATGACTGGATTGGCGATTGTGATGGGGTATCAGCGCGCGTCACACGATACTTACATCCAGGCTGCCGGCAAGGGTCAACGGATCAGAGCAGCCAAGTTGCGCGAGAGCCGACGAGCGCAGCAATACGCTTCACCGGGCCATGCTGCGCTACGCTCATGCATACCTGCTGCAGACCACCGCAACGGCCCTAGCCAACGGACGGAGCAAAATCGAGGAGCGGTTGGCGCGGTGGCTTCTGATGGCGGATGATCGCATCGACGGTGACCAGTTACCGCTCACGCACGAATTTCTATCTTTGATGTTGGGCGTGCGCGATCTGGGGTGACCACTGCCCTACAGGCGCTGGAGCGAAAGCGTCTCATTTCCACGGAAGCGGGAAGCCTCCTCATCCTCGATCGAAAAGGACTGGAGAAGCAGTCAAACGGAACCTACCTGACACCCTAGATTTAAATCTTGCGCAATGAATGGAAGAGATGCCGCCGACGCAACATCGTCAGCTACCGTGTCGAGCCGAACTCCCCGTTTTTTGACGCGTAGCGGCACAGCTGGGACGAGCTTGCGGCTCACCACCCTGCGCCGCAACAGACTGCGCGCGCGATAGAGATCGCGCAGGAATGTCGCGCATGACTTCCAACGCCTTTTCCGCCGAGCGGGTGTCATTACCCGGAGGCGCGTAGCCGGTCGATAAATATGTGTTGGCCCGCCAGGCGCCGCTCGGCCTCGCAGACTTGGCTGCTGTTGCAGCTGTATTGCTCGTCGTGCCTGGTCATCACTCGCCCCCTCAGTCCCCAAGCACCACCTTTCGCTTCCTAGAACGGGAATTCAAATAAGGTGTCCCAGTTATCGTCAGCGACGATTATCCTCCCGCGGCTGGCGGACTGCCCGTTCAAGAATCCCCCGTTTAAGAATTTCCCGTTCAAGGATCCCCGTTTAGGGATCCCCTATTCACTACCTGTTGGCGCGTTGTGCTGCCTCTACTTCCGCGTCCACAGTACCGGCAAGTTCGACGCCTTCCTGGTCGAGTACGGTCATTTGGCCACGTCTGACGTGGAAGTAGTAGCGAGGCATAGCGAGCCTCCGCGCCATGTTTCCGGAAATGAGGGATGGAGAGCGCCTATAGCGGCGCGTCGCGGGACCTTGATTTAGTGCCGCTTTCCCAACGTGCGTTATCGTACAGCATTCTGAAGGAATTGTCCAAAATCGAACAATACCCGCGGATTGCAGGGGCTGCCGAGCCAATTTGTCGAGCTAAGCCTTCAGGGACTGATCACGCCACGTACGGAAATCCAGCGCATCAACAAGTTTGTCGTTGGAGGAGTGTCGTATCCGTCCGGCTTCGAAGAGATAGAAGCCGATCATCCTCACCTGGCGCACCGCGTATCGCAAATACTCAGTGTCCCCACCATGGCGGAAGCTTATGTGTGTTGACCGCCTCTACGAACAGCCAAACTGTTGATGATGTGACAGGCGGGATGTTGCGACCGGTCACGTCCATCGTGAGCGCGCGGTTGTCCGTTCGTTCCTCGCGGAACAGATAGATGAGCACCTGCCAACGTCCCCAGATGGCGCAGAAAAGTGAGAGTAGAAGCACCTGCTGCCCTCGCCTTGGTTCGCGGTAATGGCGAGAGTGCAGCACGCCTGAGCCCCGTGCAAGCTAACGGGTCGGCGTACGAAGTCGATGGCAGAGTTTGTACGATATTTGACATAACGAGATTGCATCTGCGTGAAGTTGCGCAGGAGACGCGTGGCGCGGGAGACTCAGTTAACGGGGTTTTCCCCTAACCTATTCTGATGAACCGTCGTCAGAGCGGCTCTAAGTAATTGCCATCAGCACATTGTGTATTGCGGACGCTCGGAAGCTGCGCATGGTCGCAGTGCAAACGGCGGCTCGTTTCCCAACTTCGAGCCCTCGCCGATTGCTAACTGGCCTTCGGATCTCTGAGGGCCACTTTCTTTTTCCGCCACAAGCACGTTGAACGGGCCTCACACATCAGACGACAACGATCAGTCTACGCGGCAGCCAACGCCACCGTTGTGCCGCCTGGCGTGTGCAGCTTGACCTTGCCGGGTAACACGGCGGGACCTCCGGCTACCTGAACTCCCGAATTTGAGGCTCGAGCCCCATTGGCGCAAGCCGCCCAGGATCGAAGCGGAGCTGGCGCTCACGATAGAGGAGTTCATCGGCGATGGAGCGCACCATCCCGTGCGGCCCCTCGAATTAGAGGAATTTCAATGACCGCTCCCTGGCACTTTTCTCCGTCGACGCTTCGTGGGAGGGGCGGAGAAGCACTCCCAAAGCCGACCAAACGTGCAATGGCGAAATTGACCCGTTCCTGACTCCGATATCGCAGTGCGCATATGCGATTGCCGCGCCGCACAAGCCCTGGGCTGGCCAGATCGGCGACCTTGTTCATATCTTGCCGATTGAGTGCACTGCGTCCTCTACCCGCTTAGCGTCCGCGTCCCAGAACTTCGCGAAATCCGGCTGGTCGAGGTAGGCCACCACATCACCGATATTCTCGATCGCCTTGGCGAATTGCTCCGTAGCGACGGCCTTCTTCGTTTCATCCCGCAGCTTGTCGATGACTGCGTCCGGAGTGCCTCTAGGCGTAAACAGACCAACCCACGGCGAGAATTCAACGTCGTAGCCAAGCTCCTTGAGCGTTGGCACGTCGGGGAGCGAGGCGGCGCGTTTGGCCGAAAGCACGCCAGCGCTCGTACTTTGCCAGCCTTCAATTGTGTATTGGCCGGGGCGACCGCGGAGACCATCACCTGCGAGTTGTTGCCGAGCAGGGGCCGTTGATGCCGGGCCACCGCCATTGGTGGGCAAGTGCTTCATCTCAATGCCCGCCGCCTTCATAAACTGGGCCGCTGGGAGATGCAGGGCTCCGTACAGGCCGGAGGAGCTGAAGACGATCTCGTTCGGACGCTTCCTGGCGTCGTCCACGAAATCCTTCACGGTTTTGTACGGCTGCTGATCGTTGACTATCAGCAGCATCGGCCCCTCCGTGAAACGCGCGATCGGTATGAAGTCGGAGCGCGTGAACTTCGGCTGCCGCCCGAACAACTTGTCGACCTCGGCGAAGCCCGAAATCGATACGATGTGGATGAGGAGCGTGTAGCCGTCGGGCTTTGCGGACGCAGCAGGTGGGCGCCGACCTGGCCCGCCGCGCCGGCCTTAGTCTCGATTACCACCGGCGCTGGTTGATCAGCGGACTCCAGCATTGCCGCGAACGGACGCCCCACCAGGTCGGCGGCGCCGCCGGGTGGAATGGGTTAATGAGGGTAATGGGTCGTGCTGGGTAGGTCTGCTGCGCCGAGCGCCGGCCGCGTCACGAGAATGGCCGCCGCGGTCGCCGATCCGATAACAAAGCTGCGCCTGTTCACAACTTGGCCGAGGCGGTTGCTGGCAAGAGCGAGTACCGGAACGTTTTGCATGCTTTCCTCCTCTTGATCCGGGGTCTCCTGGCGTTACGGAACCCGAGCCGTCAACACGTGCACTTCCTCCGGGTAGGTAACCCCATCGCCGTCGGCGTAGCGCTGCAGCTGATTCATCACGCGGACTCTCAATCTTCTTGCGTACCTCTGGATCTGCGGCGGCGATCACTGGTCCGACTGGCGTCGCGGCCAAGTGGTTCAGCGTGAATTCATCCAGACGCGGGAGGTGCGCGTTGATGCGACAGAGGCGCACGTCGACAGCAGAAAAGCCTGCTTTCGTTGGGAGGCGCTGCAGTTCCTCTCTAGTGGGGGCTTTGCCGCGAAGCACAAAAGCGGGGACGGCAGTTTCGTTGCCCAGGAATTGAGCGGGAGGCTGCCTCACCGACGGCAACTGTTGTAAAGCCCAACGTTGGCCCACACGCTCAAGGCGAGGAACGGCCGCCATGCTTTGAGCACGCGGCGCATTTCCTTCCGGCGCAGCCGCTTTGTCTGGAAGAGGCCGTAGTCCCTGCTGACAGAGCACAACATCAAGAGCTGAGGTCATCAGACCGAAGATCGAAGGCGCGTCACGCCTGCTGGCCATTCGATCGGCGCGCCGGCCGGTACGGGGAGCGATCGCGCAACGCCGATCGCGGCGGGATTCAGGTCGACACCAACAACACGTCCGGCGGAACCGACACGCTCTGCCGCAGCGCGAGCCACGAGGCCTGTTCCGCAAGCAGCATCCAGCACCGCTGCTCGCCTTCCGCGAGGCAAACGGTGTCGACAAGCAACGGTGCCCACGGGCCAGGATGTACCGAGCGACGTAGCGTTCGTAGAGTTCAGCCGCCTCCGCGCCAAGTGCCATGGCTGGTGCTTACTCATCTCGCAATCCATCCGAGCTTGCGGGATATCCGACCTGCGGTTTGCGCAACCGCTTTGATCTGATCTTGACGGGCGACGCAGGAATGTATTGGATGGAGCCCGCAATGGCGACCGCACCGACATAACTACCCAGCATGATTAAAACCGGGGCGCCATGCACATGTTCACGCCATGCAACGCATTCGATTGGGTGCAGTAGCCCACCCTCGTAATCTCACTTGCGCCACAGCGCGCTCGAGAGCAGTTGGCGAGCAAATAGTCTGTGGGGTCCAAGCTTTTAGCCGTCTTGCAATACACCGCTGCAGGAGACCTTCCGGACCGAATGCCAACGCGACCTTGCCGTGAGCGCTGGCATGGAGGTCCAAGCACCGTACCCGCCTGCGTCCCGAAATTGACAATCGCGCGCCCCTGCAGGACCTCCAGAACGACGACTGATCCTCGACCAGGACAGTCTAAGGTCGCCGGTTGGCCGGTTTCGTCGCGAAGCCGCGCCAAGTCCTCGCGAGCTACAGGAAGGATGTCAAAGCGCTCCCTCAGGCGTTCGCCAAGAATGAACAGCTTGATTCCCGCCGCCGTAGCGCATCGTCGCTCGGCTCCTGATGCACGAAGCCGTGCATCACGAGGAAGCCTGAAGGTGGCGATAAATGGTCGCCTTAGAGGATGCGAATTCGCGCGCGAGTTCCGAAACGCCGATTGCCTCTCTCGAACTCGCGAGTCGCTCCAACGGGCGCAGCGGACAGATCGACGGTCTCAGCTGCCGGACCTTTGTCCGCCAGCCTGGGCTTCCTCGCTGGCCTGGGCAGCGCTGCATCTTTCGGCATTCCGCCGCGTTTCATCTATTGAAACAATGTTTTAGACAACATTAACGGGCATCATCGAGCTTGTCAAATGTCAGCGCCTCTGCCCACGGGATGGGACGTTCCGCGATTTCGTGTCCGATGCTTCGGGAGGTTGGCGATCTGTGCCGTGTTCCCCGAGGTCCCCGCTGCGCAGTCGGAGCTTGGCAAGCGTGTGGATCGTCACACCGACCACGCCCACGGGTTCTACTGCGTTGCACGCGAGTTGGGCTTCGGCGGCCGAAAGGGATCCCGATCCGAACTGCAACCGCGATGCACAATCAAATCCGATTGCACTCGAAGGAGGTTCCATTTTTATTCTCCTGTTCCGAGCAGCACGTTTGTGCAACTCGATTTCTTTGGCTTGCGGATCATCTTCCTGGAATGGGATGAAACAGCCGTCGTGAGCGCGGCCGCGCAAACCTACGTTCGGACGACGGCAGTGCAGGTCGAGGCGACCGCTAATCGAGCTGAAGGCAAGCGATAGAAAGCACCCACCAAGACCGCGACCGAACGCCCGTGTCGCATCTAGACGAAACCAACCCCGGGCGACGCAACTCTGAGACTCAGATAGCGCCAGATCAGCCATCGCTTCAAGATCTCTGCCGTGGCCGCAAACGTTGCGCCGAGTGACGACGGGAGACCAGGACGGGCCATGCCGAGATTGGCATTGATGAGCGCGTCTTGCCGCCGCATGCGCTTCGAGGTCGGCGGCCCGGCAGAGAGTCCGGAAGATAGATCTTGTGACCATCCGCCGCTGGTCAAAGTCGCGGAGGACCGACGCGCCTTATCCCAGGTGCTCAGTACTGGGGGAAGCCGGGCACACTGCCTGCGCTCGAGCCGCGTCGGGCCCCGGCAAGAGCCAGCAGTTGCCGGCCGCCAAGCCTTGCGGCCCAAACTCTGCGTTGCGCGCCCCAGCGTGGTGCTGCATCGTTAATACCTGAAGTCCTGGCTTCACGCACAGCGGACGGTGGTCCGGCCAAGCAGACTAGAATACGCACATACTGTTGCTTCTGAGACCGCCCCCGATGAACCTCTTGCTTAAAGAAATCCGTCACAATCCCCTGCTCTGGCTGCTGGCCTTCGTGCCCGTGGTGTTCGCCGCTCACAAGCTCAAGCCCGAAGCGCACACGCTTGCTTTTTGTGCTGTCCGTCCTGGCCATCGTGCCGCTGGCCGCGCTGCTGAGTCACGCCACCGAATCCGTGGCGGCCAAGACGGGCGATACGGTCGGTGGTCTGCTCAACGCCACGCTCGGAAACCTGACCGAACTTGGTCATCGCGCTGACCGCGTTGCGCGCCGGGCAATACACGCTGGTGAAGGCATCCATCGCTGGGGCGATTGTCACCAACACGTTGTTCATGTTGGGCGCGTCGTTTCTGCTCGGCGGACTCAAGCACCACGTGCAGGAATACAACCGAGCCAGCGCCCGCCTGCAAGCGGGCCTGCTCTTTCTGGCCACGATCGCATTGTTGATTCCCTCGGCGATCTCTGAAGCCGATTCCGCGGCGGGGTCGGCGTTCGCCGAGAAGTTGAGCGTGAGTCTGTCTGTGCTGCTCATCGCCGCCTACGGACTGGGCCTGTTGTTCTCACTCAAGACACATCGCGAATTTTTCGGCGGCGCGAAACAAGCGGAGACCGGCGAAGCGCCGTGGCCGTTGGGCTTGGCCCTGGCCACGCTGGCCGGCGTCACGGTACTGGTCGCGCTAGTGAGCGAGGTGTTCGTCGAGTCGGTGCAGCAGGCGGCGGTGGCGTTCGGGATGACCCCGGCGTTCGTGGGTTTCATCGTCGTGGCGCTGGTGGGCGGTGCGGCGGAGATGGCCTCGGCGTTTTCTGCTGCGCGCAAGGATCGGCTGGACCTGAGCGTGGGCATCGCGCTGGGGAGCGCGATCGCAAATCGCGCTCTTCGTCGCTCCCAGTTCTGGTGCTGTTCAGTTACGTCATCGGCCCGGCGCCGATGGACCTGCAATTCTGGCCGGGCGCGGTGGTAATGATGCTCATCGCCACCATGACCGCGTCCCTCGTGACCAACAGCGGGCGGTCGGCGTGGTTTGTCGGAGTGCTCATACTGATGGTGTACCTGATTTTCGCCATGACGCTTTACCTGTTGCCGCCCCGGCTACAATGAATGGACCTTCTCCCTCGAAGCACAGCTAGGCGGTCCGCATGTTGCGCCAGTTTGTCCTGGGTATTGCCATCAGTGTTTGCAACATTGCGATCCATGCAATGGTGATGGTAGCCGTAATACGGGTCGCGCGCATCGTGAGTGAAAGTGCAACGTCGCGTCGATCTCTTCGACTGACTGCCGTCATGGGCGCGACCGCATCGGTCTTGATGGCCGCGCATCTTGCGGAAGTCGCTAGTTTGGTCATTTGCTTACTCGTTCATCGGTGTTGCACCTCCGGGCACTGATCTCGTTTATTTTGCCTTTGTAAACTACACAACGCTTGGTTACGGCGACGTGATTCCGTTGGAGCACTGGCGGTTGCTTGCGCCAATGACCGCGATGAACGGCGTGCTATTGTTTGGCTGGTCGACGGCTGTCATTTTTGAAGTGCTCCGGGCGACCATGCGGCGAGAGTCGAAGTAGAGGTGCTCGCCACGACTGGAGCTGCGCATGGGTCCAATTGATCGAGGCCAAATCGCATGGCGATCAGCTGCTTGGAGGTCGATCTCCGGCCTCCGCTCCGCCTGCACCGAAAGACACTGGACACTGTGGAGGCCAAGCTACGAATCGTACGCGAGAGATTGCTGCATTCTGCTCACGGCGGAAAGCACACTTTCCTCGGTCGGCGTCGCAGATCCTGCAGCGTCAGACGCTGAATGCATAGCGGACCAATTTTGTTATTGGCGGCTCCTCCCCGCGGTCGGGCCACGCCCTATTCGCGCGGCACGCTGCGGCTGCGCGACCGAGCCGCCCCTCGCCGGAAACCGGGCGTCTCTGCCCATTCGGGTTGCGGTCGCTGCCGCGAGGGCTGCGGCACGGTCGCCGCAAAAGCCTGCCACCGAACCGACTGGCGGGAGGGCGATCGTCCAAGCTAGCCGCACGCGAGGCACCCCAGGCGCTCAGAGGAATCGTCACGGACTTGAACGCCCATGCGTATAGGGCGCAAATATTGCCGCCCGAACCATGCGTCGCTAGTCTCGTCTGCCCCGCCCGTGCTTCGCCCGAAAGAGCTCGGCGCGCCGATCCCATCCGGGGCAGTCAACGGGCGACAGGACAGCTTAGCAGCGGCTAGGGTGGTCACCCGAGCCTTATCCGGCTCGCCCTTTCGCTGCGGCCTGGGGCGGGCTTGGTGGCAAGACCGGGGGCAGCAGGATCGCATGTCGCACGAGCATAGTTTTGCCTCGGCAGGAACGCTCGTTTCCTTGTTGGCGGCGCGCAAGGTCTCCGCCGTCGAACTACTGTGACCTCGCCATTCAGCGCATCGAAGCGGTCGATCGGGTCATCAACGCGGTGGTCTGCGTGATTTCGAGCGCGCGCGCGAAGCTGCAAAGGATGCCGATGCTCGGCGCGCCAGGGTGACGGCGGCGCGCTGCTCGGCCTGCCGATCACCGTCAAGGAGGCCTACAATGCTGGCCGGGTTGCCCGGACGACCTGGGGCTTCACAACCGCGAAAGGACTTCCGGCCGCCGCAAGATGCGCTCGCGGTCACGCGGACTCAAGGCGGCCCGGTGCCGTCATCATCGGCAAAACCAACGTCCCCGTCTTCCTGTCCGACTGGCAAAGCTACAACGATGTCTATGGGACCACCAACAACCCGTGGGATGTGACGCGCACGCCGGGCGGGTCGTCGGGTGGCTCGGCAGGCGGCGCTGGCCGCGGGCTATAGTTGCCCTCGAGCTCGGATCCGATATCGGCGGCTCGTTGCGCACCCCCGCCCATTATTGCTGGCGTCTTTGCCCACAAGCCGAGCCTCGGTCTGGTGCCCGCGCGCGGTCACACGCCACCCCATGTGCCGGCGCTTCGCATGGAGAGCGACCTCGCCGTGATCAGGTCCGATGGCGCGCCTCGGCTGCCGACCCTGACCTTGGGGCTTGACGCCATTGCCGGACCGGACGCCGAGGCCAACGCGATCGCGCTATCGGTTAGCGTTGCCGCCGCCACGCCACAACGAGCTTCAGAGCTACCGCGTTCTGGTGATCGACACGCATCCCCTCATTCCGACCGCCGCCGAGGTGACCGGGGCACTCCAGCGGCTGGCGTCGCTCTCGATATGCTCGGCGTCAAGGTGGCGCGCACGAGCCCACTGCTGCCGGACCTGGCCCACGCCGGCAAAATCTATACCCGGCTCTTGAGCTCGATCTTTGGCGCCTTTCTGCCCCTTGAGACCTACGCGAGCACGGCCGAGGCCGCAAAAGCCCTGCCCGCCAGCGACGAAAGCCTTGCCGCCTGGCGCAGGCGCGGCACGGTCCTGAGCCACCGCGACTGGATCCTACCGATGGCGCCCGTGCCCGCTTGCGCCAGCAGTGGCGTCGCGTGTTTGAGGAGTGGGATGTCGTGCTTTGCCCGCCGATGCCGACGCCCGCGTTTCCTCACGATCATACGCCGGAACAAAAGACAGGCACAATATCGAGATCGATGGCAATCCCTATCCCTACCTCCGACCAGGTTGTTTGGCCGGGGGTGGCGACGCTCGTCGGTTTGCCGGCCACCGCCGCGCCGATCGGCCGTTCGGCGGGTGGCTTCGCCGATCGGCGTGCAAATCATTGGCCCATATCTGGAAGATCGCACGACCTTGCGCTTTGCCGAGTTGATCGAGCGCGAGTTCGGCGGTTTTGTTGCGCCGCCGGCGCTCGTAACCCGAGGGTAACCGTTCGCCGGGGCGAGCGAAGAGGCTCAATACCCCGCGCCTAATCCAGCGCTGGCGCAATGCGCTCGTCCGCACCGCATGAACGGTTCATCGGCCGATTGCCACTTTGGCTGGCGCGGCGCATCGCCGATCTCGCCCCTGGTCCTGCCCGGAAGGCTTGGGTGATTTGCTTGAAGCTCTTGCGCGCTCGGCGGCGGGCCGCAGTTTTGCCAGCGGCGCCTGCAGCTCGGCGAGGTTTGCGCGCGCGCCTCCTGGCGATGACGGCCGTCGGGATGGGTCAGCAAATATGCCGCGTAGGCGGCCTTGCCATTGCGCCCGCTGGGCTTTGAGCCAATTGGCATCGTCGCGCAGGTTCCTCTTGCGCTGGCGCGGGGCCGATCGCGGTGGCGGCGACAACTTTGCGGCCCGCTCAGGGGGTCTTGCTCGAGCACCACCTCGCTCGCCCGTGCCGGGTCGCTCGCAGCCTCCGGCGCGAGGTCTTGCGTAAGGGCGACGCGCTTCGCGCGCGGGCGTGCTTCGCTTGCCTCCAGCGTGCGTACCGTTTGGCAGCGCCGCGGCTACGCATGCGCCCTTCGGGATAGGCCGCGAGATAGTGATTGAAGGCCTCCTTGCTTCCCTCTTGCTCCGCCTTGGCCCAGGCGACGGCGTCGGCGTTTTGGTGCGCTTCGTTGGCCCTCGATGGCGGCGATCGCTTGCCGCGCGGTCGCGGCATGATCCCCATCGGGATGGGCGGAAAGGTAGCGCGTCAGGGCTGGCTTGCTGCCGTCCCGGCTGGCCTTGGGCCCAGGCGGCGCGATCGGCTTTGAAGCGCGCCTCACTCGCCCTCGATGGCCGCGACCGCCGTCGCGCGCGTAGGCCGCATGATCCCCGTTGGGATAGGCGGCGAGATAGCGATTGAGCCCAGCCTTGTTGCCCTCGCGCGAGGCATCGCTCCAAGCCGTCTGATCCGCCGCCCGTCGTGCTTGGCTGGCCTCGAGTGCGGCCAGCGCTTTGGTCGCGAAGGCGGCATTCTCTCCGCGGGGATAGGCCGCGAGATAGCGACGCAATCCCTCGGGCGTACCCACCCGCTCGGTCTCGGCCCAGGCCTCGCGCTCGGCGACGCGCGCAGCCTCCGCCGCAGCGATCCCGTTTAGTTTGCGCTCGACCTCCGCGGGCGAGGCGCCCGTCGGGATAGACGTCAAGATAGTGTCGCAGCGCGGGCGCGTGGTCTCAACCGTCGTGGGGTCTGCCCCTCGAGGCCTTGCCCAAGCGCGATTTCGGTGCTGACCACGGCCGGCAGGGCGGCGGCCGCTTGGCGCGCATGGCGGCCGCTGCTGTAGCGGCCGAGGTAGCGGTGGAACGAGGCGCTGGTGGCCTCGCGCTCGGCCGCGAGGAAGGCCGCATCATCGGCGGCCGCGCGCGCTGCGGCGAGTTGGGCTGGATCCGGTTTCCCCGCTGCCTCGATGGGCGCGGGCCGCGGTCCGGGCGTTCGGGTCCGGTTGTCGGCGCTCCGCCGCCAGCCTTGTTGCCCGTCGTCAGCGCCGAACAGGCCCGCATAGTAAAGCGCCGCCGACCAGGGTGAGCAGGGCGAGGCTGGAGCCAAGAAAGCTGACGACAAAAAGGCGCCGGGGCGGGCAAACCAGCGTGGGTGTGGCGGTTGCGGCGCCGGCTGACGCCTGCGCGCCTTCAAGTCCTGATAGGCCTTGTTGACGGTCTTCAATAGCTCGCCGGCCATCGGATCGAGCCTCGCGTCCATCGGGATGGAGCTCTTTGACCAGTTTCAAATAGGCGGCGCGAATCTCCGGGCAGCGAGGCGCCGCGTGGGGATGCCGAGCACGGCGTAGGGGTCGTCGACCTTGCGTGCGTCGGGCTTGGCGGTGAGCCGGCGTGCGAGTTGGTTGGATCGAAGGATTGTGTCTGTGGCGCCACCGGGCCGGCAGCGTGAGCCCGGCGGGCAGGCACGTGTCTTCATCGCCGTAGGCTTGATCGATCTGCGCCTGCGTCAAGTTGCGAGCGCCTCTTGAGGCTCGCCCCGCACAGCGTCGCCTCGGCGAGCTGCGCCAGCTTGAGATCGGCATGATCGAGGCGCGCGTTGCTTAAGTTGGCGCCGCTGAGATTGGCCCCCGTGAGGCGCGCGTGCGCCAGGTTTGCCCTGCAGCAGATAGGCGCCCGTCAGGTCGGCGCCGATCAACGTTGCGTGCTCCAGCGCCGCGCAGCGAGAGATCGGCTTGGCTGAGATCGATCGGTCCGCGCCTGCGCGACGCCGAATTGCCGGTGGCCGACGGGCAAATTGAGCTCGCCGAGCTGGGGCTCGGCGCGCGGGTTTTCACGCCGCCAAGCGTTCCAGGCCCGGGCGCCCTCCTTCAGTTTACTGACGTGCTCAGACCTCGCCATCGCTCGTCATCATTCGCTTGGCGCGCCCGCCTGGCCGCCAGCGATCTCCATCAGAATTGGATACGCGCACCAAAGACAAAGCCTTGCCAGGATCCCGCCGGCAGGCTCATTGGTATTCGCCGGATTGCCTCCGCACACATCCGGTTTAATAAAGTCGCACGGATATCCGACAATTTTAGGATCATAAAAATGCGCCTGGGCGTAGAGGACGGTTGCAGCAGCATCAAATCCCTGTTCGACGCCAAAACCCCAGCGACGCACTTCGGTACTGGTCAAAGGTGCCCCAGACCACGGGCAGGTTGGTGTCGGGATTAATGCTCAAGGGCTCGTCAACGTTGAAATCCTTATAAAGCCCATAGTCCGCATAAAACGTGGTTTTCCCGAACGATAGCCAGGCTTTGCTGATACCCACTTGGGCGTAATAGAAGTGGGCGGGATGATCGGGTCCAGCCACGGAATGCTGGGCGTTGCGCCAGCCGCCGGCAACCGAGACATAAAGCCCTGTTGGATCGTGGATCAGAGACGCCGAGCCGCGCACGTCCTCAAAGTCATTGCCCGCATCATTCATGTAGCCGATGCCACCGGCGAAGCGAAAGGCATTGGCGTCCTTCTGATAGCGGAGCGCCACATCCCAGATGTCCTCGTTTACCGCCGCGGATAAGAGAAAGCCGTTGATGATGGGCGTATCGTAGCGAACGAAATTGCCGCGCAGTGAGTCCACGTTAGTGGGCGATTTGGCCCCAGGTCAGATCGGTGATAATCGCGGGCTTGGCCAAATCCAGGCGAATGCGAAAGGCGTTGTTGTAATGCACGGGGCGTCATTCATCTGGCTTCCCAGATTAATGATCGTCAGGTCGTCGGTTGCCGGCGACTGATAGCCGACCGAGAGTGCGCCGACATCCTTGCTGGCCAGCGTCCAATAATTCTGGCGAACGCGCATCTGGTTCAATCCAGAGGGAATACCGGTGTGGCCATCCAGGGGCGTTGAAGATTTGATCTGAAGACGGAAAAAGTGGTCTCGATTTCCAGGCGATAGCCGGCCGTTAGGCCCGGCTTGATCGTGGCTTGACCGACAAAACCGAAACGGCTGGAGGAGGTATTATTGTCGACCACATGGTCGCTGGAGTCGAACCCGTCCTTCCATAGCAAAAGGGCGCGGTTGACTTGGCCGTACAGACGAAAGGACAGTTTGTTCGTGCCGCTGCGGACCGATGTGGCCTCGAGTTCCGCCAGGCGCTGCTCAAGGTCGTCGCAACAGGGCGTCGCCAGCGCTTCGCCGCGCGCCGGGGCCAATTGGGCCCCCACCCCCATCACGCCACAAATAGACAGTGCAAGCGCACCCCGCGCCACTGCCACCGCCATACGCATCTACTCCCCCGACGCTACTCAAACTGCACCCTGCCGAGGCGTTCCGTCGTCTCATCCGTTGGGCTGGCCTAGTGGGCGGCCCACCTCCTTGCTCTCGTGCGTGATCGAATGATCCGCCTACGATCGAAGAGGGTATGGTGAACATTAATCTCCGGCGTGTCCAGTGGGCCGGCGTGAAAGGCGCCGCGTCCGCGCACCATGTTGTTGATAAGCCACGCTGAAATGCTGAACGCAAAGGTGCGGGGAGCGGGACGTCGGCTCAGCGCCCGCGGCTTTCCGGCCCCGCCGGGGGTCAGGGACAGGTCCAAGGGATATTCTTTTTCCCGTCAAAGGCTTCGTGCTCTTTTTTGCAACATGACGGCAAGCCTGTCCTGGGCAACCACGCGGGGCCGGTTTGCTCAGCCATAAAGAAGAGGGCCGCGCCATCGACGCAGCCCGCCAGTTCCAAATGCGCTAATAAATTGGGAGCAGGCGCGTGGCCGCCGCAGCCTCAACCGCGGTGCGGGGTAGTGGTCGAGACGCGCAGGCTGAGCGCCGGCTCCATGGCGAGCATACGATAAAACGGCGCGCCGTCGGCGGGTGCGGCGCAAAAAAGCTTTTGCTCAAGGTTTGCAGAAGTCCAGGATTTGTGTCGCACGAGCAGCTTGCGCGACGACATTAATTTTCTATCTGAGAGCGCGAAGGGCGGCGCTGCGGCCGCGCACTGGGCCCTAACCGCGACGGCCCGCGGCCACGGGTGGGACGCCGAGCCAGCGCCTGCGGGCATTGCCTTTTTTGTGCTGCCGCGGCTGGCGCGCCGCCTTGTTATGGGCGGCGCGCTGCCAAGCGGCTTAACTCATGTGCGTTTTGAGAAACTGCTGCGCGTGCGGTCCCAGGCCAAGTTGGCGCTCGCGGCGTGGTAGCTCCGCGCGTTCATCACAGTGAAAGCCGTGCCCGGCCTCGGGATAAACGTAAATCGTGCAATCCGGACGCTTCTCCTTGATGCTGGCGACGTCCGACATGGAATGCTCTGGTCCTTGTCGCCGAAATGCATTTCGGTTGCGCAGCGGGCTTTTCATCGGCGACGGCAACGATGCGCCCGCCGTAGTAGCAGACCGCGGCGCTGAGCCCGGCGAGCCGCGTGGCGGCCAAAGAAGGCGACGGTGCCGCCCATGCAAAAGCCGACAATGCCGACGCGGCCCGCCGACTTCACCGCCTCGATTGCCGCCTGCGTGTCGCGCAGCATCGCCTCCCAATCGGGATTGGCAATGAACTTGCGCGCATTGGCGATTTCATCGGGCGAATAGCCGCTCTCGAAAATTGGGCTGCAGGCGATCGAACAACGCCGGCGCCAGCGCCAGGTAACCTTCCGCGGCGAAGCGATCGCAAACCGAGCGAATGTGCGGTGTTGACGCCAAAAATCTCCTGGATGACCACGATTGCCCCCTTGGCGGGGCTGCTTGCGGGTCGGCGCGATAGGCGCCCAGTTGATGGCTGTCGGCGGCGGTCAGCGATATGTGTTTGCCCAAGATGGCCTCCTTCCCAAGACGAGGGGTGATCGACGGTACCGGCTACTATAGCATCGGCACTCCCAAAGGACTTCAAGCGGGGTAATGCCTGCCGCCTGCGCCAGAAAGCGGCGGTTGGGGAGCCTTCTGCGGCCGGGCGCCCAGGCGCTCGTGCGCCAACGACAGGGCAACATCGCGCAATCCCGCCCGCGTCGCGGCCTCCGCCAGGGTCAAATCGACCACCGTCCCTTGCGCCTGGCTGCCACCCATTTCCACAGGTCAAGCGCGCCGGCGGCAGGCGTTCCACCGCCTCGGGCGTGGGCCCTCGTGGTGGAAGGCGACAAGCGCCTCGATCAGCGGCAGGCCAATGTCGCGATAAAGCGGGGCCGCTTCGCCGGGACCCGCGGCGGTCTCGTATCGCCGCCAGCCGACGCTGCAAGGCCTCCCATCGCACCGGCCCGCAGTTCCGTCGCCATGGCGGCATGAATATCGCAGAAGACGTAGAGCTGGCCGTTGGCATGGCCTTGCCACTGGGCGGCGAGCTCGTTGCCAGCGCGGGCCCACGTCGCAGCCCAGCAATTCCAAGCGCCACAGCAACGAGGAGGCATTGCAGATGGAGAGGCTGGCGGGCCGCATCGCCGCCAGAATGGGCCCGTCATAGAATTTCGAGCGCCGCTGCGTATTGGCCGAAGCTCGACGTGAAAGAGCGCCTTGTGCCACCAGATGTGCACGCGATTGTTGTTTTCCTTCGCCGACCAGAACGGTTGGCGCGCCAGCATCAATCGATCCCCAGCTGCCGGCCGGCCCGTCATCTCCAGCACGTGCGAGACGCAGTGATGCGGCCAGTAGCCAAAGGGTTCGAGTTCGGCGGCGGCGCGTGCGACCTCTTCGGCTTGGCTGTAATCACCCGCTTCCTCCAGGCCGAAGGCGTAAAACGACAGCAAAGATCCCGTAGTTCGCCTGCGCCTTGGACCAGCGCGGTAGCGCCCGCGCCGATGCGCGCGCGCGCCAAGGCAAAACGCCCCAAGTGCCCATCCATCTGCAGCGCGGCCATATGCGCGATAAGATCGAAGGGATAGGCCATGAGATGCCGGTCGAGGATCACCGCCGCCGCCGCGCGATTGGCCCGGCAACCGCGTGCGACAGGGCGGCGAGGTGGGCACTCTCGCGCGCGTTGCGCGGCAGGGTGCGGGCCGCGTCTCAGAGCACGGTGAGCGCCTCTTGCGCCAGGATGGGATCGCTGGCGAGGGACAGCACCAGAGCTTTGCCGAGGTGGGCCATGACGAAGCGGGCGCGGCGGCGGCGCGGGCAGCCTCATAAAGCCCGAGCGTGTCGCCATAAACCAGGGTGAAGGCGCGCACGGCGGCATCGAAGGCGCCAACCGCCTCGCCTCGTGGCCCCGGACAGATCGTGTCGGTGGGCATCCCGCAGCATGGGCTTGCCTCCTCGGCGTCGCCCCGCCCTTCGGGGGCGGATCAGGGCCGGCCTCGGCCCGGAGCGCCATGCTGGGCCCCGGACAATGCCGGCCGCCGCCGGCGCCTGCCGACACGTTAGCCGATCGACCCATGGCGCGCGAGGCCTCAAGGGCGGCAGCTCAGGGCAGCAGCTCAAGGGCGGCAGCCTCAAGGCCGGCACCTCAAGGACGACACCTCAGGCCTCACCTCCCAAGGATCGACAATGAAAAGGGCCGCCCTCGGAGGGGCGGCCCCTTTCCATCCTGCACCGCAACGTGTGGAGAACACACTGAAGCGGGTATCTTCAGCCCAGGCGTTCGCCGTTGTCACCCGGGGCTGTGTGTAACCTTTAAACCGGCGCTTTAGGCCAGGTATTTATCGGCTTTCTCGCCCGCCGAGACCTTCTCGGCCAGCCATCGCGCCATGCGGCCGCGGCCGGACCAGGTATCGCCCGTTTTGGGATCGCGGTATTTCACCGCCGCGGCGCGCTTTCCGGCGCACGCTCTTGCGGGCACGCTTGCCGATGGCCCGGCCCCGACCCGTTTCAATTCCGCGAGCTGCCGACGCAGCGCGTCGATCTTCACCTGCTTCTGCGCTGTCAGTGGGTTTGATTGAGGAGCCAAGGAATGCGTGCTGCTTATCGAAGTCCATCTCCGAAAACCATGCAGATACCTGCTTTTCCGGAAGCTTACCATTGGACCTTGCCATCGTTCCTACTCGTGAATACTGGTTGACTAGCGTCTTTTATCGATAATGCTATGCCCATGCAATTTATTTAGCATAGCTAGATATGTAATTCGTGCACGGACGAATATGCGTGGCGCAAAATACGAGCTCGTCTCGCCGCGGCACATTTTTGGGCGTTGGCTTGACCGTTACCTGGCGTTTTTAACGCAACCCGGCGATCTCCTCGCCAATATTGGCACGCGCGCGTGCCTCCCAAAGCGCATGCAACTCGCTCGGTGCGGTAAATCCAGCTTGCGCGCCAAGAAGCCGTCGAGGATTTGCCGGCGCCCGCCGCGATAGAGCGCGTCGGGCACGTGATGATACTCCGCGGCGAATGGCGCTGGCGTAAGCCGGTAGGCCTCGGGCGCTGCCGCCAGCGTCGACAGGTCGAGGTCGAGGGCAGCGCCAGATCGGGATCAGTGATCTCAACCTCCCCACCGTGTTGGGTTGCCTCGATGTAGGCGGCGACCTTGTCGACGCCGGCAGCGGCAAAAGCCGAGTGAGGTCAAGCGCTGCCGCGCCACGGCGGCGCTTTGCGTCTCGTTGTCCTGGCGTCGTGGGTCGTAGACGACGTCGTGAAAGAGGATGGCCAGCGCCGGCAGCGTCGTGATCGATGACGCCGGCTTTATGCTGCTCGAGTAGGCGCAAGAGCGCGGCGATATGCTCGAGCGTGTGATACTGACGTGCGGGCTGCAAGCTAGGCGCCGATCAACTCATCGAGCACGGCCTCAGCGCTCGGCGCGTGCACACCTTGGCCTGCGGCCAGTCGCCGCCAGGTCTCAGACAGCAGCTCTTGCGCGGTCATTGACTGCTTCCCAACCGAGGCCGTGTCGGCCAGAGGACGCCGGGCTGTGTTACGAGCCGTTTGCGGGTCGGCCGCCGCATTTCTTAATCACTCATTCCGTTTTCACCCCGAGGCTGCGCACGACCTCGCCCCACTTTTTAATTTCCGAACGCACATAGACCTCCGAGCTGTCGGGCGAACCGCCGACGGGCACCATGCCCAGCTGCTCGAGCCGTTCGCCAATGGCGGTCTCGGTGAGGACGGCATTGGCACGTCGCCGCTTGAGCTTATTGATGACGGCGGCCGGCGTCGCCGCCGGTACAAACAGTCCGATCCAGGTGGATTCTTCACTGTCGCCGTAGCCCTGCTCGATGGCGGTCGGCACCTGCGGCAGGCTCGGCACGCGCTTGTCGCTGAGCACGGCCAGGGCCTTGATCTCACCGCTTTTGATGAGGGCAATCGCGCGGCGGCATGGCGAGCGAGGCGACGGGGATGTGCCCACCCAGAAGCGCATTGAGGAGGGCGCGGCCCCCGTGAACGGCACAGGTGGAATGTCGACCTTGGCCAGCGACTTGAAAATCCTTTCGGCGGATAGATGTGGCGTGGTGCCCGGTCCCGGCATGCCGTAGCTGAATTTGGCGTCTTTTGCCGCCTCGATGAGTTCCTTGAGCGTCGAGGCTGGCAGGCGTCTTGCTGGCGACGATGATGTTGGGGTGGTGGCTGGCGATGATCGCGGTTTTGAATTCGCTCTCCGGGGCATAGCCGGCGTTGGCCGTCAAACTCGGGTTGACGGCAAAAGCGCTGGTGGTGACCAGGATGGCGTAGCCGTTAGGCTCGGCTTTGGCGATCTGGCGCGCCGCGATATTGTTGCCGCCGGCACCGCCGCGATTTTTCGATGACGATGCCTTGTCCCCATTTTTCGCTCAGTCGCTGGCCAAGAATGCGCGCAGGGGCATCCGTTGGTCCGCCGGCGGGAAAGGCCACCACGAACTTGACGATTTGGGTGGGATAGTCGTCAGCGGCAAAGCCTCGCCCGTGGCAGGGCCAAGGCCGCAACCAGGGTTGCGATCACGGTCGCACGAACGGCGGCGCCGGGCTGCTGCGGCAGGCGGCGCGGCGGCAGCGCGTGGCGAGACGCTGAGGCAATGAGGTCCCCTGCATCGAACGTCCTCTGCTTCCCGCGGCGCGACTATAGCAGCAATTGCTGCCTGCGACGTTTTCCGTCGCTTTGCAGGCCGCGCCGCCGCTGGCCTGCTCCCATGGCTTGAACGCGCGCGCGTTCGCTGTTAGATGTTGTACGATAACCTGACATCCGTGTCACGCTCGAGCTCTATTGAGATCATGACGGCAGACCTCGCAAAGTTGGTTTCGACGCTCGGCTCCGGGTCTGCTGGCCTTCCCGGCGACCGCCTTTGACAGCGACCTTGCCTTCGACGAGGACGCCTACCGGGAAAGCATCGCCATTAATATCGGGCATGGCGCCGTTGGGCTGTTTCGCCCGGGCGGGACCGGCGAGTTTTTTTCGCTCACCCCGGAAGAGGCCCGGCGCGTGACCCGCGCCGCCGTGGTGGCCGCGGCCGGGCGGGTTCCCATTGTCGCCGGCACCGGCTACGGCACGCAGTTGGCGGTGGCGATCGCGAAGGCGCGGAGGCCGCGGGTGCCCAGGCCGTCCTCGTGCTGCCGCCCTATCTTCTCAATGTCGAGCAGAGCGGCTTGGAGGCGCACGTCGACGCCATCTGCCGCGCCGTCGGCATTGGCGTCATTCTCTACAACCGCGACAACAGCCTCTATGCCGCCGAAACCGTGGCGCGGTTGGCCGATCGCCATGCCAACCTGATCGGCTTCAAGGATGGGCACGGTGATGTCGAACAGCTGGTGCGCGTGCGCCGCTTGCTGGGCGAGCGCCTGCTCTATATCGGCGGCATGCCGACGGCCGAGGTGTTTGCCGTGCCCTATTTCGCCGCCGGCTTCACCACCTATTCCTCGGCGGTCTACAATTTTATTCCGGTTGCCGCACAACGCTTCTACGCGGCCGTCAAAGCCGGCGACACGCGCACGACCGATGATCTCCTCAGCACATTCTTTATGCCCTACGTCGCCTTGCGCAATCGCCGGCGTGGCTATGCCGTCAGCATCGTCAAAGCGGGCATGCGCATCATGGGGCGCCCCGCCGGGCGGGTACGCCCGCCGCTGACAGACCTGACGGAGGCGGAAATAGGGGACCTCAAAGGCATCATCGAGAGCGCCTTCGGCGCCCGGGCCGGGTAGCGCGAGGAGCGGCGCTGCGTCTGGGATCGCAGCGCCGAACCGCGGCGGGGGCCAGCCAACCATCGCCGTGAGGATTGCGCCAGGAGCAAGAGCCAGCGTGAGCGAGCCATTCCCCATGCAAGTGACTGCCGCGCCCATCGTGACCGAGCTCGCAGCCATTCCCGTGGCCGGGCACGACAGCATGCTTCTCAATTTGAGCGGCGCGCATGGCCCGTTCTTCACGCGCAATCTCGTGATCCTGAAGGACAATGCCGGCCGCACCGGTATCGGCGAAGTGCCCGGGGCGAGGCCATCCGCCGGACCATCGAAGACGCCAAACCGTTGGTGCTGGGGCACTCGCTCGGTGCCTACAACAGTATCCTCAACGCCGTGCGCACGGCCTTTGCGGCGCGCGATGCGACGGGTCGTGGACAGCAGACCTTCGACCTGCGCACGACCATTCACGCCGTCACGCGCCCTGGAAGCGGCACTGTTGGACTTGCTCGGCCAGTTCCTGGGCGTGCCGGTTGCCGCGCTGTTGGGCGAGGGCCAGCAGCGTCGGCAGGTCAGCGACGCTCGGCTATTTGTTTTATGTCGGCGACCGCAACAAGACCAACCTGCCCTACCGGCAGGAGCCCGCCGCAGCCAACGACTGGTTCCGCCTGCGTCACGAGAGAAGCCCTAACGACGGCGGCGATCGTCCGGCTGGCGGAGGCGGCCCAAGCCAAATACGGCTTCAACGATTTCAAGCTCAAGGGCGGCGTGCTCGCCGGCGCGCAAGAAATCGAGGCGGTTACCGCGCTTGGCGCAGCGTTTCCAGAGCGCGCATCACGCTCGATCCGAACGGCGGCTGGCTGCTTGCAGATGCCATCCGTCTGTGCCGGGGCCTGAGCGGCGTGCTCGCCTATGCGGAGGATCCCTGCGGTGCCGAGCGACGGCTTTTCCGGGCCGCGAGGTCATGGCCGAGTTTCGCCGCGCCACCGGCCTGCCGACGGCCACCAACATGATCGCCACCGATTGGCGCCAACTGGGCCATGCCATCCAGCTGCAAGCCGTCGATATTCCCGCTCGCCGATCCGCATTTCTGGACCATGCAGGGCTCCGTGCGCGTGGCGCAGACTCTGCGACGACTGGGGCCTGACCTGGGGCTCGCATTCCAACAACCACTTCGACGTCTCGCTTGGCGATGTTCACCCACGTCGGCGCGGCGGCGCCGGGACAGATCACGGCCATCGATACGCATTGGATCTGGCAGGACGGACAGCGCTTGTGCCGGGAGCCCTTCGCGATCAAGGCGGGCCTCCTCGAGGTACCGGAGCGTCCCGGACTGGGCGTTGAGCTCGATATGGCGCGCGTCGAGGCGGCCCATCGCCTCTATCAAGCGCACGGGCTCGGGGCGCGCGACGATGCCGTGGCGATGCAATTCCTGATCCCGGGTTGGACCTTCGACCCCAATGAAGCCCTGCTTGCTGCGCTGAGCCTGCCCCGCGGCGGCCGACGGCTATCGCCTCCACCCGCAGCCCGCGTGGGGGCGATGTTGCCCTCGCCGGACCTGCGCGGGCCGAGGCCCAGGCCGGACCTGGGCCGGACCTTGGGCCGGACCTGGAGCCATGCCTTGTGCGGGGTAAGCCCATGCGCCGGGGCTGACTGCGACAACAACTCGCAGACGCGCGTGAAGGGCGCGACATCCTCAACCCATGCCAAGCCACCCTGCGGCAGGGTGCTCGGGCCTGATGTTTGGCGCCTCGCAGCGAACGCAGCCGTGGCATGCCAGGATTTAACTTTGATCAATTTGGTGCAATGGCTATCTGCGGTCTCGGTCTTGGTTCCTCTCAACAAACCACCGCCCAAGTGCCGATGCTTGACTATAGGCACCGCCAGCAAAGATGCGGCTACAGGAGGTGCCACCAGGCCCGAGGTTTACGGTCGCCTCGCCAGGGCTCCTGCAGGCACCGGGCGGTGCCGTTGCCCATGCGGCTTGCTGGGCGACGACGCACCCCACAAATAGGCGGTCGCCGGACATTGAAGGTGCGATGATCCCCTTATCTTCTCGGTCCCGTTCGCAGGCACGTGATGTTAGCAGTGGTTTGGCCGGCAGGGCTCGCGGCCTGCTGGCGGCTATGACGGGCGCTGATTGCCAATCACGGCTCTCGCCTGCTGCCGCGGCCCAGTGGTCGCGCTGGATTGGTCTCGCCGTCGCGGTGGGCGTTGCCTACTTCCTGGCCGCACGATTGGGACTGAGTGCTGACCACCGCGGAACCGGTGGCGGTGTTCTGGCCCGCCTCGGGAATTTCTATCGGCATGCTGGTGGCGTTCGGGCCCTGGGCACGGGCGCCGGTGGCCGCCGGCGTGATCGCGGCAACCTTTGCTGCCAGTGTCAGCGTGGAGCGGAGCTTCTTCCAGTGCGCTCGCGTTCGGTTTGTGCAATGCCGGCGAGGCGCTGTTGGCGATGTGGTTGATTGCCCGCTGGCGCTCGGTCCCGCCTTTGAGTCTCGACAGCCTGCGCGGCGTACTTGCGTTTTTTGCGGCGACGACTGTGGCTACGGCGGCAGCGGCCGGCGTCGCTTCGGGCGCGATGCAGCTGCTTGGTCCTCCCAGCGCGAATTTTCTCGAGGTCTGGAAGGTTTGGTTCGCGGCTGATGTGCTAGGGTGCGGTCACGGTTGCACCGCTTTTGATTGGCGCGGTGGCGGCCGCGCGTGATGTCCCGCTCCCGGCCTGAGCTCCTTGAAGGCAGCCTCGCCGTCGTCGTCACCGCCGTGACGAACGCCTTTGCCTTGGCGTACCTTGCAGGATCTTCCTCATTAATCGAGCCGGCCAGTTTTCTATTTCCGCTGTTGCTCTGGCTCGGCGCCCGCTGCCGTCCCGGTGTTTGCGGCTGCGGCCGTCTTCACGATTGTCGCCGGCATCGTCTGGACCACCACTCGCGGGTTGGGCCGCTACGGCGACCCGAGCCAGGCACTCGCCGACCGCGTCGTCTGGCCGCCCAGGTTGCAATGCTCGGCACCACCCTCGCGGCGCTCGCCCTGGCCGCGATCTTTGCCGAGCGGCGCCGGCATCAAGCAGCGCTTGCGGAAAGCGAGACCAGGCTGCGATCGAGCCTGGATGCGGCCAACGTCATCGCCTGGGATGTGGATCTTGAGCGCAACACCGTGCACTCGGCGGGTCCCGTCCGCCGCCTTCTCGATTTGGCGGAGGGCGCGTTGCCTGGGGATTTCAGCGCCATGGTCGACACCATTCATCCGTTGGACCGCGACCGCGTGATGAGCCAATTCTGGAAAGCCGTCGGCACGGCCGCGATCTACGGCTTGGAATTTCGCCTGAATGTAAGCGAGGGCGTGCGCTGGGTCACGGCAGAGGGGTCAATCGAGCGTGATGCGGATGGCCGACCCATGCGGGTACGCGGCATCACCGCACGACAGCAGCGAGCGCAAGAAAGCTGAACTGGCGCTGGCCGAGCGCGACGGCGCAGCTGCAGCTGGCCGAGAGCGGCGCGCGTCGGCAGCTTCGCGATCGATATTGCTACCGGCAGGGTGCAGATATCACCTGGTTACGCCACCATCCACGGATTAGCCGAGGGTACTGTGGAGTTTGCGCGGGTGGACTGGCGCACCCGTGTCCAAGTTGATGATCTCGCTCGCCTCGATGCTCTTCGCAGTCAGGCGTTCGCCGACCGGCGCTCAGAGCACAAACACGGAGTACCGCATCGTTTTGCCGGATGGCAAGACGCGCTGGATCGAATCGCGCGGGCTGCTTTCCTACGCTGACGACGGACGCCCGACGCGTCTCGTCGGCGTCAAACATCGATGTCACCGGAGCGCAAGCGTGCTGCGGCCGCCCTGCAGGAAAGTGAGGCAAGCTACCGTGCCCTCTACGATGACAATCCATCCATGTACTTCACCGTGGATGCCGGGGGCATGGTGCTCTCGGTCAACGAATTCGGCGCCCAACAGCTTGGCTACACACCGGCCGAGCTGGTGGGACAGTCGGTGCTTCAGGTCGTCCACGCCGAGGACCGGAGTGCCGCGCTGCGGCACCTGCGCGGTGCGCGAAAAATCCCGAAACGGTGGTCACGACGGGAATTGCGCAAGGTGCATCGCGACGGCAGCATCATATGGGTCAGAGAACTGGCACGGGCCGTGCGGGACTCCGGGCTGCTGCTGGTTTGCGAGGAGATCACCGAGCGCAAACGCGCGGAGGAACAGCAGAGCCTGCTGATCGCCGAGCTCGACCATCGCGTCAAGAATGTCCTTGCCAGCGTCGCCGTGATCGCCAGGCGCACGGGTGAGCGCAAAGGCTCAATGGAAGATTTCATAGATACGCTGGACCGTCGCATCCAATCGATGGCGGACGCGCACGACCTGCTCGCAGCCGCAACCGCTGGCAGGGGTCAGCCTGGCCGACCTCGTCTGACCGCGAGCTGGCGCCCTATACCACGGACGGAAATACCGTGGTGGAAGGCCCCGAGATCGTGCTGGCGGCGGCGGCGACCCAGGCCACGGCGATGGTATTGCACGAGCTTGCCACAAACGCCGCCAAATACGGGGCGGCTGTCGACGCCGCGCGGCCAGGTGCGGTGCGTTGGCAGCGGCTGTCGAACGCGGGCGTGCCGACGAAGCTGAAGCTTGAATGGCTTGAAACTGGCGGGCCCACGGTGGCTCCCCCGACCGAGACGGGATACGGCACCAGTGTGATCCGCAATCTCATCCCCTACGAGCTCAATGGCACCGTCGCGCTCACCTTCGGCCCGAGCGGCGTGAACTGCATTATTGAGGTTGCGGTCGCCAATGACGGGGTGCGGTTGGTCGATCCCGGCGCGGGCTCGAAGGCCTTGCGCTCACTCGGGCGCCGCCGACCGCTGTCCCTGATGGCGGCACGCCGTCCTGGCGCCGCGGGAGCCATCGTGGCGGACGCTGCGGGCATCGCCGCGCAAAAGCGGCAGGGTTGCCTGCTAGAGGCGGGGAATGTGGCCCGGCGTGGAAGGCTCGAGGTTTGCTTCAAGCGATCGAGAACGATCGATGAGTGCACGTGTCGCGATACTGGCGCGGCAAGAACACATCGTTGAGAATGTCGCGACAGCGCCTTGAGGTCCGGCACCGACCAGTTCGACGAGATAGTCCGCCGTCCGCCGGTCAACGCATAGGCCTCCTGCACCTCGTCCAGGCCGCTCGATCAGGCGCCGGAAGCGTTTCGAGGTATCCGGCGAATGCGTGGCGAGCGTGACCTGCCACGAACACCACGACGCCCAGCCCGAGCGCCGCGGCTCGACAAGCGCGCGTGATAGCTCTCGATGATGCCGGCGGCTCCGAGCGCGGCACGCGCGGCGCGAGCACTGCGAGGCGGAGAGTCCCGACCCGTTCGGCGAGGTCGTTGATTGGTCAGCCGGCCGTCCTCCTGCAGCGCGGCCAGCAGCTTTCGATGTCGAACTGGCATCCATGCACGATTCCCGCACGATTTGCCGAACTAGGCTGCACGAATCTTTGCAATCATGGGCGGCAAACACTGAGCCGCTTTACGCAAGCTCCAGTGCGCGGCGCTACCGTGCATTGTGCATCAGCAAACCGAATCACGGAGAGCCGCGATGGGTCCACTTTCCGCACGACGCGCCCCCGGCGAGCATCAGCCCGGATAATCCCGCCGGCACGGACGGCTTCGAGTTCGTGGAGTTCGCCCATCCCCGCCCGCTCGAAGCTCGAAGCGGCCTGTTCCGGCCAGATGGGCTATGTCGAGGTCGCCCGGCACAAGGCCAAGAACATCTCGCTCTACCGCCAGGGCAGCATCAACTACCTGCATCAACCGCGATCCGGACGGCGCACGCCGCCCGCTTCGTCGCGCGAGCATGGACCCTCGCGCGCCCGGCGATGGCGTGGCGCGTGGCCGACGCCCGGCAGGCGCTTAAGCGCGCGTCATCGCCTGCGGTGCGACAGTACACCGGGGCGCCGATACCGTCGCTCGACGTGCCGGCGGTCATCGGCATCGGCGGCTCGCTGCTCGTATTTCGTCGACCGCTACGGCGCGAAGGGTTCGCCCCTACGACGGACGAGTTCCACTGGCTGGAGCGCGGCCGATCCCGAGCCGCAGGGCGTCGGCTTCTCACTATCTCGACCACCTGACGCACAATGTCTATGCGCGGCAACATGGACACCTGGTACCGGCTTCTATGCCGAGAGCTGTTCAACTTCCGCGCAGATCCGCTTCTTCGACATCGAGGGCAAGCTGACCGGCCTGCACCAGCCGCGCGCTGACCTCGCCCTGCGGCAAGATCCGCATCCCGATCAACGAGAGCGCCGACGACAAGAGCCAGATCGAGGAGTACCTGCGGCAGTACAAGGGCGAGGGCATCCAGCACATCGCGGTCGGCACCGACGACATCTACGACGCCGACCGACGCGCTCGCCGCCAACGCGGCCTGCAGTTCATGCCCGGGCCCGCCCGACACCTACTACGCAGAGCTCGCGCAGCGCGTGCCGGGCCACAGCGAGCCGATCGACGCGCATGCGAGCAGCACGGCATCCTGATCGACGGCGAAGGCGTGGTCGGACGGCGGCGCAGACCAGCGATCCTGCTGCAGATCTTCTCCAAGACCGTGATCGGCCCGATCTTCTTCGAGTTCATCCAGACGCAAGGGCGACGACGGCTTCGGCGAGGGCAACTTCCGCGCGCTGTTCGAGATCGATCGAGGAGGACCAGATCCGGCGCGGCGTGCTCAAGGCCTCCTGGAAAAAGGGGAGCTTGCGGGCGCGCACGCCGCCGCCCGCGCGCACCCAAGGCGGTGCCGATGCTCAGCGTGGGGCCAGTGCGGCTCACGGGCCAACGCGACCGTTACGGCGATCAGCAAGGCACCGAGCAGCACAGCCGCTTCCAAGCCTGCGCTGCCATTGGCTGTACGTCCACTGGCGAGTAAGCACCGCGCGGCTGCCGGCGTCGGCTGGCGCCGCTATTGCATGTGCTGGCCCCACCGTTGATGGCGAGGTTGGCGCCAGTGACGAAGGCCGCCTCTTTGCGAGCACAAATAGATAATCAAGCCGGCGACTTCTTCGGGCTTTGCCGAGCCGCGAGATTGGGATCTGCGGCAGGATCTTGCTGTCGAGCACGTCCCTGGGGGATGGCCGTCACCATTTTGGTAGCCCGGCGAAATGGTGTTGACGGTAACGCCCTTTGCGCGCCGACCCAAGGCCAGCGACTTGGTGAAGCCGTGCATGCCGGCTTTCGCGGCGGCATAGTTGGTCTGCCCGAACGCGCCCTTGGAGCCGTTGACCGAGGAGACCTTGATGATGCCGCCGGCGGGCGGCGTCGGCATCCGTCTCGCTCTCGAGCGGGCGGCGCATGCGGCCAGTGGCGCTCTTGACCCTTCGCGACCCTTGGGCCCTAGGGGTGAAATGGCCCAATCTCAATCGCACCCACGCCTGCGCGGGCTTGTCGGTATGCTGTGAAATTGACAACGTAGGGACCAAGACAATCGTCTCAGTCCGACAAGGTATTCATCGGCTCGATCCCCAAGATTTACGACGACTACTTGGTGCCGCTGATTTTCCAAGGCTTTGCCCAGGATCTTGCACAGCGCGCCTGCCAACCTTTCTCCGACAGCCATTCTCGAGACAGCCGCCGGTAGTGGTGTGGTCACGCGCGCGCTTGCACCCAGGCTTTCACCGGCTTGCCACTATGTGGTGACTGGATCTCAATCAGCCGATGCTCGATCAGGCCGCGGAGCGCCAAGGCGGCGGATGCGCGGATCACCTGGCAGCAGACAGATGCGTTGGCCCTTGCCGTTCGACGATCTGGCCTTCGATGTCGTCTGCTGTCAGTTTGGCGTGATGTTTTTTCCCGACCGCGATCGCGCCTATCGTGAGGTGAGACGGGTTCTCGCCGGGTGGCCACTGGCTGTTCAACGTCTGGGATCGCATCGAAGAGAATACGTTCGCGAACGACGTCACTCATGCGCTCGCTGAGTTTTTTCCCAGCGATCCGCCGCGCTTCTGGCGCGGACGCCCCATGGCTACCACTGACGTGCCGTTGATCCGAGAGGAGCTGGAAAGGGCTGGTTTTTGCAATGTTACGATCGAGACGCGCCGAGCGCAGAGCGGCGCGCCATCTGCACGGTATGCAGCACTTGCCTACTGCCAGGGTACGCCGCTGCGCAACGAGATCGAGGCAAGGGGAGCAGACAAACTGCAAGCCGCAACAGACTATGCAGCCGCGGCAATTGATACGACGTTCGGCCGCTGACCGCTGCCGAGCAACAAGCCGTCGCTGGACTGCGAGACGCCGATTGGAAAGCCGCTCTGCAGATTGATCAGCGCCGCGGCCGTCCAATCCGCGGAGCAGGCTCGCCAGAGCGACCCTCGCTCGATAGGGACGGCAACTGCCAGATCGGCGCGATGATCACGCGGTGCGGCAGGTCGATGATCCCGTTGGTGTAATCCGCCAGCGGGTTGAAGCACGCCGCAACAGTTCGTCGTCGTGCACGCCGGCATGCTCGCGATGTAGTTGTAGTTGTTCACCGGCCCGCCGACGCCGTTGGCGGTATAGAAGTTGACCTCGCCAATCTGGTTGTCTTTGAGCACGCTGTAGGTGTAGCTGACGCGCCCGGCGAAACCCGCGAGCGCTGCGTCCGCGTCCATTCGATCACCATGCGCGTTGTAGCGGCTGACGCCTTCGGAGATCTGTCGATCGAGCACGTTCAGGAACTGCGGATACGGCCGCAACAGCTGGTTGCGCGCGATCGTCGGCGCCGCGCCGAGACCTCGTTCCGGCAAAGGCCGGATTGCCGAAGAACGGGTTCGCCACCTGCTCGGTCAGGACGGCACGTCCGAGCGCCAGATACTTCGGATCGAGCTGGTTGATGTTGACGGCGCGTGTCGGCGCTCCCGCCGAGCGGCAGGTGATCTCCCTGCGCGCCGACGTAGCCGACCGCTCAGCGCCATTCCGCGGCCCACCTCGAGCTGAACGTCCGCGGAGTACTGCTGGACGCGCGGCATCGTGCGGTGCTGATCCACGAAGCTGATCAGCGTTGCCGACGCCGGTCAGCGTGCCCGGCGTCGTTCCCGACGGCGGGACCAAGTCCGTTTGGAAACGGGTTCGTGCAGCGTGACGGTCGGAGTCCCGCTCGTCTGCGGACTGACGGTGGGGTTCGTGTATCCAACCTGACCGTAGTTGTTGGTCAGCGCTCATCGGCGTGGGATAGGTCCAGGGCGCCAGGTACGATCCGTACCCGCCGCGAACGACAGTCTTCGGATTGATCGACTTGACGATGCCGATCCGAGGCGACAGGCGAAGCGCGGGCGGATTCCCCTGATAGTCCCTGTTGCCGTCGACGCCTGCGCACATCAGTCCGCCCGGTGACCATGCGCGCGGGCGTGCCGCCCGTCGGATCGACGCTGGCTGGAATCGTGATCGCCGACAGCGCGTTGGTGGCCGACGGGATCGAAACCGACGGTGATGGCGTTGTTGCGCTCGCGAATCCCATCCTCGTGCTCGAGGCGGAGCCCGTAGCGTCACCGTGAGCGTCGGAGCTGACGCGCCAGTCGTCCTGCGCGTAGCCGCCGTAGTAGTTGGTGTAGACGTCGAGCGGAGTCGACAGCGTCATCGTGCTCAGAAGCCCGGCGATTGCCGCTCGGATACCCGAGCAGGAAGCGTCGCGAAGCCGTTGCCTTCCGTGGTGCTGTTGTTGTTCAGCGCCGGTCGAGGACGTGAACTCCCGATCGAAATTGAAGGAACCGGCGCTGTTGCCCCGGCTCAGCAGGTACACGCCAAGCCTCCGGTAGTTCGCGCCCACCTTCACCGTATGCGCGCCGATCAGCCTGGAATAACTGCCGTTGGGACCCCATGACGTGTAGGTCCGAAACGACGGCGTTGGTGCGCCGAAGCGCGCCGTTCGGCGGGCTGTAGCCGGCGATGGATCCATTCGGGAAACTTCGGTCCGCCGGTTTGTGCGACCTCGTCCAGGAACGTCTGCGAGAAGCCCTGGCCGTTCGGTCTGGAGCGACGCCGGATCGAAGGCAGGCCGTCAGAGGGACGTCGTCGGGCAACCGCGTCCAGCCGAGCCGGAGCGACATCACCGAGCGGTCGCCGAGCACCCAGGTGATTGTTCAAGGCGAGGATCTGCGGCCGGCGCTTCGAGGACCAGAATCACTGGGATCGGCGACGCGGTTCGCGCCCGCCCGGGCCGGGTTCGAAATTACGCCGCGCATGGCTCGTTCGGTCCGGTTGTACAGGTAGAAGCCGGTCAGCGACACGCGGTCGCTGAACTTGTGCTCGACCTTCCCGGAGTGCTGCTGCTGGAAATAGTTGTCCATGATCGGCCGCGACTGTGTAGTTAAGGTGAGCCATTGTCGACGTTCGACTGGGGCAGCGGGAAGTAGTCGCGCGATGGCGGCCGACAGGATTGATACGCGAAGCCGGAATGATGTTGCCCGGGAACGGCAGATGCGTCATCGGGTCGTAGATCGTGACCGGGACACCGCTTCGCGTTGGTGAGCGCGGAGAAATCGCCGAGACGCTCGCCGCCGTCGGAAACGTCGTGCGACGCTGTCGGCGAGGACACATCGTGGTAGTCCTCGCTGGTGACCCAGAAGAAGGTCCTGTCCTTCCTGATCGGCCCGCCGAACCCGCCGCCCGCAAGGTCGTACACCGTGTCCGGCTTCGCGTTCCTCGGATCGCCGTTCGCTTCAAACGCCTTCTGGCTGAAGTAGTTGTTCGCGGCTGCCCCATGACGGCCGGAACTGAAAGAAGGCGCTGCCGCGGAACGTGTTGGTTCCCGATTTGACCGTCGCGTTGAACACGCCGCCGCCCGTCCGATCGACGTCCGAATCATGGGTGCGCACCTGCACCTTGACGTCGCCGAGCGCCTCGATCGACGGGCTGGCGACCGCGCGGTTGGAGATGTCGGTGATCGGCACGCCGTCGAGCGTGTAGCTGTTCATGCGCACCACGCCGCCGCCGAACGAGAGCCGCGTGGAGCCGGACTGATCCTGCTGCCGGGTGAACTGCGCGCCGCTCGAGAAAATGACCGTCGGCACCGACGCGCCGAGCGCGAACGCCGAGCGGTTCGGCGTCGGGCAGCGCCTGAAGCGCGACGGCGTCGAGGGCGGCTCCCTGCGACGCGGTGGCGCGATCGATCGTCGGCGCGCGGCCCGTCACCGTCACCGTCTGTTCGACAGTCGCCGACTTCGAGCGTGAGGTCGATCACGAGGAACTCCTGCGTCCCGATCCCGAACGCTCGATCGATCGACGGTCTTGAACCCCTGGAGCATCGCCCTGACGCGGTAGGTTCCAGGATCCACAGACGTGAAGCCGTACTCGCCGCTGCTCGTTGGTGAAGCGTCGATCGCGCGACGTTGGTCTGCTCGTTCGTCAGCGTCACGTCGACGCCGGGCACGACGCCATCGGCGTCGCTGATGGAGCCGCGAACGCCACCCTGATACGACTGCGCGGTCGCGGACCCGCCGGCGAGCATCCAACAGACAATGAACGCAAGACCAGCGCGCATATCATCTGCCGGCGGGCACGCGCCGTTTCAGCTTCTTCACCCAGTTCAGCACGACGTTCAACCGCGCCGGCGCCTGTTCGTCCTCGCTCGGCTTGATCATCAGGAACCGGCCGTCTGGCGCCACGTCGTAGTCGAACCCGGTCAGGAGATCCACCAGGTATGGCCGCTCGAACAACATGACCGGCTTGCCCACCGTAAATCCACGCGTCGTGTCCACCGGAACCGCGAAGATCCGGCGACCGGTTCGAAAGAACAGCTCGCGGCCATCGCGGCTCCAAATGGGCCTCGCGGCCGCCCCTCGACACTGACCTGACGGCACAAGCCGGACGTAGCAACGGGCTGCACGAAGACCTACACCTCGCGCGCCCAGGGCCTTCGCGGACCGTCGCACGCCAGCCACCGGCCGTCGGGCGACACCCTGGGGTGTCGCTCCATCGCTCCGGCTGCGCTTTTGCGTGACGGCCCGAACGCCGACCGCCGTCGAGTCGCAGCGCACGCATGTCGCTCAGATCGGTCGGCGGCGTGTCCATATAGAACAGCGTGCGTCCATCCGGCGTCCACCCACCGGATGCACTTGTTGGTTCTCTCCAGAAGCTCCCGGCGCCGTTGGCTCCCATCGACCGGTTGATGGGACCGCGTGGCTTTGCGTCTCACGAATCGGACTGTAGGTGAGCCGCTGCCGTCTCGGGTCCACAACGGTACTTCGGTTGATGCCCTCGCGTGGTCAGGCGATCAGCCGATCCGACGCGGATCTCGTAGATCCAGATGTCCTGGCGGTCGCCATCGCCTGCAGCGAACGCCAGGCGCTTTCCGATCCGGCGAAAGACGCCGGATTGGCGAAGGCGCGCGGCGTGATCGTGAGGCGGCGTCTCAGCGCCCGAGCGATCGACCCACGTCAGCGTTCGACCCGGCTCTTGATTGCGGCCGGTTGATAGACCAGCGCGCCGCTCTGGTGAGATTCCAGGTTGCCAAAGCCGTCGTCAGGTGCGGTCGCGACATTCTCGACCAGGGTCACCGCCGCCGGCCCGGTCACTCGCCAGCCCCGGCACGTCGAACGGCTTTGGCGCGGCGAGGATCGCTGCTCCCGTCGCGCGAGTACACCACGATGGCCCGGCGGGCAGATAGTGCGCGTCAGAACCCGGACTTCGATCAGAGCACCTTCTCGCCCCGCCGGACACCAACGATCTGCATCGGCGACGCTCGAACCGATCCTCGACGCTGCGGGCGCCAGTGAACAGGACCGCTCGCCGCGCCGGGCAGCAGGACGGGGCTGTGATGGCGGATTTCGAGCGAATCCTCGAGCGTCGTCACCACGCCGCCTCGCCGCCCTCCGCCGAAGCGCGCCGCAGCCCGTGCTCGCGGGTCAATGAAGTGGTGCCGTCGGTTGCCCAATGGGCGCCAAGATCGGATCTTTTCCGGGTCGAAGAGCGCGATCGGGCGCGGCCGCCGCCTTCAGGCTGACTTTCTCGAGCTTGGCTTCAGCCGTCCGAAGGCCACCCATTCGCCGTCCGGAGAAAAGTGCCGGTTGGAAGATTCCGTTCGTGCCGGCGATCGGCGTCGGCGTCAGACGTGATCGAGCCGGTGCATATACATTCGGACCGGCCCATCCCCGTCCCCACTTGCGCCACCCGGCTTCCGTCTGGCGAGATGTCGAAGGGCGCCGCCCGGCGAACGCGGCCGAGGCCGGCGGCTGGATGACGAACCGCGTAGCGGCCGAGCCGCCCGGGGCCGCCCGGCGCCTCCCCTGCTCCAGGCGATCCAGCTGGCCAGCGCGGCGACGCCGATGACGGCAAGCCGCGGCAACGGCCCGATGCGACACGCGTCGACGTCACGTGATGTCGGCTCCGCACTCGTCGGCGCCGAGCGCGTCCGTCGATCTCGATCCGCGCATCGGCGATGTCGTGCAGTCGACGCTTCGGATCTTTTTCGAGGCAGCGTCTGAGCAGCCGCTGGACGCTGGATGGCGTCGACGCCGGAACCGCGCTCCAGTCGGGCTCGCGTTCGAGGATCGCCGCGATGTGGTCGGACACCGTCGCGCCGGGGAACGCGATGCGCCCGGTCAGCATTTCGAAGAGCACGCACCCGAAAGCCCAGATGTCCGCGCGCTTGTCGACCGCTCTGTCCGCGCGCCTGCTCGGGGCTCATGTACGCCGCCGTCCCGAGCAGCACGCCCTCGCGTGTTCCGCTGATTGTGATCGTCGGCGACTGCGAGAGATCCGGCGCGGAGCCAGCGCTCGGACTTTGCCAGGCCGAAATCGAGCACCTTCACCGTGCCGTCGGGCGTGACCTTGATGTTGGCCGGCTTCAGATCGCGGTGGACGATGCCCTTCTCGTGCGCGGCCTCGAGGGCCTCGGCGATCTGCCGTGCAATCGACAGGCTCTGACCAATCCCCTAACCCCGAATCCCGACTCCCTATTCGCTCAGCGAGCGTCTCGCCCTCGACGAGCTCGAGCACGAGCGCCTGGACGTCGCCGATCTGTTCGAGCCCGTAAATCGACGGCGATGTTCGGATGATTGAGCGAGGCGAGCACACGCGCTTCGCGTTCGAAGCGCGCCAGCCGATCGCGATCGGCGGTAAACGCCGCGGGCAGCACCTTGATGGCGACGTCGCGCCCGAGTTTCTGAAGTAACATGTAACTGAACGAAGCATACC
>ERZ1370068.1235-contig-11127_pt1 | contig 58793 bp, 75 predicted proteins | sample MGYA00561227_ERZ1370068 | MGnify/ENA primary metagenome ERZ1370068 (study PRJEB38410, sample SAMEA6850437) | metagenome | study: Metagenomic assessment of the ecological functions of the soil: analysis of the soil microbiota associated with the... | reverse complement strand
TCCGGTGTACTTCGTTCAGTTACGTATTGCTCGGGGCCTTCGGCCGCGTGCTCTTCGCGCACGCGTGTCGACCACGCTGACCGACGCCAGCGGCCGGTCGAGCACCCGGCGTTCGAGCACGATCGCGCTCGTACTCTTGCCGGTTTCATCGCGTTGTGCGGCTGCCCCTGCCATCGACGGCGTCGCCGATCCGAGGACGACCAGCGCGCCGGCGCGCTGGCGCGCGAACGATCGCGACGTCGCGGCCGTTGTAGCGCGGGCTCTCTTCCTGCTTGTAGGAGCCGTCGTGCTCCTCGTCGACGACGATCAGCCCGACGCTGCTCGAGCGGCGCGAACACCGCCGAGCGCGTGCCGACGACGACGTCGATGTCGCCGCGGCGGATCGCGCTGCCACTGGTCGTGGCGCTCGCCGTCGGAGAGGCCGCTGTGCTGGATGGCGACGCGCTCGCCGAACGCCTGCCGGAACAGCGCGGCGGCAGCCGGCGTCAGCGCGATTTCCGGGACCAGCATCAGCACGCGGCTGTCCGGCGTCGCGGACCGTCGGCCGACAGGCGGATGTAGATCTCCGTCTTGCCGCTGCCGGTGACGCCGTGGAGGAGGGCGACGCGGAACTCGCGCGGTGGCGGCGAGCGCGCGCAGGCGGTCGAGGGCGGCGGTCTGCTCGCCAGTCAGCTGCGCGGTCAGACTCCGGGTCGGACCCGGGTCAGACCCGGGTCTGACCCGGGATCCGGGTCGACTCCCGCGAACGGATCACGGTCGACGCGGTCGTGGCGGAGGCTGATATAGCCATGCTTCGAGCGAGCCGGGAGATGGCATCGGCTGCGATCCCGCGCGCGGCCAGGGCACCGGTGCCAATCCCGGCCGGCGTACCGGAGAGCAGTTCCAGCGCTTCGCGCTGTCTTCCGGCGTCAGCTTCTGCCGCGCCGGCGAGCGCTTCCAGCCCCGCCGGCCGTGATCGCGGCCACGCGCGGTCGTCTTGTGCGCATCGGCGCGGCCGCCGCGCGCCATCGGCGGCAGCAGCGCCGGAGATCGTGTCGCCGACGCCGGCCGCGTAATACTCCGGCGGTCCATCGCGCGAGGGCGACGACGTCCGGCGGCACGAACGCGGCCGGCGTCGAGCGCTCCGCGGATCGGCTTGACGTTCGGCGTTCGCGGTTCGTCGTTCTGTGCGTCCGTGGCGCGTGCGACGTTCAGTTCGACGACGATGCCGGTGACGACCCGCGTGCCCAGCGGCACGACGACGCGCGCGCCGATCGCCGGCGCGGTCGACGCCGTCGGGCACGGCGTAGGTCAGAAGGTCGAGATTGGGAACTGGGACGGCTACGCTTGATCAACAACGCTCAGAACTCAGAGAGCTCAGACGAAGCTCAGAAGCTGAGAACTCGAGTTCTGACGTTCCGAGCTCTCAGACTTCATCAGTTGAGCAGTCGTTTTGACCAGTTTCATATCTTCCCATACCTCGCGCTTCGAGGACGGGTTCCGCAGCAGGTAGGCCGGGATGGAATGTCGGAATCAGCTTCGGCGCCGCGGTAGTCGAACACGCGGCCGCGCAGGCGCGAGATCGGCGTATCGGTCCGCAGCAGCGTCTGCGCCGCGATACTTCCCGAGCGCGACGATCACCTTCGGCTTGATGACGTCGATCTGCCGGAACAGAAACGGCTCGCAGGTCGCGACTTCGTCCGGCTCCGGATTGCGGTTCTGCGGCGGACGGCACTTGATGACGTTCGCGATGTAGACGTCGTCGCGCGTCAGGTCGATCGCCTCGATGATCTTCGTCAGCAGCTGCCCGGCGCGCCCGACGAACGGAATGCCCTGCACGTCCTCGTCCGCGCCCGGCGCCTCGCCGACGAACATCAGGTCGGCCTGCGGGTTGCCGACGCCGAACACGACCTGCTTGCGCCCGAGCGTGTGCAGCTTGCAGCGCGTGCAGTCGCCGATGTCCGCGCGGATCGCGGCGAGCGCGTCGGCGGCACTTCTCGAGAACGTCAGCGGCGCCTGCGCTTCGCAGATCGTGCCGACATGCCGGGGTCTGACCCGGGTCTGACCCTGTGCGGCGATGTCTGCGGACGCCTTGCGCGCGTCCGCCAGGCCGGATCGCGGCTCACGCCGGCGACGCCGAGCTCGGCGGCGAACGTCAGGTGTTCCTTGAGCTGATCGCGATCCATAGCGATGCCGCTAGCGCGGCGCCCGTCGGCACGCGCCGAGCAGGCGCTCCACGCGATTGAGGATCTCCGCCGCGACCCGCGCCTTCGACTGCAGCGGCAGCGCCTCCGCCGCCATCGGGCGCCGACGATGGTGACGGCGTTGGTGTCGACGTCGAAGCCGGCGTCGGCGCGCGACACGTCGTTGGCGACGATGAGGTCGGCGTGCTTTCGCTCGCGCTTCGCGGTCGCGCTGCGCGACCACGTTCTCGGTCTCCGCCGCGAAGCCGACGAGCAGCGGTCCCGCGCCCTGTCGCCACGCGCCGCTGGCCCAGCTCGCCGAGGATGTCCGGCGTCCTCTTGAGCACGCAGCGTCAGCGTGTCGCCCTCCTTCGGCGACCTTCTGCCCGGCGCGATCGGCCGGCGCGTAGTCGGCCACCGCGGCCGCCATCACCACGACGTCCATGTCCGTCGGCGCGCGAGCATCACGGCCTGATGCATCTCGGCGGCGCCGCGCACCTTGACCACCTCGTCGCACCGCCGGCGCCTCGATCGCGTCGGGACCGGTGACGAGCGTCACCAGCGCGCCGCGCCGCGCCGCTTCCGCGGCGATCGCATAACCCATCCGGCCGCTCGATCGGTTGCCGATGTAGCGCACCGGATCGAAGTCCTCGTAGGTCGGCCCGGCGGTCACGCAGCACGCGCTGGCCGCGCAGCGGACCTTCGGGCCGGAGAATCGCCTCGGCCGCCGCGACGATCTCGTCCGGCTCGGCGAGCCGTCCCTTGCCGATCCAGCCGCACGCGAGATAGCCCTCGCCCGGCTCGACGAACCGCACGCCGCGCGCCGCCAGCGTGTCGAGGTTCCTGCGCACCGCCTCGTGCTCGAACATCTGCGTGTTCATCGCCGGCGCGATCAGCACCGGCGCGCGCGTCGCGGTGTAGAGCGTGGACAGAAAATCGTCGGCGATGCCGTTGGCGAGCTTGCCGATGATGTTGGCGGTGGCCGGCGCGATGAGCAGCAGATCGATCGTCGACGCGAGCGCGATGTGCTCGATGTCGGCGTTCATGCCCGGCGTCGAACTGATCGGTGATGACGCGCCGCCGCGTGATCGCCTCGAACGTGACCGGCCCGACGAAGCGCGTCGCGGCAGTGCGTCATGACGGCCACGACGTCGTGGCCGCGCTTCTGCAGCCCGCGCGCGACCTCGACGGCCTTGTACGCGCCGATGCCGCCGGTGACGCCGAGCGCGATCAGCATCGGCAATTGGTAATTGGGAATTGGTGAATTGGCAATTCACGATTACCACGATTACCAATTACTCGATCACCGATTCTCCTGCTCGATCTTCTCGACCTGCCTCGTGATCACTTCCTGCTGCGCGACGGTCGTCTTCTTGTGATCGCCGACCGCCACGCGCGGCGTCGATCCGGCGAGCAGCTGCGCGCGCGCGCGCGCCGGCGGTGACGACGAACTCGAACGAGTTGGGCAGCTTGGAACGGTCAATCATCAGAATGTCCTGACTATGGTTTCGGCCTCGCGCTGCATCCGCTGCAGACGCGCGCGTTCGGCGACGACGATGCCCCGGAGACGATCGACCGCGGCGGTCAGCTCGTCGTTGACGACGACGAAATCGTACTCGGCGAAGGCGGCCACTTCGTCGCGCGCCACCTGCAGCCGCCGCTGGATCGCCGCCTCGCTGTCCTTGCTGCGCCCGCGCAGCCGCTGCTCGAGCACGTCGAACGACGGCGGCATCACGAACACCGCGCGCGTCTCGATGCCGCCGCGCCCGCACCTTCCGCGCGCCCTGCACGTCGATGACCAGCACGACGTCGTCGCCCGCCGCGCGAGCATCGCGCTCGGTGTCCGCGCGCGCAGGTGCCGTAGAGGTTGCCGAACACCTCGGCCCACTCGAGGAACTCGCCGGCCGCGATCATCGCCTCGAACCGCTCGCCGCGTCACAAAATTATAGTCCACGCCGTCGGTTTCGCCCTGCGCGGGCCGCACGCGACGTGTAGGACCGCGACATTCTGAGGTGCGGCAGTCTGCTCGACCAGCCGCTCGACCAGCGTCGTCTTGCCGGCGCCGGACGGCGCGGACACGATGAACGAGCAGGCCCGCGGTCGCCGGCCGCGATGCTACTCGACATTCTGGACCTGCTCCCGCATCTTCTCGAGCTCGGCCTTCGCCGCGATGATCAGCTCGGACACGCGCAGGCCGTCCGCCTTCGAGCCCATCGTGTTGACCTCGCGGTTCATCTCCTGCAGCAGGAAGTCGAGCTTGCGGCCGCACGGCTCGGCGCTGTCGGCCAGCGCCACCCAGTGCGACGACGTGGCCGCGGAAGCGCGTCGACCTCCTCGCTGATGTCGGACCGCGCCGCCATGCGGACGATCTCCTGCGCGACCGCCGTCTCGTCGGCCTGCAGCTCGGTCCGCAGCTCGCGCACGCGCTCGGCGACGCGCTGCTCCATCGCGGCGCGCGCCCTCGTCGGCGGCCGACGGCGATCCGCTCGACGAGATCGGCGACCGAGCGTCCGCCGGCTGTCGAGGTCGGCGCGCAGGTGATCGCCTTCGCGCGACCGCATCGAGTCGAGATCGATCAGCGCCTGGTCGACCGCGTCGCGCGCCTGCGCGAGCCACGACGCCGCCTGCGCGGCCTCGTCGTCGTCGGCCTGGCGATCGCGGATCGTCATCGCCTGCGGCAGCCGCAGCAGATCGCCCGGCGTCAGCGCGCCGGCGACCAGCCCGCGCTCGCGCGCCTGTGTCGAGCGCGGCTTCGAGCGCGCGCGCCGAACTCCTCGTTGAACTCCGACGTCGACGCCCGGCGTCTGCCGCAGCTGCAGCGACAGCGCTCAGCTCGATCGCGCCCGCGCGCCACGTGCTTGCGCGACCAGCGCCGCGCAGCTCGCCTTCGATCGCCGCCAGCGACTGCGGGCTCCGCAGCTGCAGGTCGAGATGGCGATGGTTGACCGCGCGAATCGTCACGCGCGATCGTCGCGCGCTCGTCCTCGCGCGTCAGCGCCGCGAAACCCGGTCATGCTCTTGATCATCGACTCCACTGACTACCGGGCCACCCGACCCGCCTGACTGCTCATGACGGGCACCATCCTGCGGCGCTCGGTCCTTCGCGCCTCGAGCAGCTGCAGACTGATAGAGCGTCGCGTAGCTGCCGTCGGGCCTCGCCAGCAGCTCGTCGTGCCGGCCGATCTCGACGACGCGGCCGCGCTCGAGCACGATGATCGCGTCGGCGCGGCGAATCGTCGACAGGCGGTGCGCGATCACGAACGACGTCCGGTTCATCATCAGGTTCGCCAGCGCCTCCTGCACGAGCAGCTCCGACTCGGTGTCGAGCGCCGACGTCGCCTCGTCGAGCACCAGAATCGGCGCGTTCTTCAGCAGCGCGCGCGCGATCGCGATCCGCTGCCGCTGCCCGCCCGACAGCCGCTGGCCGCGCTCGCCGATCATCGTGTCGTAGCCGGCGCGGCAGCGCCGCGATGAAGTCGTGCGCGTTGGCGGCGCGCGCCGCCGCCTCGATCTGCTGCGGCGTCGCCTGCGGCGACCCGTAGGCGATGTTGCTCGCGAATCGAGTCGTCGAACAGCACGGTGTCCTGCGTCACGATGCCGATCTGCTTGCGCAGCGACGCGACGCGTCACCTGCGCGGATGTCGACGCCGTCGATCAGGATCGCGCCCGGCGCTGACGTCGTAGAACCGCGGCAGCAGGTTGACGAGCGTCGTCTTGCCGGCGCCGCTGCGGCCGACGATCGCGATCATCTGCCCGGCGCGCACCGGCAACGACACGCTGCGCAGGATGCGGCGCCGAGCCGTCCTCGTAGCCGAACGCCGACGTCGCGGAACTCGATGCGTGCGCTGGAACGGCGCCAGCGGCTCGGCGCCGCGGCTCCTCGACCACCTCGGTGTGGGTGTCGAGCATCTCGAAGATGCGCTCGGACGCGGCGATCGCCTGCTGCAGGTCGGCGTTGACGCGGCTCAGCTTCTTCGCCGGCCCGTACATCAGCAGCAGCGTCGCCGATGAACAGCGCGAACTGCGCCCGGCGTCGAGCGTTGCTCGTCGCGATCTGCGCGGCTGCCGTAGCACGAGCGCGGCCGGCCATGCCGATGCCGCCGAGCAGCTCCATCAGCGGCGGCAGGCTCGACAGCGCCGCCGTGACCTTCATGTTCGTGCGGAACAGATGGTAGCCGGCGCGCGCTGAACTTCTCGGCCTCGTGCGCCTCGGTCGCGAACGCCTTGACGATGCGATGGCCGGTGAACGCTTCGGTGCTGAGGTGCGACAGCTGCTCGAGCGCTTCCTGGCTGCGCCGCGTCGTGCGCCGCACGCGCTGGCCGAGGCGGATCAGCGGGTAGACGATGAGCGGCGCGCCGGTCAGGCAGACGATCGTCAGCCGCGCGTCGTAGTAGAACAGCAGCGCCGCGAAGCCGACGAGCGCGAGCGACTCGCGCGCCAGATCCGCCGGCGGTCTCCGACACCGCCTGCTGCACCTGGCCGACGTCGTTGTTGATGCGCGACAGCAGCCGTCCGGTGGCGCCGTGCGCGAAGAACCCGGCCGACTGGTCGAGGATGTGGCGGTAGAGCGCGTTGCGCAGGTCCATCACGACGCGCTGGCCGACGTCGGCCATCAGGTACGACGAGACGTACGAGCCGATGCCCTTGAGCAGGAAGACGCGCGACGATCGCCCAGGCCATCGAACGCCGACGTCCTGCTGCTGCGGCGAGCACGTCTGTCGAAGATCGGCTTGATGAGATAAGGCGAGGCCGGCCGAGCCGATCGCGTAGACCATCATGCCGAGCGACCGCCCAGGCCATCCGGCGTGCGATACGGCGTCGCGTAGCCGAACAGCCGGCGGAGCGTGTGCCGCTGCCGCACTGACACGTAGACCACCTTACTTCGTCGTCCGATAGCCCGTGCGGGTGCGCGCGGTGCCAGTCCCAGGCGGTGCGACGATCGTCTCGAGATCGCCGAAGCGCGGCGTCCAGTGCCAGCTCGGCCTGCGCCTTCTGCGGCGCCGCGTACAGCACCGCCGGATCGCCGGCGCGCCGCGGCGCGAGCGTCCACGGCACCGCGCCGCCCGGTCACGCGCTCGACGGTGTCGATCACCTCGCGCACCGAATGCGGACGGCCGGTGCCCAGATTGTAGGCGCCCGACTCGCCGCCGTCTCGGCGATGCGCCTCGAGCGCGCGGACGTGCGCGTCCGCGAGGTCGGTGACGTGGACGTAGTCGCGCAGGCAGGTGCCGTCGGGCGTCGGGTAGTCGTCGCCGAACACCTGCAGGCCGCGGTCCGCCGGTCGCCGCCTCGATCGCGCGCGGGATCAGGTGAATCTCCGGCGAGTGGTCCTCGCCGATCTCGCCGTCGGGATCGGCGCCGGCGGCGTTGAAGTAGCGCAGCGCGACGCAGCGCATGCCGTGCGCGCGCTCGAAGTGCGGCAGCGCCCGCTCGACCGCCAGCTTCGTCTCGCCGTAGCTGTTGATCGGCTGCTGCGGATGCGTCTCGGCGATCGGCGTCTCGATCGGCTCGCCGTAGGTCGCGCAGGTCGACGAGAACACGAAATGCGCGCACCGACTCCGCCGCCATCGCCTCGAGCACGCTCAGCGCGCCGACGACGTTGTTGCGGTAGTAGCGGCCGGCTCGCGCACCGACTCGCCGACGTCGAGAAACGCGGCGAAGTGCATCACGGCGGAGATCGTCGTGCTGCGCGCAGCGCGCTCGCGACGGCCGCCGCGTCGGCGATGTCGCCCTCGACCAGCTCGCCGTAACTGCACCGCGCTCGCGATGCCCGGCGACCAGGTTGTCGAAGACGACGACGCGGTAGCCGGCGCGGTGCAGCGCCTTGGCCGCGTGGCTGCCGATGTAGCCGGCGCCGCCGGTCGACGAGGACGGCGCGCGCGCTCAGCGCCCAATGGAGAAATACGTGAAGCCGAGCGCGCGCATGTGCTCGGGCGAGTAGATGTTGCGGCCGTCGAAGACGACCGGCGCCTTCATCAGCGACCGCATCTTCGCGAAGTCCGGCTCGCGGAACTCGTTCCACTCGGTGACGACCGCCAGCGCGTCGGCGCCGCTCAGCGCGTCGTAGCTCTTGTCGCAGAGCGCGATCCGGTCGCCGAAGATGCCGCGCGCCACCGGCGCGGCCGCCGGATCGTAGGCGCTGCACCGTCGCGCCGCGCGCCAGCAGCCGCTCGATGATCGGGATCGCCGGCGCCTCGCGCATGTCGTCGGTGCGCGGCTTGAACGCCAGCCCCCAGACGCGCGATCGTCCGCCCTGACAGGTCGCTGGAAGTGCGCCTCGATCTTGTCGACCAGCCGCTCCTTCTGCGCGATCGTTGACCTCCTCGACCGCGCGCAGGATCTTGAAGTCGTAGCCCTTGTCCTGCGCCGACTTGCAGCAGCGCCTGCGTGTCCTTCGGAAAGCAGCTGCCGCCGTAGCCGACGCCGGGAAACAGGAACGACGTGCCGATGCGGCGGTCGGAGCCGATCGCCTTGCGCACGTGATCGACGTCGGCGCCGACCAGCTCGCAGACGTTGGCGATCTCGTTCATGAACGAGATCCGCGTCGCCAGGATCGAGTTCGCCGCGTACTTTGCACAGCTCGGCGCTCGCCGTGTCTCATCGTCAGGATCGGCGCGCCGGTGCGCGTGAACGGCCCGTAGAGCTCCTTCATCAGCGCCGCCGCGCGCTCGTCATTCTCCTCGACGCCGATCACGACGCGATCCGGCTTCATGAAGTCCTCGATCGCCGCGCCCTGCTTCAGGAACTCCGGGTTGCTGACGACGCTGAACGGCTGCGTCGTCTCGCGCGGCGATCGCCGCGCGCACCGCTTCGCGCCGTGCCGACCGGCACCGTGCTCTTGTCGACGACGACGGTGTATTTGTTCATCGCCCGGCCGATCGTCGCTGCGCGACCGCCGAGCACGTGCTGCAGATCGGCGGCGCCGTCCTCGCCCTGCGGCGTGCCGACGGCGATGAAGACGATGTCCGACGCGCGCACCGGCGGCCGGCAGGTCGGTCGTGAACGTCAGGCGCTCCTCGTGCTGGTTGCGGACGCACCATCTCCTCGAGGCCCGGCTCGTAGATCGGCATCTTGCCGGCCGTGAGCGTCGCGATCTTTCGACTCGTCCTTATCGACGCACGCGACCGTGTTCCCGTTTTCGGCCAGGCACGCACCGAGCGACGAGGCCGACATAGCCTGATTCCGACGACGGCGATTTTCATTTCACAATAAGATACTGGCTCGGAAACGACTTAAACAAGTGCGCGTCCTAATCGATTACCGGCCGGCGCTGCGCGAACGCAGCGGCGTCGGCGAATACACACATCAGCTCGTCAAGGCGCTGCTGGCCGTCGCGGCGCGACGCGGACCGGCGCGCGCGCTCGACGCTGACGCTCTTCTCCAGCTCGTGGAAGGATCGGCTCGACGCCGCGCGCCCGAGCTGGCGGGCGCGGCGATCGTCGATCGCCGCGTGCCGGTCCGCGCTGCTGAATCTCGCGTGGCATCGGCTCGGCTGGCCGCCGGCGGAGACGCTGGCGGGCGGCGCCGTTCGACGTCGTCGCACTCGCTCGCATCCGCTGCTGATGCCGTCGCGCGCGGCGGCGCAGGTGGTCACGATTCACGATCTGAACTTCCTGTCGCACCCGGAGCGGACGCGCGCCGAGATCCGCCGCGACTACCCGGCGCTCGCGCGCGATCACGCGCACCGCGCCGACGCGGTCCTCGTGCCGTCGGCGTACACCGCCGGCGAAGTCGAGCGGCTGCTCGGCGTGCCGCGCGATCGGATCGGCGATCTGCCCGCCCGGCGCGCCCGGCTGGACGCCGCGCGGCCGGCCGCGCCGAAAGACGGCTACGTGTTGTTCTTCGGCACGCTCGAACCGCGCAAGAACGTCGGCGGGCTGCTCGACGCGTACGAGCAGCTGCTCACGGCCGGCTACAGCCGGAACCGGCGCGGCTCGCGAGTGCGGCAGCTTCGCTCGAGCTCGTGCTCGTGCCGGGCAAGGCGACCGACGACGCGCGGCCGTGGCTCGAGCGGATCGACCGGCCGCCGCTGCGCCAGGACGTCGTCCGCCACATCGGCTACGTCGATGCCGGCCGATCGCCGGGCGCTGTATGAGGCGCGCGGCTGCTGCGTGCAGCCGTCGTTCGACGAAGGCTTCGGCATGCCGGTGCTCGAAGCGATGTCGCTCGGCGTGCCGGTCGTCGCCGCCGAACCGCGGCTCGCTGCCGGAAGTGCTCGGCGACGCCGGGCTGCTGGTCGATCCCGAGCAGCCCGGCGACATCGCGCACGCCATCGCGCGTCTGCTGGACGACGATGGAGCTCGCTGCGGCGTGCGCCGCGAAGGGCATCGCGCGCGCGCGCACGTTCCGCTGGGACCGAGACGGCGCAGTCGCGTGTACGACACGTATCGCGCAGGCGATCGAGCGGCGGCGCAGGCGCCGCCGGACGTAGCCATGCGCATCGGCATCGACGCGCGCGAGTTGTGCGGCCGCGCCGACCGGCGTCGGCCGCTACCTGGGCGGGCTGCTGCGCGAATGGGCGACGGACGACGGGCGCGCGCTCACGAGTTCGTGCTCTACGCGCCGGAGCGCGATCGCGCTGCCGCTCGACGCGCGCCGGTTTCGCGACTCGCGACCGTGCCCGGCGCCGGCGGCACCTGGTGGGAGCAGGTGCAGGTGCCGCGCGGTCGCGGCCGTCGATCATCTCGACGTCTGGTTCGCGCCGGCCTACAGCGCGCCGCTCCGGATCGCGTACGCCGACCGTGGTCGCCATCCACGATCTGTCGTTCGTCGCGCACCCCGAGTGGTTCCGCCTGCGCGAAGGCGCGCCGCCGACGCTGGCTGACCGCGCAGTCGGCGAGCCGCGCGCCGGCGGTGATCACGATCTCGGAGTTCTCGAAGCGCGAGCTGATCGAGCGGCTCGACGTCCCGGCGCACAAGATCCACGTGATACCGCCGGGGATGAGCCGGAAGGCTCAGAACCGGGGCTCAGTGCGCTCCACTGCGTCCCAGACCCTAGTCCCTAGTCCCTACAGAGTCCTGTTCGTCGGCTCCATCTTCAACCGCCGTCACGTCCTCGATCTGATCCGCGCGTTCGCGCCGATCGCGCGCGCGCGCATCCGGACGCCTCGCTCGACATCGTCGGCGACAACCGCAGCTACCCGCGCGAGGATCTGCGGCGGACGATTGCCGCCGAGCAGCTCGAGGCGCAGGTGCGCTGGCATGAGCATGTGACCGACGACGCAGCTGCGCGAGCGCTGTGCGCCGGCGCGCGCGCCTTTGCGTTTCTCTCGGATGACGAGGGCTCGGGCTGACGCCGCTCGAGGCGCTCGCGGCCGGCGTGCCGCCGGTGCTGCTCGACACGCCGGTGCGCGCGAGAGCTGCGGCGACGCCGCCGTCTATGTGCCGGTGACGCGATCTCGCCGGCCACGACGCGCGCGCTCGAATCGCGTGCTGTTCGACGAGGCCGGCGCGGGCAGCGGATTCTCGCCGCGGCGCCCGGCGGAGCTCGCGAAATTCAGCTGGCCGCGCGCGGCGCGGGGAGACGCTGGCGGTGCTGGAAGCCGCCGGGCGAGGCTGAGGGTCGCGACCTCATGACGTGCTCTCGATCATCATCGTCTCGTTCAACGCGCGCGCCGATCTCGAGCGCTGCCTCGAGTCGCTGCAGCGCGGCGCCGCCGTCGCGCCGATCACGAGATCGTCGTCGTCGGACAACGGCTCGACCGACGGCAGCGCTGAGGCCGCGCGCCGCTGTCCCGGCGTGCGCGTGATCGAGGCCGGCGCCAACCTCGGCTTCGCGCGCGCCAACAACATCGGCATCCGCGCGAGCCAGCGGCGTGCAACCTGCTCCTGCTGAACAGCGACACGGTCGTCCCCGCCGGCGCGATCGATCGTCTGCTCGACGAGCTCGACCGGCGATCCCGACGTCGCCGTCGTCGGCCCGCGGCTGGTGGATGCCGACGGCCGCGCCGAGCTGTCGTTCGGCCGCATGATCGGTCCGCTCAACGAGCTCCGCCAGAAGCGCCTCGGCGCGAAGCGCCGCTGTGGAGCAGCTCACGCGGCGGCGGCAGTATCCGGACTGGGTCAGCGGCGCCTGCCTGCTGGTGCGGCGGACCGACGCTGAGGCTGCCGGCGGTCTCGACGAGCGGTTTTTCATGTACGCGGAGGACGTCGACTTCTGCGCCGCGATTCGCGCGCTTGGCCGGCAAGATTCTCTTCACGCCGAACGTCGAGGTCGTGCACCTGCGAGGCCGATCCGCGGCCAGCGCCCCGGCCGCGACCCGCGACCGCTATCGTCGCAGCCAGATCGCCTTCTACGAAAAACATCACCCGCTGCTGGGTGCCGCTGCTCAAGCTTTATGTCAGGATCTTCTCGTAAATGGCCGACGTTCAACCCGCGGGGCCGAGCCGCGTCTGCCCCGCCTGCGGCAGGCGGGGTCCGGCCGCCGGCTCTCGAGTGCCGTTGTGGAAAATCGGTCGAGGGCCTGCCGCTGACGGCCGCACCGGCGCGGGCGCAGCCGGCGCCCCCACCCGATCGCACTTCGCTGGTGAAGGCGGCCAAATTCGGCCTGGCGCTCGTCGCACTTCTCGCGAGCGGCTTCTGGTTCACCCGCACGCTCCTCACCCGCCGCGACGCGGCGACGCCTCGCAACGTCACCACGGCCGCGCCGCTGCGAAACCGGCGACGCCATCATCCGCAGCTGCAACCGCATCACGCTCCCGCGAGCCCGGCCACGCCAGACGATGCGCCGGCGGCGGCGGAACCAACGGCGCTCGAGAGAGTGATGGCGGCAGCCGCCGCCTCCAAACGCGCAAACGGAGAGCCGGTCGCGCCGCCGTCCTACCGGTTCGCCTGCCGCGCTGGAAGACATGATCGGCCGCGCGTTGCCGGCAGTCGTGCGCGTGGAAACGTCCGGCGGTTTTGGCAGCGGCTTCTTCATCGCGTCCGATACGCTGCTGACCAATGCTCACGTCGTGGGGAGCAACACGACCGTCTCCATCCGTCGTCCCGACGGCGCGATGCTCCAGGGCCGGGTGGACCTCAGCGCGCCCGAGCTCGACATCGCCATCGTTCGCACGAGCAGACCCGATCCGGGCCAGGCGACGCTGACGATGGGCTCCGGTGCTCGCGCGCGGGCCGGCCAGGAAGTCGTGGCGCTCGGATCGCCGCTCGGCCTGCAGAACACCGGTCACGCGCGGCATCGTCAGCGCGGTGCGCGACGTGGGCGCTCTCACGATGGTGCAGACCGACGCCGCGATCAATCCCGGGAACAGCGGCGGGCCGCTCCTCGATCGGGCCGGCCTCGTCATCGCCATCACGACGCTCGGCGTCAAGCCGTCCGAGGCGCAGGGACTCTCGTTCGCCGTCGCCATCGAACACGCGCAGGCACTCCTCGAGGGACGGCGGTCGACCGATCCGAAGGGGACGCCGCTGTCGACGCTGAACGAAGCGATGTCAGGCCGGGCGACGACGCCGCCAACCGCGGCCGGCCAGGACCGCGCCGCGAAAACCTACGAGGAGACGATCGCGGCGCAGGCGCAGCGTGCCAACGCGCTCGACGAACAGTGGCGCGCGTTCAAGCGGATCTGCTACCAGGGCCGCATCGCCGATACTCCGGGCCACGAGTGGTTTGCGCTCTGGGACCCGGCGGCGATGCAAGGCACGGTGCCGCCCGGCTGCGCGTCGGCTTTCGGCGATATCCGCCGCGCCGCCGACAGCATTCGCGACGCGGTCGTCGCGGCCGGTGAAGCCGCGCGGCAGGCCGACCTCTATCCCGGCGTGCGGCGAGATCTTCTGCGGCGATACCGCCTCGATTACCCTGGCTGGGACAAGTAGTCCGGACGCCACGGTTGAGTATCATGTGGCGTGCGGATCGGCATAGACGCCCGAAAGCTGCACGACTTCGGCATCGGCACCTACATCCGGAACCTGCTGCGGCAACTGGCTCGCCTCGATAGCCAGACCGAGTTCGTGATCCTTTGCCGGCCACGAGGATCGCGACGCGCTGGCGGCGATTGGAGAGAATTTCAGGCCGGTTGCCGAGACGTCCGGCAATTATTCGATCTCGGAGCAGCGTGATGATCCCCTGGGCGCTGAAGCGCGAAGGGGTGACGCTGTTCCATGCGCCGCACTACGTGCTGCCGCCGCTGGTGCGGTGCCGATCGGTCGTCACCATCCACGACTGCATTCACCTGATGTTTCCGCAGTACCTGCCGCAACCGAGGCGCGTTCACGTACGCGAAGTGGTCGATCCGTCAGGCGGCGCAGGCGCGCGACGCGGGTCATGACGGTCTCGGAGAGCTCCAAGCGCGACATCCTGCGCTTCGTCGACACGGAGCCCGGCAAGATCGACGTCATCTACAACGCGTACGACGAGCGCTTCGCCATCGAACCACGCGAGGATGACGTGGTGCGCGTCCGCGAGCGCTATCAGCTGCACGACGAGTTCGTGCTCTACGCCGGCAACGTGAAGCCGCACAAGAATCTCGAGCGGCTCATCGACGCCTTCCACATCGTCCGCAAGCGCGGGCTCGATCACCTGAAGCTCGTGCTGATCGGCGACGACATGTCGAAATACACCGCGCTTGCGCCGCGCCGTGCACAAGCATCAGCTCCACAAGCTACGTGCGCTTTCTCGGCTACCTGCCGGAGGAGACGCTGGCCGTGATGCACGGCTGGCCGGCGTGTTCGTGTTTCCGTCGCTGCTACGAAGGGTTCGGGTCTGCCGCCGCTCGAGGCGATGGCGAGCGGGACGCCGGTCGTCACCTCGAACGTGTCGTCGCTGCCGGAAGTCGCCGGCGACGCCGCGGTCCTCGTCGATCCGCTACGATCCCCGAGCGATCGCCGACGGCATCTATTCGCGTTCTGACCGACGAGAAGCTGCGCCGCGGCACTGGTGCACAAGGGGATCGCGCGCGCCGGCATGTTCTCGTGGGAGCAGTCGGTCCGCCGCATCCGCGCGATCTACGCGCGAGGTCGGAGGCGTAAGTGCCACGCGTCGCACTTGTTCACGACTGGCTGACCGGCATGCGCGGCGGCGAGAAGGCGCTCGAGGTGCTGTGCGAGCGCTATCCCGGACGCCGAGCTGTTCACGCTCGGTGCACGTGCGCGGATCGGTGTCGCCGTCGATCGAGCGGCTTCGGATTCACACGTCGTTCGTGCAGCGCCTGCCGCTCGTGAAGCGGCTGTACCGGCACTACCTGCCGCTGTTTCCTACCGCCATCGAGCAGTTCTCGTTCGACCGCTTCGATCTGGTCGTCAGCCTGAGCCATTGCTGCGCGAAGTCGATCGTCCACCCTGCGCGGGTCAAGCACCTCTGCTATTGCCTGACGCCGATGCGATACGCATGGGACCAGTTCGACGCCTATTTCGGGCCGCAGCGGCTCGGGTCGGTCGGTAGCGCCGATGATGCGGCCCGGTCATGGCCGGGCTGGCGCGATGGGATCGCGACACCGCGAACCGCGCGGACCGCTATGTCGCTATCTCTCACTATGTTGCGGGCAGGATCCGCCGATACTATAATCGCGAGCCGACAGTGATATATCCGCCCGTCGACACGGAATACTTTCGACCCGACGCAGTCTGAACCCGACCGGTTTCGCGCTCGTGGTCTCGGCTCTGGTGCCCTACAAGCGCGTCGACCTCGCCATCGCCGCGTGCCGGCGCGCCGGCGTGCCGCTGAAGATCGCGGGCGACGGGCCGGAGCGCGCGTCGCTCGAGCGCGGCGCCGGAGCCCGACGTGCAGTTTCTCGGCCGCGTCTCCGACGCCGACATCCGGGAGCTCTATCGCCGCGCAGCCGTCACCCTGCTGCCCGGTGAAGAGGACTTCGGCATCGTCCCGCTCGAAGCGCAGGCCTGCGGACGCCCGGTCGTGGCGCTCGGGTGCGGCGGCGCGCTCGAAACCGTCGTGCCGGGCGAGACCGGCATTCTCGTGAGCGAGTCGACGCCCGAGGCGTTCGCCGACGGCATCGCGCGATGCCATCGAGCCGCCGTTTCGACGCGGAGGTCATCCGCCGTCACGCCGAGCGCTTCAGCCGCGACCGGTTCGGCGAACGAAATGGCCGCCCAGATTGCCGGAGCCGGCCGCATGGTAAACCGGCACAACCGGCTGCTCGTCACGTTCCACGTCCTCTCGGACGCCCTGCTCGGCGTCACGGCGTTCATCATCGCCTACGAGCTCAGGTTCCACAGCGGTCTCATCAGCACCCTCATCCCGATCACCAAAGGGATGCCGCCGCTTCAGCAGCATATCAACGTGCTGCCGTTCATCGCGGTGCTGGTGCCGCTCGGCTTCCAGCTGCAGGGACTGTATCGCCTGCGCCGCGGCCGTTCGCGCGTCGACGACTTCTTCGCGGTCTTCGTCGGCACGCATCCTCGCCGTCGTCTTCGGCATCGTCGCGACGTTGTACGTGCAGACCTACTTCGCGACCGCCGCCGCGCGGCCAGCGCGGCGCGCTTCGAAGTCTCGCAGCCGGTGTGGGCGATCTTCCTGGTCCTCAACGTCGATGCTGACGTTCGCGGCGCGCGAGCTCGTGCGCGAGTGCTCGAGCGCCGGTGGCGCGCCGGCATCGGCCTGAAGCGGATTCTGATCGCCGGATCGGGCGAGCTGGGACGCCTCGTCGCGGACAAGATCATCGAACATCGCGAGCTCGGGTATCAGATCATCGGCTTCGTCGACGACAAGGCGCCGGGCGACCACCTCGGCTATCGCGGCCTGCCGCTGCTCGGCACCATCGACGAGGCGGCCGACATCGCCGCCCGTGAAACGATCGATCATCTCTACGTCGCGCTGCCGCCGGAGCAGCACGTGCAGATGCTGCAGCTCATCGAGAGCACGAGCCGCGAGTGCGTCGACGTGAAGGTGGTGCCCGGATCTGCTGCAGGTCATCGCGCTGCGCGCGCGGCTCGAAGACCTCGACGGCGCTGCCGGTCATCAACATCAACGACGTTCCGCTGCAGGGCTTCAACGCGATCGTCAAGCGCGCGCATCGACATCGCGATCTCGAGCGCGGCGCTGCTCGGCCTGACGATTCCGTTCTGGATCATCGCGGCGCTGGTCAAGCTGCCGTCGCGCGGCGACGTCTTCTACCGTCAGGAACGGATGGGACTCGACGGCAAGCCGTTCATGATTTACAAGTTCCGCTCGATGACGACGGCGCCGAGGCGGCGACCGGACCGGTGTTCGCCAGCGAGCAGCGACCCGCGGCGGACGCCGCTCGGCAAGCTGCTGCGCCGCTCGAACATCGACGAGTTGCCGCAGCTCTGGAACGTGCTGCGCGGCGACATGTCGATCGTCGGACCGCGCCCTGAGCGTCCGCTCTTCGTCGCCCAGTTCAAGGACAAGATCCCGCAGTACATGCTGCGCCACAAGGTGAAGGCCGGCATCACCGGCTGGGCGCAGGTGAACGGCTGGCGCGGCAACACCTCGATCGAGAAGCGGATCGAGTACGATCTCTACTACATCGAGAACTGGTCGGTCCGTCTCGACCTCAAGATCATGTGGCTCACGCTGCTGCGCGGGCTTCTTCCACAAGCATGCCTACTGATGTGCGGCCGGCTGACCGCCATCGGTGCGTCGGATCTCCTATGAAAAACGCGTGGTCATCACCGGCGCCGCCGGCTTCATCGGCTCGCACCTCGCCGAAACGCTGCTCGACCGCGACTACTCGGTCGATCGGCATCGACAACCTGCTGACCGGCGACACCGGCGAACATCTCGCACCTCGTCAACCGCGACTTCACGCTTCATCAAGCACGACGTCACCAACTACATCTACGTCGACGGCCCGGTCGACTTCGTGCTGCACTGGGCGAGCCCGGCGAGCCCGATCGACTACCTCGAGCTGCCGATTCCGACGCTGAAGGTCGGCGCGCTCGGCACGCACAAGGCGCTCGGCCTGGCGAAGGCCAAGGGCGCGCGGTTCGTGCATCGCCTCGACCTCCGAGGTCTACGGCGATCCGCTCGAGCATCCGCAGAAGGAAACCTACTGGGGCAACGTCAACCCGGTCGGGCCGCGCGGCGTCTACGACGAAGCCAAGCGCTTCGCCGAAGCGATGACGATGGCGTATCACCGGTATCACGGGGTCGACACGAAGATCGTCCGCATCTTCAACACCTACGGCCCGCGCATGCGCCTGAACGACGGCCGCGCCGTGCCGGCGTTCATGTCGCAGGTGCTGCGCAACCAGGACGTCACCGTGTTCGGCGACGGCTCGCAGACGCGCAGCTTCACCTACATCACCGATCTGGTGGACGGCATCATCAAGCTGATGCTGTCGTCGGAGAACGACCCGGTCAACATCGGCAACCCGGTCGAGATGACGATCAAGCAGATCGCCGAGACGATCATCAAGATGACCGGCTCGACGAGCAAGATCGTCTACCGTCCGCTGCCGACCGACGATCCCGAAGCAGCGCCGGCCCGACATCACCCGCGCCCGCACGCTGCTCGGCTGGGAGCCGAAGGTGCAGCTCGAAGAAGGGCTGATCAAGACGATCGAATACTTCCGAACGAAGGTCGGTAATGCAGCCCCCGGCCGACACACGGGTCGGCCCCTACGATCGCAGCGCCGTCAGCGGGATATCCGCCGCGCGCGGCACGCCGCGCCGGGCATCCACGCAGGCGATTGCGCTGACAGCCAGCACCACCGACGCCCACCACGGCAAAGCTGACCGCGTCGCGCTCCGACGCCGAAGAGGAATCCTGACAGCAGCCGCGCAGCGCGTACGCGAGCCCGAGGCCGATCGCCGTGGCGGCGAGCCGCAATGACGCCGCCCTGGCGCGCCACCAGCAGCACGATGTCGGCCGGCCGGGCGCCCAGCGCCGAGCGAACCCCGATCTCGCGGCGGCGCTGCGCGACGCTGTACGCGAGGACACCGAACAACCCGACGCCCGCAATCACGATGGCGCACGCGCCGAACCCGACCGAGCACGACGGCATAGAGCCGCGGCTTCGCCAGGTTCGTCAACATGCGATCCTCCATCGTCATCACCGAATCGAGCGCGACCGACGGCTCTGCTTCTCTCACGATCCGCCGCAGCGCCGGCGCGAGCGCCGGCCGGATCCGATGCCGTGCGCACGACGAGAATCGGATTGAACGAGCGCAGGCTGGCCTGCTGCACCTGCCGAAACGACGCGAAGATCTCCGGCTGCCGCGGGCCGTCGACGCTGTCCTGCCGCACGTCGTCGACGACGCCGACGACCTCCCAGCTGCCGGTCTGACTCGCGCAGCCGGAAGAACCGGCGCCGCCGCGTCGGCGCGGGAATGCGCGCGCCCACGGCCGGCTCGGCCCGAGATACGTCGTCGCGAACGATCGGTTGACGACGACGACCGGCTGCGACGTTAGCGGTGTCCTGATCGCAGTCGAGCGCGCGACCGCTGACCACACGGATGCGCAACGCGTCGAAATACGCCGGCGTCACGATGCGCTGCATGCGCCTGCACGTCCACCTGCGTGCCGGGGTCTTCAGCGACGGCATGTTGAACGCCGAGAAGCCGCCCATCGACAGGAACGGCAGAGCTGTTCGACGCCGCGGCGTGCGTCACGCCAGGCAGCGCCTGCAGCCGCTCGATCGAGCGACTCCACCAGCGCCAGGCGCCGCTCGACCGGATAGCTCGGCGGAAGCGGCAGTCTGCGTCGTCAGCAGGTTGACCGGGTCGTAGCCGCGGTCCACGTGCAGCAGCGCGATGAAGCTGCGGCCGAGCAGCATCGCGCTGCACGAGCATGCACGCAGGCGATCGCGATCTGCCCGACCATGATCGCCCGCGCGGATGCGGCTCGTTCGCGATCGCAGGCCGATGCCCGCCACGCGCGCCGCCGCCGTCGGCCAGCGTTTCCACGAGGTTGACGCGCATCGCCTGCAGCGCCGGCAGCAGACCGCACACCATGCTCGTCACGATCGACAACGCAGCCGCCGCCGCGACCACGCGCGCATCGATGAGCGCACGTCGTCCAGCCGCGGGAAGTCGGTCGGCAGAATGCTCGGTAGCGCAGCGATGGCCGGCGATCGCGCAGGCGAAGCCCGGCCGCGCCGCCGGCGAGCCCGACCATGCGCGCTCTCCACGAGCAGCTGTTGCGGTGAGCCGACCCGCGCCCTGCGCCGATCGCCGCGCGCGTGGCGAGTTCCCGCCGCCGGGTCGTCGCGCGCGCCAGCTGCGAGGCTGGCCACGTTGGCCGTCGCCGTCACGAGCAGCAGCAGCACCGCGACCGAGCAGCACGACGATCGCCGGCTTGACGTCCGCGATCAGCGCGTCGCGCGCCGGCGCGCACCGAGATGTCGATCGGACCGTTCGCGCCGAAGAGCGCCATGCCGACCATGCCGGCGCTCGGCGCCGCCCGCGCCGCGGGCCGTGCCTTCTGCGCCGCCTGCGCCAGTCGTCGCACCCGGCCGCAGCCGCGCCATCGCAGAGAAAATCGACCCGGTGATCATGCCGCCTGGCCCGACCAGCTGCTGGCACCGCCCACGCCGTCCACGCGCGTGGCTTCTCGAGTGGGAAAGGCGAAGTCCCTGCGGCATGACGCCGACGATCGTGAACTGCCGATCGTCGAGCTGCGACCGTCTGCCCGATGACGTCGGGGCTGCCGCCGAAAGCGCGACTGCCACAAGCCGCATGACAGCAAGATCGACGTCGCTCGACCCGCGGACACCTTCATCCGACCGCGAACAGGCGCCCGATGCGAGCGCTTTGGCGGCGAGCATCGGAAACAGGCTCGGCGTCACCGGCGTCATCGCGCAGGCGTTCGGGATCGCCGCGGCCTGCTCAGCGTCATCGCCGAGTTGGCGAGCCACGCCACCGATGGCGTCGATCGTCGTCGGACGATCGGCCCACGCGAGATACGTGTCCGTTGCAGCACCGTCCCGCGCACGCGGCCGCTGCGGCCCTGCCGCGTCTCGCTCGACGCGGATGAGGCCGATCGGAATCCGCCCACGGCAGCGGTCGGAGCAAGCACGCCGTTGACTACGGTGAACAACGTCGTCGTCGCGCCGATGCCCGAGCGCGATGGTGAGGATGGCCACGAGCGCGAATCCGGGCTCGCGCTTCAGCAGTCGCAAGCCGTGGCGAGCATCCTGAACGAGGCCGGCGAGCAGATGGACGCCGCTCGCCGGCGGCTCGACGACGGGCGCCCGGTGCGGCCGGCGCTTCAGAGCAGCGCTGCCGCCCGTCGCCATTCGGCGAGCAGCAACGTCCACGTCGCGCTCCGCCTCGTCGTGCGATGCGGCCTTCCGCGCGGGCGGTCTCGTAGGCGCCGGCGGCATGCTGACTGAGCTCCTCGAGCACGTCCTCGTCGAGCGGCCGGCCGTCCGACGCTGCAGGTTTCGCGGATCCTGGGCTTTCCAGTCCATCGCGGTGACCTCCGTCTATGCGTGGCGTCCGGCTTCAGCCGGACCTTCACGCGTGTCGAATACGTGCGACGCGGTCGAGCGCCAGGAAGAACGTCTGCCATGTCGTGCGCTGACTGGCGAGCATCTTCCTGCCGGCGGGCGTGAGCCGGTAGTAGCGGCGCCGGCGCTGCCCGGCCTTCTCCACCCAGCGTCCGTCGATGAGGCCCTTGTCTTCGAGGCGGTACAGCCGTCGGATAGAGCGAGGCCACGTGAAGCTGATGGCACCGTCCGAGCGCTCGCCGATCAGCCGGCCGATCTCGTAGCCGTGACGCTGCCGATCTTCGAGGAGCGCCAGGATCAGGACCTCGGTGCTGCCCCGCTTGAGCTCGCGCTCAAGCGCCGATGTGCCCATATGTGGCGTGACTATATATCAGGATGCGCCGGTCCGCGCAAGGGGTCCCGGCCCACGCTAGCGCGCGAACCGGAGTGCCGACTTCGCGCGCTTCTCGGCGGCGACCTCCTCGCGGTTTTTCGGCGGCGCCGTGGTGCTGCAGCGAATCGATGAGGCGGCGCGCGACCTCGAAGGTTTCGTCAATCGCCCGGTCGAAGGCCTCTTCGTTCGCCTTCGACGGCTGCAGTGAATCCGCTCAGCTTGCGGACGAACTGCAGCGACGCCGAGCGAATCTCCTCGTCGGTCGCCGGCGGATCGAAGTTGAACAGCGTTTTGATGTTTCGACACATAACCTACCTGCCTGACCCTGCCCTACCTGCCTATCGCGTGAGTTTCCGATATTTGATGCGATGCGGCTGATCGGCGGCCGCCCCGAGGCGGCGTTTCCGATCGGCCTCGTAGTCCTGATAGTTCCCCTCGAACCACACGACCTCGCTGTCGCCCTCGAACGCGAGCATGTGCGTGGCGATGCGATCGAGGAACCAGCGGTCGTGGCTGATCACGACGCGCGCAGCCGGCGAAGTTGAGCAGCGCCTCTTCGAGCGCGCGCAGCGTGTCGACGTCGAGATCGTTGGTCGGCTCGTCGAGCAGCAGCAGGTTGCTGCCCTTCTTGAGCAGCTTGGCCAGATGGACGCGATTGCGCTCGCCGCCCGACAGCGTGCCGACCTTCGCGCTGCTGCGTCGCGCCCTTGAAGTTGAACCACGACACGTAGGCGCGCGACGCCACCTTCCGCTTCCCGAGCTCGATCTCGTCGAGGCCGCCGGAGATCTCCTCCCAGACGGTCTTGTTCGCGCTCGAGCGCGTCGCGGCTCTGATCCACGTAGCCGATGCTGCACGGTGTCGCCGATCTTCAGCGTGCCCGCGTCCGGCTGCTCCTGGCCCGGTCAGCATCCTGAACAGCGTCGTCTTGCCGGCGCCGTTCGGGCCGATGACGCCGACGATCCCGCCGCGCGGCAGGGTGAAGTCGAGGTCGTCGATCAGCAGGTTGTCGCCGTAGCCCTTGCGCAGCCTTGCGCGCTTCGACCACCAGGTCGCCCAGACGAGGACCGGGCGCGATGTAGATTTCCGCGGTCTCGATCTTCTGCGCCGTCTCCTCGCGCAGCAGGTCCTCGTACGCGTTGAGGCGCGCCTTGCCCTTCGCCTGCCGGGCGCGCGGCGACATGCGGATCCATTCCAGCTCGCGCTCGAGCGTCCGCTGGCGCTTGGTTTCGGCCTTCTCCTCCTGCGCCAGGCGGTTCTGCTTCTGCTCGAGCCACGACGAGTAGTTGCCTTCCCAGGGAATGCCGCGGCCGCGATCGAGCTCGAGAATCCAGCCGGCCACGTTGTCGAGGAAGTAGCGATCGTGGGTCACGGCGACGACGGTGCCCGGATAGTCCTTGAGGAAGCGCTCGAGCCACGCCACCGATTCAGCGTCGAGGTGGTTGGTCGGCTCGTCGAGCAGCAGCAGATCGGGAGACTGCAGCAACAGCCGGCACAGCGCGACGCGCCGTCGCTCGCCGCCGGACAGCGTCGCGACATCCGCGTCGGGCGGCGGCAGCCGCAGCGCGTCCATGGCGAGGTCGAGGCGCGAGTCGAGGTCCCAGGCGTTGGCGGCGTCGATGCGATCCTGGATCCGCGACTGCTCGTCCATGACCTTCTCCATCTCCTCCGGAGACAGGTCTTCGCCGAGCTTCGCGTTGACATCGTCGTACGCGCGTCAGCAGCGCCTTGAGCTCGGCGACGCCCTCTTCGACGTTGCCGAGGACGTTTTTCGCGGGATCGAGCTTCGGCTCCTGGTGCAGGAAGCCGACCGAGATGCCCTCGGCGGGAAACGCCTCGCCGAGAAAGCTGGTGTCCTCGCCAGCCATGATCTTCAGCAGCGAGCTCTTGCCGGCGCCGTTCAAGCCGAGGACGCCGATCTTCGCGCCGAAATAGAACGACAGCCAGATATCTTCGAGGACCTTGGCGTCCGGCGGATGGACCTTGCCGAGACCCTTCATGGTGTAGATGAACTGCGGCATACGGAAACGGATATTCAGATCGTGAAGCATGTCAGTCATGAGTTCAGACAGTCGAGTTCAACGATTCACGGTTGCCGGAGTTGACAGCCGCCGTGCGACTTTCGACTGCCTTGCCTCGTCGACCCTTGACTCTAGACATCTGAATTCAATCTGAACTCTGAAATCTGAATCCGCCATGGTCCGCCGCATCCTGCACGTCGATATGGATGCGTTTTACGCGTCTGTCGAGCAGCGCGACAACCCATCGCTACGCGGCAAGCCGCTCGCGGTCGGCGGCCGGCCGCACCAGCGCGGCGTCGTCGCGGCCGCCAGCTACGAGGCGCGCGCGTTTGGCGTGCACTCGGCCATGCCGATGGCGCAGGCGGTGCGGCTGTGTCCCTCCTCGAGATCGTCCCGCCCGACTTCGCCCGGTATCAGGCCGCATCGCGCGCGGTGTTCGCGATCTTCCGGGAGGTGACGCCGCTCGTCGAACCGCTGTCGCTCGACGAGGCGCTACCTGGACGTCACGGAAAACGCCTGGGGCGAACCGCTGGGCATGACGGTCGCCAAGCGGCTCAAAGAGCGTATCCGGACCGATGTGGGGCTGACGGCCTCGGCCGGCGTGGCGCCGAACAAGTTCCTCGCGAAGATCGCGTCCGGTTGGAAGAAGCCGGACGGCCTCACGGTCATCGCGCCGGACAGAGTCGAAACGTTCCTGCAGCAGCTTCCGGTCGATGCGTTGTGGGGCGTCGGGCCGGTGACCGCCGGAAAGCTCCGCTCGCGCGGCATCGAGCGCCTCGTCGATGTACGAGCGGCCGATCCGCAGGTGCTGCGCGACACGGTCGGCAGCCTGTCGGACTGGCTGCGGCGGCTGGCTGACGGCCTCGACGACCGGCCGGTCGTCCCGAATCGTGTCGTGAAGTCCTCCGGCACCGAGAACACGTATCCCGAGGACCTGACCAACCCCGAAACCATCCGCGACGAGATTGCCGAGATGGCGACACGTGCGATCGGCTGGCTCGCGCGGAAACAGCTGCTCGCGCGCACGGTCACCATCAAGGTCCGCTACAGCGACTTCACGACCATCACCCGCAGCCACACCGCGCTGCCGACGCGCGACGAAGCCGACCTCGACGACGCGGGCCGTCCGGCTGCTGGAGAAGACGGACGCCGGCCGCCGGCCGGTGCGGCTGCTCGGCGTCAGCGTGCACAATTTCTGCGACGAAACGCAGTGAACGTCCGATCCGGATCAGATCGCCATTCGACGCAGAATCAACGAACGAATAGTGGAGCCTCTTCGTGACCGACACCTGGAATCCCGGCGCAGCACGACAAGTTCCAACGCGAGCGCGAGCAGCCGTTCTTCGATCTCCTGGCGCTGGTCCGTCCCACGCCCGGCATGCGCGCCGTCGACCTGGGCTGCGGCACCGGCCGCCTGACGCGCGCGTTGCACCGAGCAGCTCCAGGCACGCGAGACGACGGGCATCGATCGATCGGCGCGGATGCTGGATCAAAGCCGCGAAGCAGTCGACGCCCGGCCTCGACCTTCGAGGAGGGCAAGATCGAAGACTTTCCGGGCGCCCGCGGAGCGTGTCGATCTCATTTTCTCGAACGCGGCCTATCACTGGGTCGAGGACCATCCTGCGCTGCTCGCGCGGCTGGCCGGCGCGCTGACGCCGTCAGGCCAACTGGCCTTTCAGGTGCCCGCGCAGCACGATCAGCCGTCTCACCGCATCGCCGAAGAGCTGACCGGCGTGGAACCATTTCGCTCCGCACTCAACGGGTGGCATCGGCCGCAGCCGGTCCTCGAGCCGCACGAATACGCGAGTCTGCTCTACGCGCTGGGATTCCCGGCGCCGGCGGTTCGCCTGCACATCTATCCGCACGTCCTCGCCGGACCCGAGGAGGTCGTCGAGTGGATGAAAGGCACGCTCCTGACCGAATACGAACGCCACCTGCCCGGCGACCTGTACGGCCCCTTCGTCGAAGCGTACCGCGCCCGCATGCTGCAACATCTTGGTAACGCCCGGCCTTTCTTTTCCCGTTTCGACGGATACTGTGTTGGGGAGCCAGAGAGCAGGGATTAGGGATTTGGGATTCAGGGGTTAGTTCAGGCATGCGGGATTAGGCGACACGAAGCCATGCTCAAAGGACGCGCGACGGAATTCTGAAGAAGCGTGCAGCCGGTGAGCATTCACGGCCAGGTGTCGTGGGACGTGTTCTTCACCGACGTCGAAGACCCGGACGGTCAAGTCACCGTTGCCCGCGTCGGCCCCGAGGCTGTCGTCGGCAACAACCTCGAGCCCGGCGATCGCATTCAGGTCGAGTATCTGGTCGGCGTGCCGATCCGGGTGACGTCGTGTGGTCCCGACTAACCCCTAATCCCTGAACTAACCCCTAATCCCCAACCCCTAATCCCTATCTTCTCTCGATCCTCACGGTCCGTGAGCTCGATACGCGCCCTCGGCGTTTCCCCGTCACGCGGCGTCGCCTCGATCGCGTCGACCACCGGCATGCCATCGACGACCCGGCCGAACGCGGTACTGACCGTCGAGCGCCGTCGACGTCCCCGTGCAGATGAAGAACGACGTCGTCGCGCTGTCGAGCGCCGTCGCCGCGCGCCATCGACACGATGCCCTTCACGTGCTTGGTGTCGTTGAACTCCGGCTGCAGGTTGTGAATCGAGCTTCTGCTGCTTCTCGGTGAGCGCCGCGGCGCGGCTGGCCAAGCGCGCCGGTCTGAATCACGAAACCGGGCGCGACTCGATGGAACGCCATGCCGTCGTATACACGCCGGCGGCGGCGAGCCGCATGAACTGGCGAACGGTGTTCGGCGCCTTGTCGGGAAAGAACTCGACCGTGATCGGGCCGCTGCTCGTATCGAGCACGCCGCGATAGGTCCCCAGTTCCTGCGGCGTTTCGGCGACAAACGGCTCCGGCCGGCGTCGCGCGAATCGTCACCTGCCTGAATCTCGACGCGCGCCGTGGTCAGCCCTTTGTCGTCAACCGGCGTTTCCGAGATCTTCTGCAGGACCTCGATGCCGTCGGCGACGTGGCCGAAAGACCGTGTACAGACCGTCCAGCGCCGGCTGATCGGACAGCACGATGAAGAACTGCGAGCCCGCGCTGTCGGCTTTGCCAGGGACGAGCACGGCGGCCACGGAGCCTCGCGTCATCTTCGGCGGCTCGCGCCTCCGCTTTCACGGCGTTGAGACCGCCGGTCCCGTACAGGTCGCGCTTCGACGGGTCCTTCGTGAGCGGATCGCCGCCCTGCACCATGCCGTATTTGATCACGCGGTGGAAGATGGTGCCGTCGTAGGCGCCGTCTGTCGCCTGCTTGATGAAGTAACGCCGTCTGGTTGGGCGCGGCGTCCGGCGCCAGGTCGATCACGAACGTGCCGGCGCTCGGTCTCGACCACCGCCTGCTGCGGCGGCGAGTTGCGCGGTCGATCGGACTCAGTCCGCGACGCAGGCCGAGAGACCACGAGCGGCCAAGCGACGGAACGCGACGCGCGTTCATGACGTTACGCCTACGTGCACTAGCTGCTTTCCGATGATTCGCAGCAGCGTGCCAGATGTAATCCAGTCCCGAAGCCAGCGTAATGCCGAGCGACGCGTAGATGAACAGATCGAACACGCGCGAGCGGTATCCCAGGTAGTTGAAGAACAGCGCCGCCACCGCCGTGACGATGTAGATCGCCGTCGCCGCTTTGCCGAGCATCGAGGGCCGGAACGTGCGCGGGCCGACGGCGAGATTCACGATCGCCACGGTCAGCACGATGCCGATATCCCGCGAGATGATCAGCACGGTCAGCCAGATCGGAAAGCGATTTTCCAGTCCCAGGCCGGGCAGCGTCAGCACGACGAACGTCGTGACCAGCAGCAGCTTGTCGGCCATCGGGTCGAGCCAGGCGCCGAGGTTCGTCTTCTGCCCCGATCGCCGCGCGATGAGACCGTCGAGCGCGTCGGTGACGCCGGCGATGATGAACACGAAGAGCGCCCATCCCAGGTAGCCGTAGACCACCAGAATCACGAACCCGGGATGAGGAACATCCGGAGCAGCGTGAGCTGATTGGCTGGCGTGAGTGCGGTCATCGAGCGCCAAGACCGGCAAGCGCCTCGAGGCGGCCGATCGCCTCGATCGCTTCGGCGCCCGTGACCGGCCGCGACGGCTGAAACGCGTTGTCTCCGGCCGTCTTCATGACCCTGACGCGACCGCCGCCGATGCCGCCGGGTAGGCGAGGTGTGACGTCTGAAGATCCGTGAACCGCAGCCGCGCCGACTCCCACGCGCGCAATTGCGCCGGCGCTTGATGCCCGCCTGCGGCAGCAGCCGGGCCACCGCCTGAGCGAGATCGACCCGGCGAACGATCGAGCGCGGCTGGAACGCGTGGTTGTCGAACGGCTCCATGACGCCGGCGCGCGCCACCGCGAAGATCCACGGCGCCGCCCAGTGCGCGCGCACGTCGGTCATGAGCGCCGCGTCGGAGCGACGCACGCTCTCGAGCAGCGGCGCCAGGCGGATGCCGATGAGGGCGGCCAGATCGGCGCGCGTAATCTGCGCCGCCTGATCGATCGCCCGATATTCCGCGGGCAGCCGCGCCAGCGCCATCCGCGGGCACGCAGTGCCTCGAGCGCGGGTATTCACGGCCGGCGGCGCGCCGTTGGCCAACGCGGTCATGTACGCCCGCTCCGCGTCCTCGAGCTCGTTCCGGCTGTCGAGGATCTCGCCAATCTGCGCGTGCGACGTCGCGTCCGACGGATCGAGCGACACGGCTTTCCGGAACGACGCGAGCGCTTCGTCGGTCTGTCCCTTGCGCAGCTCGACGGCGGCAAATTCGCGATACAGGAACGGACTATCAGGCGAGTTGGTGATGGCGGCGCGATACGCCTGCAGCGCATCGTCGAGCCGCCCGTCCCTCGCCGCTTGCCGCGCCCGCTCCACGGTTCTGCTCCGCCCCGCGGAACCGCATCACTTCGACGCGGCGCGCGAGCTCGGTCAGCGACGGATCGGCGGCAACCGCGGCCTCGAACGCCGACAACGCGTCGGCCGTGCGATCGAGCGCCAGCAGCGTCTGGCCGCGGCCGACCAGCGACCCGACGTCGTTCCGGCGCCCTTCGAGCGCACGGTCGAATCGCGGCAACGCCGCCTTCGGATCCTGTCGCGCCAGCTCGACGTAGCCGAGCGACGCTTCGGCCGGATAGAACGACGGCATCAAACGCAGGACGCCGGAAAACTCGCGCTCGGCGCTCTTCAGATCGCCGGACTTGCAGAAAGGCCCAGCCGCGCTCTTCTCCGGCAGCGGCCGCGGAGTTCGCGAACGCGGGCGGGACCGACGGGCGCACAAAGTCAGGAAATTTCGGCGCCGTGACCGTCCGGAACGGTCACCACCGTCTTGCGGGAGCACGCCACGGCCGCGGCGAGTACCACGAAAGTGACGAGCGCGAGCTTCCTCGCGGCCATGGGCAGAATTCTACCCGACGCGGCCCAGCAGCCGCCGCGGCACGTCGGCAACGATGGAGACGCGGCCGTCGCGGGCCTCGTGCTGCACGACGCCGGGCCTGCCGGTAGAGGCGCGCAATCCGCTCGCGGTCGCCGGCGTCCGAGGGATCGAAGGTCAGCGTCAGCCGGCGCACGTCGAGCGCCACGCGCGAGGCGATGGTCTCGATGAGATCGGCGATGCCTTCCCGCGTCGCCGCCGAGACGCAGAGTGACGCGCCGGATCCTGCTCCTGCAGCCGCCGCCGCTCGTCGGGCGTGAGCAGATCGCACTTGTTGTAGACGTCGGTCAGCGGGACCGCGTCGGCGCCGACTTCGTCGAGCACCTGCTGGACGGCGCTGATGCGGCGGTCGCGGTCGGGCGCCGCCGCGTCGATCACGTGCAGCACGAGATCGGCATCCGCGATTTCTTCGAGCGTCGCGCGAAACGCCGCGACGAGCGCGTGCGGCAGCCGGTCGATGAACCCGACGGTGTCCGACAGCGAGCAGCGTCGCGGCTGTCGGGCAGCCGCACCTGGCGGACCAGCGGATCGAGCGTCACGAACAGCGCGTTCGACGCCTCCGCCTCCGCCCGCGTCAGCACGTTGAACAGCGTCGTCTTGCCGGCGTTGGTGTAGCCGACGAGCGCGACCGTCGGCACGGCGCCTTGTGCCGGCGCTCGCGGAGCTGCGCACGCCGCTTGCGCTGACGTCCTCGATGTCCTCCGAAATCGCGTGGATGCGCGTGCGGATGCGGCGGCGATCGGTTTCGAGCTTTGTTTCGCCCGGTCCGCGCGTGCCGATGCCGCCGCCCAGCCGCGACAGCGCCGTCGCTCGAGCCGACCAGCCGCGGCAGCAGATATTTCAACTGCGCGAGCTCGACCTGCAGCTTGCCCTCCCGCGTCCGCGCGCGCCGCGCGAAGATGTCGAGAATGAGCTGCGTGCGATCGACGACGGTGCGGCCGAGTGCCTCTTCCATCTGCCGCAGCTGCGCCGGCGACAGCTCGTTGTCGAAGATGACGACGATCCACGCCGGTTTCGGCGCAGGCCGCGGCGAGCATCTTGATCTTTCCGGAGCCCAGGATACGTGGACGGATCGGGCTTCGGGCGCTCCTGCAGCACGCGCAGCACGACCTCTGCGCCGGCGGCCTCGGCGAGGCCCGCCAGTTCGTCCAGCGAGCGCTCGGCCTCGAGCCGGCGGGCGTGTCCAGCGATCAGACCGACGAGCGCGGCGCGCTCGCGTCGGCTACGCGCGTGGTCCGCTGTGCAGCGTGTCGAGCCATGTTTCAATCTCGTCCCAGGCAATCGCGCCAGGCCTGATCGAGCGTCGCCGGCGTCGTCGTCACATCGACGATCGTGGACGGCGGCCGCCCTGGCGCCGGGCCCGTATCGAGCAGGAAATCGATCCGGTCGCCCAAGCGCGTTCGACGTCGTCGGGATCCGCGGTCGACTGGTTCCCCGCTCACGTTCGCGCTCGGTCGCGGTGATCGGACGACCGCAGCCGGCGCAGACGGCCCGCGCGACGTCCGCCGCAGGCACGCGAACGCCGACTGTCGCCGTCCGCCCGTCACCTCACGCGGCAGCGACGCGGGCGCCGCGATCGCGAGCGTCAGCGGTCCCGGCCAGTAACGGGCCGCCAGCCGCTCCGCCACCGGCGTCAATCGACCGAAGGTGCGTGGAGACTTGCGCCGTGTCGGCGGCAATCAGCGGCATCGCGCGGTTCACTTCCCTTTCCTTCACATCGTACAGCCGCGCCACCGCCTCTCGGTTGAACGGATCCGCGGCGAGTCCGTACAGCGTATCGGTGCCGAGCGCGACGATGCCGCCTGCCAGAATCCACTTGACGGCTTCCTCGATCGCGTCCCGTTGGGGCGCCCCAGGGGTCGACGAAGACGCGGCGCATCGTTAGTGAGCCAGTCACTACGCGACCATCTTCCGATGAACGACCGCCGCCACGACGACCATCACCGCGACGTTCAGGAGAAATACGGCGCGAATGCTCGTGCCGCCCAGGAAGCCGGCCATCAGCGGGCTGCTGGCCATCCCTGATGAGCGACGCGCTGGTCAGCACGCCGAAACCGGCGCCGTGCGCGCGCGCCGGAATGACGCTGCCCGCCGCGGTGTAGGACGCCGTCATCGCCGCGCCGATGCCCAGCCCCAGGAACACGGCCGCGACGCACAGCACCCAGACCTGATTCGCCGCCAACCAGAACCGAGCCAGTGCCGGCGACGACCGCCCCGCCGACGATGACCAGGCGGGTTGAAAACCGCCGCAGGAGCTTGCCGCAGAAGTGATGGCCGAGCGCGCCGCTGCAGGCCATGATCGAAAACAGGATGCCGGCCACGAGCGGAACCCGGGCGTGCGCGATGCCGATCTGCTCGATACGCAGCGGCAGAATGGGCCCGAAGCTGCGATCCACGAACTGCAGGCCGAAGATCACGCCCATCATCAACATGAAGTTCCTGGAACGCGAGGACGCTCCGAAACGTGACGGGCCCAGTCGCGGCTTTTGCCGAGCCCGGCATGATGTCGATGTCGGCATCGATTTCGTGTCGCCGCGCGACGCGTGATCGTCGTACATGACCCAGACCACGGCGAGACCGACCGCGTACAAGAGCGCCGTCACCGAGGAACGCGCGGCGCAATCCAACCAGGCCAGCCAGGACGCCGCCAATCACCGGGCCGACGGCGGGCCCAAGGCGCTGCGCGGTCTGCACGAGGCCAATCGCGGACGGCATGCGATCCCGCGGCGCCGACTCGGCAGCCATGGCGACCGACAACGATCCGTAGCCGGCGAATATGCCCTGCACGATGCGGATCGCCAGCACGTGCCACGCCCGCGTCACGAACGCCATCGCCGTCATCAGCACCACGAAGCTGATCATCGACCGCTCGACCATGATCTTGCGGCCGTAGCGATCGCCCAGCCGGCCCCAGGCTGGCGCGAGCAGCGCGCGTCAGGCCCGGCGTGATGCCGAGGCTGACGCCGGTCCAGATCGCGATCGATCCGACGCCGGTGACGCCGAGCTGGGCGATGAACAGCGGCAGGAACGGCATCACGAGCGTGAACCCCGCGAAGCCGAGGAAGCACGCGGCAGTGACGGCGTAGACGTTTCTCTGCCACGCCGTGCTCGGTGCTGGGTGCTCAGTGCTGGGTGCTTGGTGCACTGGCGCTCAGTGTGCTATGGTGCCACTCGGCGCCTGCACTCGGCTACGGTACCAGCGCTACCGAGCACCCAGCACCGAGCACCCAGCACCAGCACTCAGCACCAAGCACCTCTTCAGAAGTGGATTCTGACGTTGGCGTCCTGCGCGACGTGAATGCTGTCGATGAACCGGATCCGGTGCGGATCGTTCTGCATGATCACCGAGCTGGTGCGGATGCCGTCGCCGAAGAATCGGACGCCGCTTCATCAGCGTGGCCGTCGGTGACGCCGGTCGCCGCGAAGATGATGTCGCTCGCCGGGCGCGAGATCCTTCGATCGATAGATCTTCTTGAAGTCGGTGATCCCCATCGCGCGGCAGCGCTCCTCGTGCTCCGGCTTGCTGACGACGAGGCGCGCGAAGATCTCGCCGTTGAGGCAGCGCATCGCCGCCGCGGTCAGCACGCCTTCCGGCGCGCCGCCGGTGCCCATCACCGCGTGCACGCCGGAGCCGACGACGCGCCGCGGCGATGCCGGCCGAGAGATCGCCGTCGCCGATCAGCCGGATGCGGGCGCCGGTCGCGCGAATGTCGCCGATCAGCTTCTCGTGGCGCTCGCGCTCGAGCACGATCGACCACCAGATCCTCGACGCTGCCGGCCGAGACACTTGGCGATCGCGTCGAGGTTCTCCTGCACCGGCGCGTCGAGGCTGACCGCGTCCTTCGAGCTCGGGCCGACGACCAGCTTCTCCATGTACAGATCGGGCGCATGCAGCAGGCCGCCGCTGATTCGACGCCGCGAGCACGGCGATGGCGTTCGGCGCGCCGGTCGCGCACAGGTTCGTGCCCTCGAGCGGATCGACGGCGATGTCCACCTGCGTCGAAGCGCGCCGGCGCGCGCCGTCGATGTCCTTGGCGTGCGCCATGCCGACTTTCTCGCCGATGTAGAGCATCGGCGCCTCGTCGCGCTCGCCTTCGCCGATGACGATGGTGCCGTCGATCGGCACGGTGTCCATCACCTTGCGCATCGCCTCGACGGCGACCTGGTCGGACTTGTGACGGTCGCCCTGCCCCATCGTGTGCGCGCACGCGATGGCGGCCTGCTCGACGACGCGGAGGAACTCGAGTGAGAGGTCTGAGTCCATAAAGTTTGAAGTCAGAAGTCAGAAGTCGAAGCAGAAGTTAGAAGTCGACTTCGACTTCACGCTTCGACTTCGACTTCCTGCGTAAGCCGGCAGCTCGCAGCGCGTCGGACGGTCGGTGCGATAGCCGAGCAGGTAGTCGGCCTGCATCAGCTTGTGGATCTCGCGCGTGCCTTCGTAGATGACCGCGCCCTTGCAGTTGCGGTAGAAGCGGCCGACCGGATACTCGTCGGAGTAGCCGTTCGCGCCGTGAATCTGCACGGCGTCGCCGGCGGCGCGCTCGGACGCGACCGTCGCGAACCACTTCGCGAGCCCGGTCTCGCGCGTGTTGCGCTGGCCCGTGGTTCTTCATCCAGCCCGGATCGCAGCCACAGCAGGCGCGCCGCCTGATAGTCGGACTCCATCTGCGCGATCATTTCCTTCACGAGCTGGTGCTGGCCGATCTCGACGCCGAACGTCTTGCCGCTCCTTCGCGTACTTCACGCTCGCGTCGCGGCAGCGCGCGAATCAGCCCGGTCGCGCCGGCGGCCACGGTGTAGCGCCCCTGATCGAGCGCGAACATCGCGATCTTGAAGCCCTCGCCCGGCCGTGCCGAGCACGTTCTCCTCGGGCACCTCGACGTCGTCCATCTTGAAGCAGCCGGTATTGCCGGCGAGGATGCCCCACTTCTCCTTCATCGGGCCGCTCGAGAACCCCTTGAACGTCCGCTCGACGATGAAGGCGCTCAGGCCGGACGGATCGCGCTGCTTCTTCTTCTCGAGATCGGTCCAGGCGACGACGAGGAAGTTGATCGGCGACGTCGGCCAGCGAGATCCAGCTCTTCTCGCCGTTCAGCACGTACCGATCGCCCTTCTTCGACGGCGGTCGTCTGGATGGCGCGCGCGTCGCTGCCGGCGCCCGGCTCGGTCAGGCCGTAGCCGGCGATCTTCGTGCCCTGCGCCTGCGGCACGAGGTAGCGCTGCTTCTGATCTTCGGTGCCCCACGTGAGCAGCGACAGGCAGTTCAGCCCGGCGTGGACCGACATGATCACGCGCAGCGACGTGTCGACGTATTCGAGCTCCTCGCTGGCCAGCCCCAGGCAGATGTAGTCCATGCCGGCGCCGCCGTACTCCTGCGGCACCGAGATGCCGAGCAGTCCGAGCTTCGCCATCCCGCCGAGAATCCGATCGCGATCGAAATGATGTTTGCGATCGTTCTCGCGGATGTACGGCGCCACTTCACGTGCGGCCCACTCGCGGACCGACTGTTCGAGCAGGCGCTGTTCGTCCGTGAGAGTGAAATCAATCATGAGAGACAGCGGAATCGCTATCACGCGCGGCGGGCGACGTGCACCGGAGCGCCCCGCCGCAGATCGAGCTCGCTGGCGGCGCTCGCGCCGTTGGCCGCGATTTCCGAGGTGGTCGGTGCTGCCGAAGAGCGCGCACAGTCTCGCCGGGCGGTCGCGTCGGCGTAGGTCGACACCGACTTTGGAGACCTGACGCGGCCGCCGATGCTGAATCTCCAGCTGCGCGCCGTGCGCAGGCTTATCGAACGTCTTGCGATCGATGTTGGTGATCAGGTTGCCGAAGCGATCGACGCGCAGGACCTGCGCCGGCGATGCCGTCGCCGTCGAGCGATCGGCGTGCGGCAGATCAAGGCGATGCGATCGCTCCGGCCGGCCGGCCGAGCGCCGCCAGCTCGATGCCCTTGGCCAGCCACGCGGCGGCCGGCGCGAAGCGATCGCGTCCCTCGAACGTCCGGCTCACCGTCGGCCGCGCGTACCGCCGCTCGGTGAGCTCGACGATCCGCTTGGCCGCGATGCTCGTCGAAGACGGCGGTCAGCACGCCGTTGTCGGGCGCCACGAACGTGTAGTCGCCGGTGTCGGCCGCGATGCCGCGCCGCGTCGACCCGACGCCGGGATCGACGACGACCAGAAAAATCGTGCCGGCGGGAAAATACTTGTAGGCGGCCGCGAGCTCGAGCGCGCCGGCCGAGCGACGTCGTGCGGCGGCGACGTCGTGCGAGATGTCGACGAAGGTGACGTCCGGGCAGATGCTGAGCGCGACGCCCTTCATCGTGCCGGCGTAGTGGTCGCGCGTGCCGAAGTCGGTGAGCAGAGCGATGACCGGCCTGGCCATGCCTTTAGCTTATCGCTGTTAGCTTTTCGATCGGCGTGGTCAGTGGCCAGTGCCGGCGAGGCTTTTCGGAAGAAGGATCTCGCGCTGGTTGTTCTGGAGCAGGAACGAATCCGACACGTGGAGCCCGGGAACAGCCGCAGGATGTCGCGGTTCGGCATGTTCACCTGACGCGTGCGCGCGGCCGGGTAGGGGCGGTGCCGCATGTTCAGGTCGTCGACGATGATGAATTTCGTGTAGCGTGCGTCGCGGGTCGACGCTCGTGCTGAAGAACGCGAGCAGCGCGCCGTCGCGGGCCCAGCACGCGGTTGAGCCCCGTGGCCAGTGCCTGCGCCGACGACCGATCGAGATGATCGATCAAGTCCCAGCACAAGATGCCGTGCACAGTGTTGGCCGCCTGCGTGAAACGTCCTGCGAGAAATTCCGGAAACGCATCCAACGTCCCCGCCGCGCACGTGGCGATCGAGATCCGCGAAGATATCCTCGACGAAAATCTTGCAGCCGAGACTGCTCGCCGAAGAAGCTCACGTTGTTCGCCGACCACCGGACCCAGATCGAGCAGGACCGGCGTGTCGTGCCGCGTGAGGCCCGAGATGAATTTGCGCAGCGCCTTGGTCGGGAACACCGGATCGCCGACCGGCGCCGCAGCGGCGCTGAGGCGCGCGCTGATCGCGATCCGCTTTGCGCGGCGTGATGAGATCGAGCAGGCTCATTGCGTTCTTGGTTAGGGTTACGGGATTAGGGTCAGTTCAGGGATGAGGGATCAGGGCTGTCTAGGCCCGCTCATCCCTAAACTAACCCCTAGCCCCTAATCCCTAACCCCGATCTGCTACCGAGCCGCAGCGGCGGCGGGTTGCTGCTGTGGCGACGGCTGCGATGTCGTCGCGGAGGCCGCAGCCGGCTTGGCGGCCTGCGGCTGCGTCTGCGCGCTGCGGGAGCGCCGCGCCTTGCGTTGCATGTCCACGCTGCCGCGGAAATGCGCGCCCTCGGCAATCGCCACGCGCGGCGAGATGATGTCGCCGTCCACCGACCCGTTGTCGCGGATGTCGACCTTCTCGCTCGCCGTGACGTTGCCGGTCACCTCGCCGAGCACGATCACCGACTTGGCGAACACCTGCGCCTTGATGCGGCCGTTGGGGCCGATCGTCAGCACGTGGTCGCGCAGCTGAATGGTGCCTTCGACGTGGCCTTCGATGGTCAGATCCTCGCTGCCGTTCAGCTCGCCTTTGATGACGACCGACTTGCCAATATTCACGATGTCCTTCTCCATTGAATGGCTCGCCTCAGGACGAGGACCAGGAAGCCCCGCCGGCGTCGGCGTGGGCGGCTGCGGCGCAGCCGTCGGTTGTCCGCTTGCCGGTCGGACTCGCTTCATCGCGTTTCCACATGTGAATCCTCCGCCTGTCGCGTATGCCGGGCGCCGGCGTGTCGGATCTGCCACTAGGTGTCTGCCGTCAGAGCCGGACAGCTTCGGCCAGTATAGGAAGCCGTCGAAAGGTTGTCTAGTCCTTTCTGTTACCGAGAGTTAGCGGGAGATGCTAGCAATGAACGATTCACTATGCGTGTCTATTTTGACTACAACGCGACGACCCCGCTCGCGCCCGAAGTGGCCGAGGCCGTTGCAGCCGCGTCACGCGAGATCATTTCGGCAACGCCTCGAGCGTGCATCATTTCGGCCAGCAGGCGAAGGCGGCGTTGGACGATGCGCGATCGGCGCGTCGCCGCGCTGATCCACGGCGATCCGTCCGAGATCGTCTTCACGAGCGGCGGCACCGAGTCGGACAACTTCGCGATCCGCGGCGTCGCGGAGGCGCTCGAGCCGACGCGGACGCGTCATCTCATCGCGCAGCGCGATCGAACACGAAGCGGTGCTGAACACGCTGCGAGGCGCTGGCGCGCCGCGGCTGGCGGACGACGCTCGCTGCCGGTCGATCAGTCGGGCATCGTGTCGCCCGACCGGCTGCGCGAGGCGCATCGCCGACGACACGGCGCTCGTCTCGGTGATGCACGCGAACAACGAAATCGGCACGATCCAGCCGATCGCGGCGCTTGCCGCCATCGCGCACGAGCGCGGCGCGCTGATGCACACCGACGCCGTGCAGTCGGTGGGCAAGATTCCGGTCGACGTGCGCGCGCTCGGCGTCGATCTGCTGTCGCTGCTCGGCGCACAAGTTCAACGGACCGAAAGGCGCGGGCGCGCTGTGGATCAAGCGCGGCACGCGGCTGCAGCCGATCCTGACGGGCGGCAAGCACGAGCGCAACCGGCGCGCCGGGACCGAGAACGTGCCGGCGCATCGTCGGCCTCGGCGTCGCGGCGCGGCTCGCGGCCGGCAAGATGACCGCCGAAGGCGCGCGCGTCGGCGCCCTGCGCGATCGGCTGGAGGACGGCATTCTGCGCGGCGTGCCGGGCACCGCGCGTCAACGGCGCTCGCTCGATCGCGCGTGCCGAACACGACGCAACATCAGCTTCGATCGCGTCGAGGCCGAGAGCCTGCTGATCGCGCTCGACCTCGAGGGCATTGCGGTGTCGACCGGCTCGGCCTGCTCGTCGGGCACGCTCGAGCCGTCGCACGTGCTGACGCGCGATGGGCCTGCCGGCGCACCGCACGCAGAACTCGCTGCGCTTCAGCCTCGGGATGTTTTCGACCGCAGGAGGAAGTCGATCGCGTCGTCGAAGTGCTGCCGCGGCTGGTCGAGAAGCTTCGAGGCCTGACGCGACGGATCGGATTCGGGACTCGGGACTCGAGTTCCCAGCGTCAATCGAACCCGAGTCCCGAATCCCAAGTAATGCGCATCGTTGTCGCCATGTCCGGCGGCGTCGATTCGTCGGTCGCCGCGGCGCTGCTCGCCGAGCAGGGTCACGAGGTCATCGGTCTGTCGATGCAGCTCTACGATCAGTCGGAGGGACAGACGTCCTTCGGCAGCTGCTGCTCCATCGACGACCTGCACGACGCGCGGCGGGTGGCGGCGGCGATCAGCATCCCGCACTACATCCTGAACTTCGAGCGGCAGTTCAACGAGCACGTCGTGTCGAACTTCGTCCGCGAGTACACCGCGGGGCGCACGCCGCTGCCCTGCGCGCACTGCAACAGCGATCTCAAGTTCGCGACGCTCGTCGACCGCGCGGCGGGGTTCGGCGCCGACGCGGTCGCGACCGGCCATTACGCGCGCGTGGATCGCGACGCGGTCACGCGGGCGCTATCACCTCGCAGCGCGGCGTCGACCCCGCGAAGGATCAGTCGTACTTCCTCTTCTCGCTGACGCAGGATCAGCTCGCGCGCGCCGTCTTCCCCGTCGGCGATCGACCGAAGGACGCGGTTCGCGAATACGCGCGCCAGCGGCAGCTGCCGGTCGCCGAACAAGCCCGACAGCCAGGAGATCTGCTTCATCCCGGATCACGACTACGCCGCGTTCGTGACCAAGCACGCCGGGAACGAGCGCGCACGACGGCGTCATCGTCGACGAGGACGGCCGTGTCGTCGGCCAGTCACGCGGGCATCCATCGCTTCACGGTCGGCCAGCGGAAGGGGCTCGGCCTCGCGACGTCGCCGACCGGGCCGTCCGGCGCGCCGATGCTGCGTGCTGGCGCTGCGTCCGGCGACGCACGAGGTCGTCGTCGGTCCGAAGTCGTCGCTCGAGACGGACGACGCTGACAGCGTCAGGCGTCAACTGGATCGCGGCAGAGCCGCGCGGGCTCGATCCGCGTCGCCGCACAGATCCGGCACCGCCATCAGGCGGCGCCGGCGACCGTCCGATCGCTCGGCGATGCGCGCGCCGAAGTCGTCTTCGACCTCGCCGCAGATCGCGATCACGCCCGGACAGGCCGTCGTCTTCTACGATGGGGACGACGTCGTCGGGGGTGGATGGATCGACTAGTGGCGTGTCTCCTCGAATTACTACCGGGCCGCTCCGGTTGGCGCGGCCCGAAATCGCGGTCGAAAGCCGGTTGTGACCAGTACTGCCGAGTGGATACACTCCACTAGACGCCAACCGCAGAGCCCGGGGAGAACGCAGAGGTTGCATCTGCGACTCGGCGGTTAGACGGTCGCGAGGTGCTCCGGAATATCCTCGAGGTAATGTTCGGCGTCGATCGCGGCCATGCAGCCCGATCCGGCGGCCGTGATGGCCTGCCGGTAGATGTGATCCTGCACGTCGCCGCACGCGAAGACGCCGGCGACGCTCGTCTTCGATCCGTCGTGCGTCAGGATGTAGCCGTTCGCGTCCATCTCGAGCTGGCCGCGGAACAGCGACGTGTTCGGCGTGTGGCCGATGGCGACGAAGACGCCGGTCACCGGCACCTCGGTCGGTCTCGCCGCGTCTTGTTGTTGCGGACGACCATCGACGGTCACCTCGCCCTTGCCCGCGTCCTTGATCTCCTCGACCTCGCTGTTGAGCATCCAGGCGATCTTCGGGTTGGCGCGCGCCTTGTCCTGCATGATCTTCGACGCGCGCAGCGTGTCGCGCCGGTGGACGAGCGTGACCTTGCTGGCGAAGCGCGTCAGAAACACCGCTTCTTCCATCGCCGAGTCGCCGCCGCCGACGACGGCGATGTCGTGGCCGCGGAAGAAGTAGCCGTCGCAGGTCGCGCAGGTCGAGACGCCGTGCCCCATCAGCGTCCGCTCGGCATGGAGCCCGAGGAGCCGCGCCGACGCGCCGGTCGCGATGATGAGCGTCTTCGCCGTGAACTCGTTCGTCGCTGGTCTTGACGACGATCGGCTGCGAGCAGAGATCGACGGAGGTGACGTTGCCCTGCACGATGGTCGGCGCCGAACTTCTCGGCCTGCGCGCGCATCTCGGCCATCAGTTCGGGGCCCATGATGCCCTCGCGATAGCCCGGATAGTTCTCGACCATCGTCGTGCAGCATCAACTGCCCGCCGGCTTCGAGTCCCTCGATGAGGAGCGGCTGCAGGTTGGCGCGTGCCGTGTAGAGCGCCGCCGTCAGACCGGCAGGGCCCGAGCCGATGATGATGACGTTGCGAGAGGATGGCATCTGGTAATTGTGTAATCTGGTAATCGGGTAATTGATGGAGATTGGCTGGCAATCCGATAATCAATTACTCGATTACCAGATTACCCAATTATCCGATTCCCGCGTCAGATGTGTTTGTCGATGACCTTCTTGAGGACGTCTTTCTGCGCGAGGCCGACGACCGATTCGACGACCTTGCCCGCCCTTGAACAGCAACAGCGTCGGAATGCCGCGCACCTGGATACTTCTCCGCGACCTTCGGGTTCTCGTCGACGTTGAGCTTCCCGACCGTGACCTTGCCCAGATAATCGCTGGCCAGCGCGTCGACCGTCGGCGCCGAGCCGTTTGCACGGGCCGCACCACTCGGCCCAGAAATCCACCAGCACCGTATCGCCCGACTTCAGCACGCTCTCGTCGAAGTTGCCGTCGGTAAAGGTCTGCACGTTTTCAGACATTTTCGCCCTCGACTCCCTATGCCCCAACACCGGATAGCTATTTTCTATTCCCGACGACCCAATATCTAGCCCCTGGCCAAGGCTCGTTCATACATTTGACGTATCGCCAGCTGAGCGGTCCCATGAATGATCTTCACGCATGCCGACGAGCTGCAGGCTGCGCCATTTTCGTCGGTCGCGGTAGAGCGCCAAGGCGCGCGTCAACGCATCGAGCAGTGCCGGAGGCGTGTAGTCGCGAAACACGAACCCGTTTGGTTTCTGCGAGCTGCCGTAATCGCGCACGGTGTCGGCCAGGCCACCCACCTCGCGGACGACCGGCACGGTGCCGTAGCGCAGGCTGTACATCTGGTTGAGCCCGCACGGCTCGAACTGCGACGGCATGAGGAATATGTCGGCGCCGCCCTCGACGAGATGCGCGAGGCCCTCGTCGAACCCGATCCGCGCGCCGATGCGATCCGGGAATCGCGTGGCGAGCATGCGTCCAGAGATCCTGATAGCGCGCCTCGCCGGTGCCGAGGACCACGAACGACGCATCGAGCTCTGGAAGCTCGACCGGCGAGCGCGGCGATCAGATCGAAGCCCTTCTGATCGACCATCCGCGAGACCATCCCGATGAGCGGCCGCTTCATCGCCGTCGTCGTCCGTACGGCAGCCCGATAGTGCGCCAGCACGGCCGCCTTCGACGCCTTCTTGCCCGCCACCGCTGTGGCGCGATAGCGGCTCCGGCAGATAGCGGTCGCGGGCGGGATCCCACTCGGTCGTATCGATCCCGTTCAGGATGCCGACGAGATCCGCGCGGCGCTCGCCGCAGGATGCCGTCGAAGCCGAAGCCGAGTGCGGGCGTCTGGATTTCCTGTGCGTAGCGCGGGCTGACCGTCGTGATCGATCTCGGCGGCGTTGATGCCGCCCTTGAGAAAGCTGATCCGCCGCCAGTACTCGAGGCGATCGAGCGTGAACAGCTCCCAGCCGAGATCGAGGCGCGGCAGCCAGTCGGCATCGAACAGTCCCTGATACGCGAGGTTGTGAATCGTGAAGACACTCGGCGTGCCGCCGAGGACGGGATGCGGTCGCGTACAGCGTCTTCAGATAGACCGGCGCGAGTCCCGCCTGCCAGTCGTGCGCGTGCACGACCGACGGCGCCGGCGCTCTGGCGCCCGGCAAACTCCAGCGTCGGCGCGCACCAGCATCGCGAAGCGCAGCGCGTTGTCGGGATAGTCGGTGCCGTCGGTGCCGTGCGGCGCCTCGCGATCGAACAGATCCGGACAGTCGACGAGCCACGCGCGCGCGCCGTCGGCCAGCGGGGCTTCGTGAATGGCGACATCGCGGGTAAAGCCGCCGACGGTCACGGGAAATCGTTCGAGGATGGTGCCGGCGTCGACGCCGCGGTAGCTCGGCAGCGCCACCGTCACGTCCCAGCCGAGTCGCGCGAGCGCCGGCGGCAGCGCGCCGAGGACGTCGGCCAGACCGCCGGTCTTCGCGAACGGCAACGCCTCCGAGCCGATCATCAACACGCGAGGGCGCTCGGCCGGCACAGGAGCAGGATTTGCGCGCGGTCGCCCGGTTTCTTTCGAACCACACGACGCGGCCGCACCGGAACCTCGTCGATCGGCTGCGTGGGATTCACCGTGTCGGATCGTCGAGCCTTCGCCACGTTCTTAAGCATAACGCGACGAGATCGAACAGTCCTGCGTCGGCTACTCTCACGCATCCGGATCGCCCTTCCCTCTTTCGTGACAGCTTTCGACAAGTTGTCTTCGACACCCCGGTTCGCGAACCCGTAAAACCGCGGGATGCGCCGACCTACTCTTGCTCTCACGCTGTTCTTTTCCGTCGCCTGCCTTGCATCGGCATTCGCGCAGAAAACCACGGGCGACATCACCGGCTCGATCTCCGACACGACCGGCGGCGTGCTGCCCGGCGTCACCGTCAACGCGGTCTGCACGGCGACGGGACTGACGCGCACGGCGACCACCGATACGCAGGGCGGCTTCACCTGCCCGAGCTCCCCGTCTGCGTCTACAAGGTGACGGTGGAGCTGCCGGGCTTCAAGACCGTCAGCCGTGAGGTGCAGATCGCGGTGAACGCGGTCGCGAAGGCCGACTTCAAGCTCGAGGTCGGCGCGCAGTCGGAGACGATCACGGTCGAAGGCGTCGCGCCGCTGGTCGAGTTCTCCGACAAGCTGAACAACAACGTCGACAAGCGAGCGCATCGACTCGATTCCGCTCAGCGGACGCGACTTCAACTCGCTGCTCAGCGGTCACGCCCGGCGTGCAGCGCGACCCGGGCGGCGGCTTCCTCGCGCGTCAGCATCAGCGGCGCGCGCCGCACGTCGAACAACTTCATGATCGACGGCATCTCGAACAACGATCGCTACTACGGCGACTCGGTCATGAACCAGACCGGCGTCGTCGGCGTGCCGGCGACGCTCGTGCCGATGGACGCGATCGCGGAGTTCACGGTGCAGCAGACGCCGTCGGCGGAGTTCGGCGTCAAGGGCGGCGCCGCGATCAACGTCGTGATGAAGAGCGGCACGAACCAGCCGCACGGTACCGCCTACTACTTCCGCCACGACGACTGGACCGATTCGCCCAACTTCTTCGTCAAGAAGAACGGCGGCGACACCACTCCGGTCGAGAATCAGCAGTACGGCGGCACGTTCGGCGGGCCAATCCGGAAAGGACAAGACGTTCATCTTCGGCTACTACGAGGGACAGCGCCTGGCGGTCGACGTCACCGTACCAGGCGGCCGTGCCGACCAACGAAGACATTGCGGCGGCGCGCGCGCGCATCGCCGCTGGCCGGGCTGACGACCAACGCGATCGGTGAGAACCTGCTGAAGCTACTACCCGACCGATCCGTCCGGCGCGGTCGACGGTCAACTCGGCGAACGTGGCGAACATGAACACGTTCTCCGCTCAAGGTCGACCATCAGCTGAATCCGGCCAACCTGGTGAACGGACGCTTCTTCTACGGGCGCAGCTTCCAGTCGGCGCCGGCGTTCGTCTGGGGAACTGACGCCGGCCAACGGCACCGCAGGACATGTTCAACTCGGTGACCGACCCGACCGCGATCGCGCTCGTCGGCCTGGTCGTGGAACTCGACGCTGTCGTCGAAGTCAGCTCCTCGACGGCGCGCGTCGGCTACAACCGGATGTCGCAGACGATCGACGTCGAACAACAAGGTCGATCCGGCGAGCCTGGGCATCAACACCGGACCGCTCGACGCCGGCCGACTTCGGCGCACCGGCCGTCTACCTCGGCGCGTTCTGGCTACATCGGCGGCGTCGGCGGCTACCCGATCACGACGTCGCCGACGCAGACCTACGACGTCTCCACGTCGCTGACGCAGTCCCGCGAACAGCACACGGTCAAGGTCGGCGGCAACTGGCAGATGGGCACGAACCACAGCGTCCGCAACCGCGCGCGCGACGATCTTCACCGTCACCGGCGGCGGCTCGTTTCGACAACGTCGACTCGCTGGTCGGCCTGCTGCTCGGCCGGTTCGATATCGCCAGCCGATCGTTCGGCTCGACGGCGCGCGACATGCGCGCAGCAGTCGTTCGGCGCCTTCATCAACGACGACTGGAAGCTCTCGCCGCGGGTGACGGTGAGCGGCGGTCTGCGCTACGACTTCAATACGCCGATCACCGAGGTCAACAACCTGGCCTCGAACTTCATCTCCGGGTCAGGGCCTCGTCCAGCTCGGCGCCGGGCTCGATCGACTCTGCCGATCCCGACGCGAACAACTTCGGCCCACGTCGCCGGCGTCGCGTGGGACGTGATGGGCGACGGGAAGACGAGCGTCCGCAGCGGCTACGCGCTCACTTACGATCTGCCTGACTTCAAGACGGTCCACTCGCCCAACACGACGTGGAGCGGCCTCGGCGCGCGCGCCGGGGCGATGACCAATCCCGATCTCAATACGACGTCGGTCACGCTCACGGCACGCTGGGGCGTGACGCCCGACGCACGAACGGCGACGTGCATCAACCCTAACGCGTCGGCGCTGACCGGCGACTACGTCTGCGTGCAGCCCGGCGTCGCCATCTTCGGATCGAGCCCCAGCGGCGCGCCGCCGTTCAACGCGTTCTCGATCCCGACCGACTACCGCACGCCGATGTATCACTACTTCCACGCCACGGTGCAGCAGCGAGCTGGTCAAGGGCAACGCCGTGACGGCGACCTACATCGGCTCCGCGCGGCCGCGGGCAATCGTGGTTCAAGGACATCAACGGGCCGCCGCTCGGCGCGCCGTTCGGCAATGCGCAGGCGTTTCGGCCGTTCGCGACGCAGTTCCCGACGCTCGGCCACATCATTCAGCTGACCAACGACGGCAAGTCGTGGCATCGACGCGCTGCAGCTGTCGTATCGCCAGCAGGGCTGGCACGGCGTCAACACGCGCATAACTACACGCTGTCGAAATGTGAGGACCTCAACTCCGACAACAGCCGCGGCCGGAACAACTTCCCGCAGGCCAACAACCCGTACGACCCGGCGGCGAATCGCGGGCCGTGCGATTTCGATCGGCGCCACAACTTCAACATTTCCGGCGTCTACGCGCTTCCCGGCAGCGGCGCGTTCACGCGCGGCTGGCAGGTCGCCACGATATTCACGGCGCTCAGCGGCCGGCCGTTCACGGCGAACGTGAGCAGCCGCGACCAGTCGGGGCAGGACACCGGATCGCTTCGCGCGAACTGCCTCGCGGATCCGATCTACGACTTCACCAACCCCGACGGGTTCATCACCAACCTCGCGCAGGCATTCGGGACACCGGCTGCCGGCACGCTCGGCACGTGCGGACGAAACAGCGTGCGCAGTCCGGGCCTGGCACAGTGGGACGTGAACATCATCAAGGAGATTCACCTCTCGGGGAACACGCGCATCCAGGCGCGCTGGGAGATCTTCAACCTGCTCCAACCGCGTGAACCTCGGCTTCCCCGCGAACACCTCGTCCAACGTGCGCAGCGGGTTGTTCGGCACGATCCAGTCCACGCCCGATGTCGAAGCCGGCAATCCGGTGATCGCGCAGGGTGGACCGCGGGCGATGCAGTGGGCGATCAAGGTGATTTTCTGAGGGGATTCGGGATTTGGGATTCGGGATTTGACGTCCCGAATTCGAACTACGATGGGGCGGGATGCCTTCGGGCGGCCCGCCCCTTTGTTTATGCGCGGTCGGATTCTTCTCATCGGCTTGTTGCTGACCGCGATTGCGGCGCCACGCCAACTATTTCGACCCCGACCGGCTCGTCGCGCAAGCCGAGCCGAACGTTCTTCTCATCACGCTCGACACGACGCGCGCGGATCGGATGGGCTTTCTCGGATCGACGACGAGGGTTGACGCCCGCGCCTCGACGCGCTGGCGCGCGAGTCGATCGTCTTCACGCGCGCGTACTCGCAGGCGCCGATCACGACGGTGCTCCCACGCGACGATCCTCACCGGCACGTTCCCGCCGTTTCATCGCGTCAACGACTTCGGGTCGCCGCTGCCGCCGATCGGTGCCCGTACCTGCCGTCGCTGTTCAACGACGCCGGCTACCGCACCGCGGCGTTCGTCGCCTCGCTCGTGCTCGATCCGCGAACCGGGACGGCGCCCGGATTCGATCGCGGCTTCGATGCACTACGATGCCGGATTCCGTCTGCGCGCGTCCGGGTGAGGATCGTTATCAGACCATCGAACGCGCGCGGCGACGAGGTGGTCGCTCGCGCGATGCGCTGGCTCGTCGAATCCCAAACCCCGAGTCCCAAATCCCCTGGTTCTTGTGGGTCCACCTCTACGATGCGCACGATCCCGTACGATCCGCCGGCGGATCTGCGCAGCAACGATTCGCGTCGGCGCGCGCTACGACGGCGAAATCGCGGCGATCGATCGCGCCGTCGGCCGGCTGCTCCAGACGGTGCCCCGCTCCGCCATCGTCGCGATCGCGGCGGATCACGGCGAAGCGCTCGGCGATCACGGCGAGGAGGCGCACGGCGTCTTCCTGTATGACGCCGTGCTGCACGTCCCGCTCGTCGATCCGCCTGCCCGATCGCCGGGGGCCGGCACGCACGTCGACACGCGCGTGCGCTCGCCGACGTCGCGCCGACGCTCATCGAGGCCGCTGGTCTGAAAGTCCCGGCGGCGATGCAGGGCGAGTCGTTGATGCCGTTGGTCCGGCTGAAGCCGGACGCCACGACTGCCACGGCGAACCAAACAGCCGTGGTGTCCGGCTTTAGCCGGACCGATGACCGTCCCGTCTACTCCGAAACGGATACCCGCGCCGCGCGTTCGGCTGGAGCCCATTGACGTCGTGGCGTGCCGATCGCTTCCTGATGGTCCGGGCGCCGCAGCCCGAGCTCTACGATCTGGTCGCCGATCCGGCGTGCCACCCGCAATCTCGCGACGACGCGCGGCCGCGTCGTCGACGGCATGGAAGCGGAGCTCAAACAGTTCGAGCAGCGGATGGGCGGCGGCGATGGCGCGCGCGCGCGAAGCCGGCGATCGATCCGGCGCTCGCCGAGCGTCTCGCCGCGCTGGGATATGTGAGCGGCGGCGGTGCGCCGGAGCGCAGCGGCATCGATCTGAAGACACGCATCGCGTCTGCCAACGCGCTGCACAACGCGGTCGTCGCCGTCGAAGACGGCGCGTTCGAGAACGGCGATTCCACTGCTCGAACAGGTCGTCGCGTCCGATCCCGACATCACGATCGCACAGCTGAACCTCGGCGTCGCGCGCGCGCGGCAGCGGCAGTACCGCCAGGCGATCGCGCCGTTGAAGAAGACGATCGCGCTGCAGCCGGAGCAGATGTTCGCCCACTACGAGCTCGGCGTCGCGCTCTACGAGACCGGCGATCTCAAGACCGCCGCGGGACATTTCGAGATCGTCGCGTCGCGGATGCCGAAGTGGGCCGACGCGCGCTACTCGCTCGGATCCGTCTACGCGCGCATCGATCGGATCGCCGACGCGACGAAGGAGCTTCGCGCCGCGCTGGATCTCGAGCCGCGGCACTTCCGCGCGAACCTGCTGCTCGGCCGCATCCTCACCTTGCAGGGCACGCCTGCCGCCCGCGATCGACCTGTTGAAGACGGCCACCGCCATCCAACCGGCATCGGCCGAGGCGCACCTGTTCCTCGCCGACGCGTACGAGAAGGCGGGACGCAGCCGCCGAAGCCGCCGACGCGCGCCAGCGCGCCGCGGCGCTGGCGAAGAAACATTGAAGCTTCCTTGACATCGCGCGTAACCACAGCGTAGATTTCTCCATTCTCAGGCACTCTCCCGGGCTTTCTCTCTGCAGCTCCGACCCTTGGAGGATGGTGATGCGCACGGTCGCTATAGGTTGTGTGTCTTACTGCTCGCTGTTCCTGCCCTCGCCCAACGAACCACAGGCTCCATCGTTGGCATCAGTCACTGATGAATCCGGTGGAGTGCTGCCGGGCGTCACCGTCACTCTGAACGGCGCGAACGTCGCCGGCGCGCCGACCAACGTGACCGGCAGCGACGGCGCGCATCGGTTTCCAACCGTGCCGCCGGGCGAATACACCGTCACGTTCACGCTTCAGGGTTTTGCGCACCGTCAAGCAGGAAAAGATTCCGGTCCCGCTCGGCGGCACCGCCGAGATCAACGCGCAGATGAAGGTCAGCGCGCTGCAGGAAACGGTCACCGTCACCGGCGAGTCTCCCGTCGTGAACGTCGCGTCGACGCAGATCGCGACGAACCTGAATCGCGCCTGGGTCGAGAACGCGCCGCAGCGGCGCTTTACGTTCTTCGATCTGATCAACCAGGCGGCCGGCGTGAGTCCGGCGACCGCGACCAGCTCGCGCTCGCAGGCCTTCGGCAGCAGCACGACGGACAATTCGTATCAGCTCGACGGCACCGACTTCACCGCACCGTCCACCGGCGCGGCCTGGCCGTGGCCGAACACCGATGCGATCGAAGAAGTGCAGGTGCTGCAGCTCGGCGCCTCAGCCGAGCTACGGCAACGTCCAGGGCGCCGTCTTCAACGTCGTCACCCGCCAGGGCACCAACAATTTCCACGGCGATGGCAACTTCTATTTCATGAACGACAGCCTGACCGGCCGCAACACGACCGACGATCAGGACGATGGGCTGCCCTACCATCGCGACGAGTTCAAGGACACGACCGTGGCAGGTCGGCGGTCCGGTCAAGAAGGACAAGCTGTGGTTCTTCGGATCCTTCCAGCACCAGAAGGACGCCGACTCGCAGCCCGGCACCGATCCGGCGTTCCCGGCGACGCTCGTCCGCCAAGCGCGATCTTCTGGAAGGTGAACTACCAGATCAACGCAGAACAACAAGATTCAGGTGCAGGAGCACGACGACTTCTACGACATCCCGGGCCGCGCCACCGCAGCTGACCGCGCCGAGCACGATCGGCGTCGAGCACGGCCACAACCCGTCGCCCGGCGTGATGTGGACGACGGTCGTGTCGAACAACGACGTTCGTCGAGGCGCGCTACTCCGGCTTCTACGGCATCGATCACGGCGACCCGCTGCAGACCGGTCAGCCGCGCGTCGCGCGCCGGTTCAACGATCTCGACACCGGGCGCATCACCGGCGGCATCTACTCGTGGTACGACGGCAACGCCTGGAAGACCGCGGGCATGGCCAAGGTGTCGCACTACGCCGAGAACTTCCTCGGCGGCAGCCACGATCTGCAAGCTCGGCGTGCAGTATCGACAGCGGCGGCAGCGACTACGCCACGGGCTAGAACGACTACATCTACACCTACGGCGCCACCGTCGCGCATCGGCTACACGCAGCTGCCCTTCCACCAGGGTGGCCAGAAGAAGTCGTTCGGCACCTACGTCGACGACACACTACAAGCTCGGGAAAGCGACGCTGAACTTCGGGCGTGCGCTACGACTGGAGCCGCGCGAGCATCAAGTCGTACCCGGTGCTCGATGCGCAAGGGCAACGACGACCAGCCAGACGCAGCCCGCGGTGCCTCGCAACGTGTTTACCTGGAATAGTCTTCTCGCCACGCGCCGGGCTCATCTATCGCATCAACGACAGCGGCAAGTCGTTGGTGAAGGTCCACGCCGGCCGCTACTACGGGCGGCGTCGTCACCGAGCGAGTTCCGACAACGTCTCGCCGTCGATCACACCGCGCTACATCTGTTCGACGGCGTCTATGACGCGGCGGGCAATCCGCTCGGCAAGGATCTGGTCGTCCGACAACACCAACCTCGCCGTGGACCCGCAACTACATGCAATCCGTTCACCGATCAGTCAGCATCGTCGGCTTCGAGCAGGAGCTCCTGGGCAACATCGGCCTGCAGATCAATTACGTCCACAAACGCGGCGAGGACTTCGGCGGTGGAGCGACATCCGCGGCACATACCAGCCGGCGTCGCATGTGGACAGCGTCGGCACCGACGCCACCGGCAAGAGCGTTCTCCGGTGTTCCAGGCTTGACCTCTCCGGCGCGACGACACGGCTCTGTTCAGCTGTCGAACGTGAACGGGATGTTCATGCGCTACAACGGCCTGTCGATCCAGGCACAACGGCGCATGGCCAACCGCTGGCAGCTCACCGGCTCGATCGTCGTCTCCAAGAGTGAAGGGCGGCTGGGATCGAGCGGTAGCAGTCCGACATCATCGCAAACCGGAACGCCGCTGGTCGTCGCGAGCGGCTTGTCGTTCGGCCAGGATCCGAATCATTTCGTGAACAGCGATGGACTGCTCATCGGCGATCGACCGATCGTCGCGCAAGTTGCAGTTCGCTGTACGACGCCCCGTGGGGCATCACGCGTGCGGTCTGAACTACACATATCAGGACGGGCGGCCCTGGGGCCGGCAGATCCAGATCGGGGGCCTCGGCTTCCCCGCGCGGCCGACCGTGTTGATGGAACGGCTCGATGGCAGCCGACGGGTGCCTGACTGGGACCTCTTCGATGTTACGGGTCGAGAAGGACGTTGCATTCGCCGGCGGCAAGCGCGTCGGGCGTTCTCGCGGATTTTCTCAACCTGACCGACAGCAGACGCCAGTCGAGGGTATCGGCAGCCGTCTTGGCAGCAGTGCGAGCTTCGGTCTGCCGACCACGTAGTCTGCCGCCGCGCCGGATGATGCTCGGCGCGAAGCTGACGTTCTGAAGGGCGGGATGAATCTCGGCGAGGCAAGCACGGACAGAGGACACGGCAAGCGACCTCTGTGTCCTGGCCTGTTGTGGCGAGTCATCGTCGGTGAACAGCGCAACCGCTTCGAGATTCCTGGCGACATTCACATCGTCAGGAAATCTCGCGCGGGCGTTTTCCAGCACCTCGCACGCCTCGCGCGCCCTGCCCTCTTTCACCAACACGAACGCCAGCGCATTCGGCACTGGCGGCTTCGGTCGAGCCACGCTCGACGGCCTCGCGCAGCGGCGGCAGCGCCTCGCTGGTCCGTCCGCGCTCGACGAGCGCGATGCCGAGCGACGCCTGCGCGTGGGTCCGCGCGGGATCGAGCGCAATCGCACGGCGATAAGCGTCGATCGCCGCGTCGAGATGGCCCGACGCTGCGAGCCGGTTCGCTTCGTCTTCGATCCTCGCCGCCAGCAGCACATCGCGGCTCCTGCGCGCCTCGGTCTGATCCGGAACGATCTCTCAGGACGTCTTCGTATCGCGCCAGCGCCTCGTCGCGGCGCCCTTCGTTGGCGAGCGCGGAGGCCAGGTTGTAGAGCGCAACATCGTTGGCGGGATCGATCGCGACGGCTCTCGTCCACAACGTGATTGAGTCGCGCCAGTAGCCCGTCTGGTGATACGACAGCCACGCGAGCGGCGATGATCGCGGATCGCTGGAGGCGATCGGCAGCACTGCTCGTCCGATCATGCGTGGCGACCGCGCGACGATGGCGGCGGCAGCCATCGCGATTCCGATCGACACCGCATGGACGGCAGATAGCTGTAGCGGTCGGCGGTCGCCTGCAGTCCGCTCTGGCAAAATCCCGGCGGCCGGCGCGAGCAACGCGAGTACGAGAACCACGCCACCGCCGCAACCGGAAATCGCCGGCGCCAGATCCAGGCGAGCCACGAGATCGCGATCAGCGCGGCGCCGGCGACGAGGATCAGCGTCGCGTCGGTCCGCGGCGCGATCGCGAGCGGATCGAGCTGGCGTCAACCTGACCGGCGCGATCGTCTTCCAGAGATATCGAAACGGCGCCGTCAACGCCAGCGTGAGCCGCGCGCCGACGGTCACGCCAGCCATCGTCCGGCCGGCGCGCGCGCGATTCAACGAACGCCGCCGCGATGGCGAGCGCGACAGAGGCGAGAATCGCGATGGCAGCTCGGCGGCCCTGAAAGGGCCGCCCCATCGAGTACCTGCCGCGCCGTCGGGCGAGCGCGCGCCGCGCGCCCCACGAGTGCTGCTGTCGCGCACGATCGCGCGGCGCTGCAGAGGGCCCTCTCAGGGCCGCCAAGAAATAGAAAACGATTGGCAGACCGAGCGCGATCGGGCGCGCGAGGAGCGACACTCGCATAGAGGGCGATCGACGCGGCGAGAAGGGACGCGCGATCGCGCGCGTCGAGGAAGACAAGAGTCGACAGCAGCGCAAACAGCAACGCGAGCGCGTACGGCATCGCGCTGGCCCAGGCGACGACCTCGACGCGCAGCGGATGCGCCGCGAAGAGCAGCGCGGCGATGGCGGCGATGGCGATTCGTTCGCACAATCGGTACGTGAGCGCGAACACGAGGACGGCGCACGCCGCGTGAAGCATCACGTTCAATGCGTGCGCCGCCGCCGGCGTCAGCGCCCACAGTCGATCGAGTGCGCCCCACGTCAGCCACGCGGCCGGCTGATAGTGATCGATGTAGGTCGTGCTGAGTGCCCAGCGCAGAAGTCCCGGCGCATGCAGTGCGGTGTTGCGGACGAGGACTTCCCTGATCGTCCCAGTTGAGGAAAGGGATAGCCCAGCGTCCGCGAGAAGAGTCCGGCGACGATGACGCCACTGGCGAGGGCGAGGGCGATGGTCCAACCACCGACGTCGCGGCGAGCGCTGAGGGCGTCTCCGTTGATTCGGCCTGCTCCGCGTTCTCCTCGGTTCTGGTTTTCGCGGTCATCGTCCGAGCTGCGCCCTGGCCGGGCGAACCCGAAGCTCCGCGGCGCGGCGGAACAGCGCTTCGGCATCCCCGGTCTTCCCGAGGCGCTGCAGCGCGAGGCCGCGGTTGTAGACGTACTGCGGATCCTGCGGATCAGCGCTGCGCGGCTTCCGCGAATGCGCGTTCCGCCTCGTCGAGCTGTCCCGCACCACCGAGCACCATCCCCAGCGCGTTCCAGCATGACGCCGTCGCCGGATCGAGAGCGTGACCGCCTCGCGCAGCAGCCGCGCCGCGCTCATCTCGGCGTCCGAGTGTCGCGGTACAGCTCGCCAAGGCGCACCTTCGCCAGGGCGTCGTTCGGCGCCAGCGCAACGACTTTTTCCTGCGCCCGCGCCGCGCCCGCGCGATCGCCGCCGCGGCGAAGGATGTCCGACTCGCTGCCATGCAGCCGCGGCTCACGCGGCACGGCCGCCCTGACCGCGGTGTGCGGCCGCGAGGGCACCAGGCAGATCGCCCATCGCGATGTGACTGTCGACGATCGCGACGTATGCTGGGACCGTAGGCCGGCAGTTTCTGCGCGGACTGCTCGCTACTCGGCCGCCGCTTCCTTCCAGCGTTTCAGTCCGGTGAGGGCACGGCCCAGATAGTAGTGAACCTCGAAGCTGTCGACGCCGTGCGCGACGAGCGTACGGAAATGGCCGGCCGCGTCGGGCGCAGCGCTGCTCGCGCAACGCGATCAGCCCCTGCCGCATCTCGGTGTTGAGCGTCTTGTATTCTTCGAGCTTGTCCTTCGGATCGGCACCGGCGGACTTCGGATCCGACGAACCGCCGGGATTCTGACAGTAGCCGAGCGCGCCGAGCTTCTCGAGCAGTTCCGGCGGCACGGTCGCCGAGCCGGACGCTGATCCACCGGCGGCGCGCTCCGCCCGCAGCTGCTGCTCGAGGCCGGAGCGCATCTGCGCGCGCCCGCGCCGCCTCCTGTTCGATGAGATTCATCAGCTCACCCGGATCGCGATCGAGATCGTAGGAGTTCCGCCTTCGGCGCGAGGATGCAGCTCCACCGCCCGTCGCGCACCGACCGCAAATCGCTCCAGCCGTAGTGGACCAGCGGCACGAGCGATTCGGCGAACGACGGCATGTCGATCCGCGCCGGACGCCCCCGCTCCGCCGACTCTTCCCGTCTCACCGCGCAGCGCGGCGGCTGAGGCTAGCCCCGACGTGGCTGGCGTCCGATCGCGAAGCCCGAGCATCTCCATCACGGTCGGAAAGAGATCGACCGATCGCGTCACGGCATCGATCGCCGTCCCCGGCTTCACGCCTGGCCCACGAATCACCAGCGGCACGTGCAGCGTTGTCTCGTAGATGAAGTAGCCGTGGACGGCCTCGCCGTGATCGCCGAGACCTTCACCATGATCGGACGTGACCACGACGAGCGTGCGATCGGTGACGCCGGCGTCGGACAGGGCCGTCAGCAGGCGGCCGACGAGTTCGTCCGACCACGCCACCTCCTCGTCGTACGGCCGATCGGCGTACTCGACGCGCGTAGCGCCCGGGCGGCTCGTACGGATCGTGCGGATCGTAGAGATGAACCCAGGCGAAGAATCGATCGTCGCCTTGCGCGCGCGATCCAGTCTGACCGCTTCGCCGGTCGCTACGTCGCCGCGCCGCTGAATCGTGCTTGAGAAAGCGCGCATCGTCTTCGGCGACGTCGAATCGATCGGAGAACGTGTCGAAGCCGCGCTCAGAGTCCGGAGGGCCGCGCCAGGACGATCGAGCTGACGAAGGCGGCGGTCGAGAAGCCTGATGCTTCAGCGTTTCGGCCATCAGCGGCACGTCACTGCCGAGCGCCGGCGCGACGTTGTCGCGGATGCCATGCTCGGCCGGATAGCGGCCGCTGAAGATCGAGATGTGGACGGGCGCGTGAGCGGCACCTGACGCTGGCAGCGCCGCGCCAGCGCGCCTTCCTTCGCCAGCCGATCGAGGGTCGGCGTGGCGACGTCTTCGCGCCGCACGCGCCCACGTGATCGGCGCGCAGGGTGTCGATCGTGATGAACAACAGGTTGCGCGCCGCCCGGGTGCCGGCGCCATCTGGGGGCGGCACGCCGCGGTCAGCGCGGCGTGCGAGAATCAGGGCAATTGCCGCCGCGCGCCGGCTCACTCTCCGCCCTTCTCCAACCGGCGGCCGGAGTGCGACCTGCCTTCGCCGCCTCGCGCTCGCGGCCGGTTCGCGTGTAGATGTCGGCGAGGACGTAGTGGCCGAGCGGCCGCACCGCCGGCTCGGATTCGGCGGCAAGGCCTTTCAACGCCGCCGCCTCGGAGGCTTTGAGGTCGCCGGCGTCGAGCAGGCCTTTGGCGAGGTAGAGATAGCCCGACGCAAAAGCGGGGTTCGCATCGACGGCGGCGCGAAAATGATCGGACCGCTTCGGACGTCTGCGCCCGCGCGAGACAGCAGCTTCGCGAGGTTGAAGTGGGCTTGATAGACACTCGGATTGGCGCCGATCTCGGCGCGATACTCCTCCACCGCGCGCGCGTTGTCATTCCGCTTCTCCGCAAGGACAGCCGAGGTCGTAGTGCGCCATCGATAGATCCGGCTTCAACCGCAGTGCGTCGCGCAGATTCTTTTCCGCTTCGTCGAACGCTGGTCAGCTCGATCTGCGCCTCGGCGAGCTTCAGCAGGAAGGGCGGCCGATCGACGCTCTGGGTCAGCGCGTGCGTCAGCAGCTGCGTCGGCGCGCAGCGAAGTCGCGCTTGCGCGCGGCCAGATCGGCGAGCTGCCATTCGGCCTTGGTGCTGCGCGCGTTCATGCTGAGACACGCTCGAAGCCGGCCTGCGCGCATCGTGCTGACCGGCCTGTCTTGTAGGCAAGCGCGAGCGCGACACGCGGCATTCTCGTTTGCGGTCGTCGAGCGACAAGGCCTTTCTGATACGCCGCGATCGCCGCGTCGTTCCGCTTCGCCTTCGTGTGCAGGTTGCCGAGGATGATGTAGGCCTCGACGACCTCGGCGTCGGCGGCGAGCACACTGCTGGACCTTGGCAATCGCCTCGTCGATCCGGCCGTCGACCGAGTCGCTGCCGGCCAGCTTCAGCAGGTTGTAGAGCGCGATCTTGTCCTTCGGGGTCGCCGCGCGGGCGCGTCTTCGAGCGACGCGCGCGCTGACGCTCGCGCCGACGTAGCCGAGCGCGCGCAGCCGCTCCTCGACGTCGGGATCGACGCTCTGCGGCGCCTGCGGCTTCGCGCGCCGCGGTCTTCGCCGTCATCTGCTGCAGCGCCGCGATCGAGCGCGTCGGCGAGCCGCGCCGGTTCTCGGCCGACGAGATCGCGCTGCTCGCCCGGATCGGTCTGCGTGTCGCATAGCTCGCGACGCGGCGCCGCGATGAACATGTAGCGGCCGTCGCGCACCGCGGTCAGCTCGCTCCACCCGTAGTGATAGCGCGGGTACCAGCTCTCCGACAGCGCGAGCAGATCGAGATGCGCTCGCCGCGCGCCACCGGAAGAAGGCTCGCGCCCTGCACGGCGGTCGGCGGCGCGACGTGCGCGCAGATCGAGGATCGTCGGCATGACGTCGGCGATCCGCACCTGATCGGGCACGACGCGCGCGGCGACGCCCGGGGCCGCGACGATCAACGGCACGTGCATCGTGGCGTCGTAGACGAAGAATCCGTGCTGCTGCTCGCCGGTGCTCGCCCAGCGATTCGCCGTGGTCGCCGACGATCACGACGATGGTGTTGTCGCAGACGCCGGCGGCGGCCATCCAGTTCGAGCAGCCGCGCGACCTGCGACGTCGGCGGTCGCGACCTCGGCATCGTAGGCACCCGACATCGTTCGCGGAAACCGCGCCGCGATCGGCTCCGGCGCATCGTACGGCGCGTGCGGATCGTAGAGGTGGACCCAGGCAAAGAACGGCTGCGAGCTGGCTGATCCGGCGCGCAGCCAGCTCGATCGCGCGATCGACGACGTCGCGGCCGGGCGCTGCGCGGCGTCGATGCCGGCGGCGAGCTCGTACTTGGACAGATCGAAGTCGTCGAAGTAGCGTGTCGAAGCCCTGCGCGATGCCCCACGCGTCGATCGAGCACGAACGCGCCGATGAAGCCGCCGGTCCGGATAGCCGTTGGCCTTCAGCACCTCGGCCAGCGTCGTCTGATCGTCGCTGACGTAGAACTGCCCGTTGTCGCGGACGCCGTGAAAGGTCGGAAACGTCCCGGTCATGAGCGACGTGTGCGCGGGCAGCGTGAGCGGCGCGACGGTGGCGGCGCGCGTGAAGCGCACGCCGCGCGCGGCGACGCTGTCGATCGCCGGCGTCTGCGCCGCCTGCGTAGCCATAGCTGCCGACGCGATCGGCGCGCAGCGTGTCGATGGAAATCAGCAGGACGTTCGGCGCCGCGCCGCGGCGAACCCGGAACCGAGCCGGCCACGAAACACCATCGCGGCGGCCACGCCGACCACGACGATCGCGAGCGCGATCGCCAACCCCCTGCGCACGAAGCGAATTGTAACAGTCGGCATGCGCAAGCCACGACGGGCTGAGACACAATCCGCTGTTGATGGATCGCCCCGTGCGAGCGCCGCGCGCCGACACACGCGAAGTCGCCGAGCTCAAGCAGATCAAAGCGTCGCAACCGGAACTGGCGTCTGCCGTCGACATGCAGCTTGCGCTCGTCGAGATGCAGCGCCGCGTGCAGGGCCGCGTGCCGCTGCCGTGGATTCAGGTCGACCCGGAGTGGATGCGTGCGCAGCAGGTCGCAGGCCGGCCGCTCGTTCGCTTCGCCGACATCCCGCTCGAGTGGAGCGATTTCCGTCTGACGTTCCGGCAGACGGCCGACATCCTGCAGCGCTTCGAGGCGCTCGAGCGCGCGGACTATCAAGAGATCGTCGCGATGGGCGCGCGACGGCAACACGCTCGAGCCGCTCGTCAGGCAGTGGTACGCAGCGAGCTCAGGGGTGGACGGCACCGTCGATCCGCGATCGCGCGTCGCCGCCGACGCGCCGCGCGAGCACTCGAGCAGGTGCTGGTGCCTCGCGCTGCGGCCGTTTCTCGCGCGCTGCGCCGAAGCGCTCGCGCAGCAGCGCGAGATCGCCGACTGGACGCACGGCCACTGTCCGTGCTGCGGATGGGAACCTGATTTTGCGGTGATCACGCCGAGCGCCGACCGCCGGCTGATCTGCGGCCGCTGCGTCGGCGCAGTGGACGTTCACGCGCGCTCACCTGTCCGTTCTGCTCGAACGACGACCGCGCGCTCGATCACGTCGTTTGCGACGCGCGACGGCCGCTACCGCGTCTACGCCTGCGACGTCTGCCGCCGCTATCTGAAGGCGTACGACGCGCGCAACGCAACGCGTCCGGTGATGGTGGCTGTGGATTCGATCGCGACGCTGCCGCTCGATGCGGCAGCGATGCAGCGGGGGTATGTTGGATGAAATGGGCGGGATCGGCAGGACGGGCTGGACCGGCGCGGATGGCCCGCCTTCCTCCCCCTCCGCCTTTCCTGCCTTACTGCTGTTGGTTGCTGCGTCGCCGACTTCTGAGCGAAGATCGTCGCGGCTTTCGCCCGCAGGTGAACAGGTTCCACTGTTCCGACAGCCGTAA
>ERZ1370068.9991-contig-8727_pt1 | contig 58813 bp, 81 predicted proteins | sample MGYA00561227_ERZ1370068 | MGnify/ENA primary metagenome ERZ1370068 (study PRJEB38410, sample SAMEA6850437) | metagenome | study: Metagenomic assessment of the ecological functions of the soil: analysis of the soil microbiota associated with the... | reverse complement strand
ACCACTTCGTTCCGGTACGTATTGCTCACACCTGCGGATCGACGACGAGACCGTGTCGCGCATGCACGCGCGTCATCGAGGTCGACGGGCCCGGACGATGTTCACGTCATCGACCTCGGCTCGACGCGCGGACGACCGTCAACGGCGAGCGCGCGTCACCAAGGCGCGGCTGCAGTCCGGCGACGAGGTGATGTTCGGCGACTGCCGCGTCATCGTCACGTTCCGGCGACGCGATGCGTCCGCAGGCGACGCCCGCCCCGCACGCGCGGGTCGCGGCCGCCGTCCGGCGGCGGCGTCCGGGCGCCTGGCGCCGGTGGCGTACGCGCCGCCGCCCAGCCAGCAGTACGCGCCGCCTCCGCAGCCGTCCGCAGCCAGCTGCCGGTCTACGCCGCCGCCGCTCGTTCGCCGGCGCGCGCCGGGCGCGAGCGCCGAGGTCGAGGTGCACGACGGTTCGCGCGCGATGGAGGTTCAGACCATCTTCCGCGGCGTCGTCATCGGCACGCGCCACCTGTTCAACCCCGAGGGCAAGAACACGCACGGCCAGGGAACGTCGATGCTGTACGCCGGCATCGGCTGGTCGCCGTGCTCGCGCATCAGCGCGTTCGTCTACGACGGCGATCGACGTCGGCACGCGAGAAGGCGCGACTTCGAGCAGCTGGACACGCGGCGCGGCGAGGACGCCAAGACCTTCACCTGGAAGCCGCGCTCGCCGGCGGCGGCGTCGATCGTGTTCGGCGGCCTCGCTCGGCAGCATCGTCGCTGGCGCTACATGGGGCCTCAAGCGGCGCGGCAAGACCAGCCCGAACTTCATCATCGGCTCCGACGCCGACGTCGACGCGCCGGTCTCGCTCGGATACGTTCCCGTCGCTCGTCGCACCCGCTGGTCGCCGCGACCGGCGCGCGACTACGTCGTCAACGTCACGCCCGCGCATGACCGGCGAGGTGTTCGTCGACAACCAGCGTCTACCCGCTGCAGCAGTTCATCCAGCAGCGCGGCTCCAGCTTCTCGCTGCCCCAGGGCGGCGCGCGCGCAAGCTCGACTGCGGCGAGACGACGTTCCTCGTCACCGCGACGCCGCGCCCGCGCACGCTGGACGTGCCGTTCCTGACCTGGCGCTGGGACGAGCAGGTCTACACCGTCGGCTCGGTCGTCGCGCTGGGCCTGTTCCTGCTGATGATCTTCTCGGTCCCGCCGGATCCGAAGTCGCTGTCGCTCGGACCTCTTCAACTCGGACAACCGCGTTCGTGAAGTTCCTCATCAAGCCGCCGGAGGAGAAGGAAGAGGAGATCCCCGAGTGGCTGAAGTCAAGAAGAGCCCGAGGAGCAGGGCGGCAAGGGCAAGCGCCACAAGGGCGAAGAAGGCAAGATGGGGAAGAAGACCTCCAAGAACAAGGAGGGTCTGTACGGCCTCAAGGGTCCGAAGGACAACCCCGATCCGCACCTGGCCAAGAAGCTGGCCGAGGAGCAGGCGAAGAACGCCGGCATCCTCGGCGTCCTCAAGACGACCGAGGGCTCGCACATCGCCTCGATCTTCGGCGCGCGACTCGGCGCTCGGCAACGACGCCGACGGACGTCGCTCGGCGGCCTCATCGGCAACCAGATCGGCGAGGCCTACGGCGTCGGCGGCCTCGGCCTGGTCGGCACCGGCTCGGGCGGCGGCGGCACCGGCGAAGGCACCATCGGCCTCGGCAACCTCGGCACCATCGGCAAGGGCGGCGGCGGCGGCAACGGCTCCGGCTACGGCCGCGGCGCCGGCGGTCTCGGCGGCCGTCGCGCGCCAGGCGCCCGACGTCATCCCCGGCCAGCGCCAACGTGCGCGGCTCGCTGGACAAGGAGATCATCCGCCGCATCATCCGGCGCCACATCAACGAGGTGAAGTACTGCTACGAGCAGGAGCTGACGAAGAAGCCGGACCTCGGCGGCCGCATCATGGTGCAGTTCACCATCGCGGCGTCGGGTCAGGTCATCGCGTCGGTGCTGCAGAACTCGACGATGGGCAACGCCCGCGTCGAGAACTGCACCGTGCAGGCGGTTCGTCGCTGGGAGTTCCCGAAGCCCCTCGGCGGCGGTATCGTCATCGTCTCGTACCCGTTCGTTCTCACGCCCGCGCGGCGGTGGAGAGTAAACATGATCAAGAACTCGGAGCGTCGTCACGCATCCGTGGTCTCGGCATCGCGCGTCGTGCTGCCGGCCTGCGATGGCTTCGTCTGCAGCCAGGAACGCGATCAAGGCCATCGAGCTCGCCAACCGCGGCGTCGAGGAGTTCAAGAACAACCTCTACGACTCGGCCGAGAAGGATCTCAAGCAGGCGATCCAGACCGATCCGACCTACGAGATCGCGCTACTACAACCTCGGGCAAGGTCTATCAGAAGCAGCGCAAGTGGGACAAAGGCGATCGAGGCGCTTCGAGGCAGGCGGCGCAGCGGCGCCCAACAACGCCAACTACCAGTACGACCTCGGCGAGGCGTACCTGGAGGCCGAAGAAGCTCGACGCAGGCCGAGAAGGCGCTGCAGGCGGCCACCGAGGCCGACCCGAAGCTGTTCAAGGCCTGGTGGCGTCTGGGCCTGGTCTACAAGATGCTCGACCGGCCCGAAGGAGGCGGACGATGCGCTCCGCCACGCCATCGAGGCCAACCCGCGCTTCTCGCAAGTCGTACGTCGCGCTCGGCTACCTCTACCTGGACTACGACTTCAACAAGGAGGCGGCTCAGGTCTTCCAGGGCTGCGTCACCGCCAAGGAAGACGACGGCGAGTGCCACAACGGCTATGGCCTGGCGCTCAAGAACCTGAAGCAGTACGAGCAGGCGACCAGCCGAGTTCAAGAAGGCCATCGACCTCGATCCCGAGCTCTACGACGCACTCTACAACGCCGGCATGGCCTACTCCGACTGGTACGACGAGGCCCACGGCAACGACCAGAAGAGACAAGGCCCGCGAGTACCTGCAGAAGTTCGTCACGCAACGGCGGCAAGTCGGCCGACGGCAACTACGTCAAGGCCGCCAACGACAAGCTGCTACGCCCTGTCCGGGCTCCGTAGAGTCGTCGACCTCACGGACTACGTCGAAGCGCCGGCGCGCTACAGTCGAGTCTCGCGATCGTCGGCCGACTGCCCGCGCACTGGAGCCGACGCGAGTCGATCGCGAAGCGACCTGCGCGCGAGTCGTCCGTCCGGGGTCCGCGTTTTCGTGTTTTTGCCGCGGCTCGCGCGTGCTATAAAATTCCTCCCGATTTTCTACTCGGTTTCGCGCAGCTTAGGCCGGCGACGGAGCAGCGCAGTCGCTGATCGGCCGGCCGACTTCGCCGCCGGCATCGCCGTCCGATCGGATCTGGAGGAGCTCAGTGGATCAGCAGTCGAAGCAGGCCCAGAGCAGGGCCACGGAAGCGCAAGAAGGAAGCGACGAAGAGGCCGCGGCATTCGGGCGGCAACGGCTCGCACGGCCAGGACGATTTTCCAGCCGAGCTCGACCGCACAGGCGAACGCGGCGCGCGAGGCCGAGAAGCAGTCGGTCGACAAGGGCATCGACGCCTGGAAGAAGGTCGTCGCCGGCGCGCCGGCGCGCGTGGGCGCCGCGGCGCGAGCTGGCGCGCGTGTACAAGCAAGGCCGAGCGCTGGAACGCCTTCATCGAGGTGATGAAGGAGGCCGTCGACAAGACCAGCTGGCCTCGCCCGAGGACAAGATCCCGGTGCTGTTCGAGATGATCGAGGTCTATCGCGATCGTCTGAAGCTCGACGTGATGGTGGTCAACGCGTTCAACCAGATCCTGCACCATCCAGCCGGACAACCTCGACGCCGCCGACGCGCTGGCCGCGCAGTACGAGACGATGAAGCGCTGGCCGGATCTGATCTCGCTGCTGCGCAAGAAGGCGGCGGTCGTCGACGACCGGCCGAGAAGGTCGCGCTGCACCTGCGAGGTCGCGAACCTGTTCCTCGAGAAGTTCTCCAACCAGGCCGAGGCGATCAAGTCCTTCGAGGCGATCCTCGAGCTCGATCCCGGACAACAGCGAGGCGCTCGGCGTTCCTCAAGCAGATGTACGAGAAGCGCCGCGACTGGGAGAAGCTGGTCGCGGTCCACCAGCGCGAGATCGACAAGCTCACGGACGCCGAGGAGCGCAAGGCGCCGCCGCATCGAGGTGGCCAAGCTGGCCTCGGAGAAGCTGAAGAAGCCGGTCGATCTCGATCGACCTGTGGCAGAAGGTGCTCGGCGGACGACGCCGACGAACGTCGAGGCGCTGGGCGAGCTCGAGAAGCTGTACGAGCGCGAGAAGGCCTGGGGCGAGCTGGGCGACGGTGCTGGAGCGGCAGGTCGGCGTCGCGCCGACGACGCCGCCAAGCGCGTCGGCGATCTGCTGGTCAAGCTGGGCATCCTGTACACCGAGAAGGTGCAGGACACGCGCGCAGGCGACGATCGGCGCTGGCAGGCGCTGCTGGCGGTGGAGCCGGAGAACCGCCGCGCGCAGGACGCGCTCGAAGAAGCTGTACCTGCAGCAGAAGGACTGGAACGCGCTGGAGGCGTTCTACGCCGCCGCAGAACAAGTGGGACGAGCTGGTGCGCGTGCTCGAGCGCCAGGCCGAGAGCGAGGACGACGCGGGCGCGTCGGCCTGTGGAACAAGATCGGCGAGCTGCTACCGCGATCGCCTGTGACAAGGCCGACCGCGCGCAGAAGGCGTTCGAGAAGGCGCTGTCGCTCGACGACCAGAACCTGCGTCGCGGCCGAGGCGCTGATCCCGCTCTACGAGAAGGCCAAGGACGTCGCGCCGGCTGGCCGACGTGCTGCATGGTGCAGCTCGAACCACACGCGCGAGCTCGACGAGCGGCAGCGCGCGCATCGCAGCGGCTGGCGGAGCTGCTCGAGGTGGACGCGGGCGACAAGGCGCGGCGCGCTGCGGATCGCGCTGCAGGCGTTCGCCGAGAACCCGCTCGACGAGTGGGCGCATGGACGACGTCGCGCCGGCTGGCCGCGCGAGAGCGGCGGCTGGGCCGCAGCTGGTCGAGGCGTACGAGGCGGCGCTGCCGCGACGGTCGAGCAGGACGGCAGGCGCGCGCTGGCCGCTGCTGGCGACGCTGGCGCGCGCGCCTACGAGAGCGAGCTGGCCAATCCCGAGGCGGCCATCGCCGCGCAACCAGACGATCCTCGAGATCGGCGCCCAAGGACCCGGAGGCGGTCGGCGGCGCTCGAGCGCCTGTACATCGCGACCGGGCCGCTTCGCCGACCTGCTGGCCATCTACGACAAGAAGCTGGAGCTGGCCAAGACCGCAAGCCGAGAAGCTGGAGATCCGCTTCAAGCTGGCCGGCCTCTACGACGAGGAGATCCAGCAGCCCGACAAGGCGATCGAGCTCTATCTGGCGATCCTCGACGCAGGATCCCGACGCAGCTGCCGGCGCTGGCGGCGCTGGACCGCCTGTACCAGCGGCCTCGAGTCGCTGGAAGGATCTGTCGGCCACGATGCTCGGCAGGAGATCGATCTGTCGACGGACCTCGCCGCGGTCGCCGAGCTGAAGTTCCGGCGCGGCGCGGTCCTCGAGCAGCATCTCGAACGACGGCGCGCGGCGCGGTCGCGCTCGTACCGCGAGGCGCTGGCGCTCGACTCGTCGCACGTGGGCGCGCGCGACCGCGCTGCAGGCCTACCTCCGAGCGCCGACGCGAGCTGCAGATGGCGGCCGTCGAGGTGCTGGAGCCGATCTACGAGCAGACGCAGGACATCTGCCGCGCCTGGTCGAGGTCCAGCGCATCACGCCTCGGGCACGAGAAGAAGACCGAGCAAGCGCGTCGACGCTGCTGCTGCGCATCGGCGAGCTCGAGGCCAGCTCGGGCAACGCCGAACAGGCCTGGAGGCGCTACGCCGCGCGCGTTCGCGCGAGAGCCCGGCGTCGGCGCCGCGCGCGCGAGGCGCTGGAGAACCTGGCCAACGATCCTCGACAACTGGCGGCCGCTGGTGGCGCTGTACGAGAAGGCGCTGTCGGCGAGCGAGAGCGAAGCTGCCGCCGGCGCTCGAGCGCGAGCTCCTGCTGGTGGTCGCGGTCGCGTACGACGAGAAGCTGGAGCAGTCGGAGAAGGCCGTCGAGTACTTCCGGCGCGCGCAGCAGCATCCAGCCCGAGGACGCCTCGGCGCTGGTGGCGCTGGAGCGCCTCTACACGCGCACCGAGCGCTGGAGCGATCTGGTCGACACGCTGCACGAAGAAGGCGCAGCTCGGTCAGCGACGCGCGCCGAGCGCGAGGCAGATCCGGATCCGCATCGCCACGGTCTGGGAGGAGATGCTGCGGCAACGCCGAGCGAGGCGATCGTCGCCTGGAACGTCGTGCTGGCAGGACAACCCGCAGCAACGTGCAGCGCGCTGCGCGCGCTCGATCGCCTGCTACCTGCCAGCAGCGGCGACTTCCGCGAGCTGGCCGACAACCTGCAGCAGCCAGCTGGCGCTGTCGCCGACGATCCGGCGAGACCGATCACGCTGCTCGGGCGCCTGGGCGCGCTGCGCGAGCAGCACCTGGGCGAGCTCGGGCGGCGCCGTCGAGACCTACCGGCAAGATCCTCGCAGCTCGAGCCCGGAGCATCGCGGAGACGATCGCGGCGCTGGAGCGCATCCTGCCCGAGCCCGCGAGCACGAGCTCGACGGTCGCGAGCTGCTGGAGCCGATCTACAAGATCCGCGGCGACTGGCCGCGCCTGATCGGCGTCGTACGAGGTCGAGGCGCGCCACGCCGTCGATCCCGAGGCAGAAGATCGCGCTCCTACGAGCAGATCGCCGACGGGTACGAGGTCGGCCTCGACGATCCGGCGCACGCCTACGAGGCGCTGGGCCGCGGCGCTCGAGCGAGGATCCGCATGAACCCCGAGGTGCAGACCAGCGATCGAGCGCCTGGCGCGCGCGCTGCGGCAGCTGCGACGATCTGGTCGGCCCGCTACGGGCAGCTGGTCGACGTCGGTCGCCGATCCGAGCGCAAGAACGCGCTCTATCACAAGATCGCGCGCTCGCGAGGCCGACCTGGGCGACGACGCGCAGGCGGCGGCGGCCTACGTCGCGGCCGCGCTGGACGTGTCGCCGCGCGATCTCGGCGGCCGCCAACGCCCTCGAGCAGCTCTATCTGCGCGCGCGGCGACTACGCCGAACCTGGTCGAGCTGCTGCTCCGCAAGGCGGAGATCGTCGACGGACGTCGCCGAGAAGAAGACGCTCTACTACAAGGCCGCGCAGCTGCACGAAGAGGTGCTGGAGGACCTCGAGAACGCCGATCGAGCGTCTTCCGGCAGGTGCTGTCGGTCGACGACGCCGACCGGCACGGCGCTCGATCAGCTGGAGCGCCTCTACATCCGGCTCGGCGCGCTGGGACGACCTCAAGGACGTCTACGCCAAGAAGGCGGAGCTGGCCACGACGCCGGCCGAGAAGAAGCAGATGCTGTTCGTGCTCGGGCCAGGTCTACGACCGCGAGCCTGACGATCCCGAGCGCGCCATCGAGACCTACACGTCGATCATGGACCTCGATCCCGACGACTTCGACGCGCGCTCAGGCGCTCGATCGCCTGTACGTGCAGACCGAGCGCTGGTACGACCTGCTGGCGGTGCTCGGAGCGGCAGACCGAGCTGGCGCCGTCGCCGGCCGAGGTGGTCGTCGCTGCGGTTCCGCATCGGCGAGCTGTGGCGCGAGCACCTGAAGGACCTGACGCGCGCCGTCGAGGCGTACCGCCAGGTGCTGGCAGATGGATCCGGCGCACGAGCCGACGCTGCGGCGCTGGACGCGCTGATGGCCGGCAAGGGCGAGCCGGTGCTGGCCGCGCGCGGTGCTCGAGCCGATCTACGAGAGCGCGGGCGAGTGGGATCGCGTGATCGCCGTCTACGAGGTGATGCAGGCCAACAGCGACGAGGCGGTGCGCAAGCGTCGAGCTGCTGTCGCAGCATCGCCGAGCTCGAGGAGCGGCGGCTGTCGCACCAGAACGCGGCCTTCGAGGTCTACGGCGCGCGCGCTGCGCGTCGATCCGATCAACCAGGACGTGCTCGCGCACCTGCAACGGCTGGCGGCGAGACCGGGCCACTGGGCCAAGCTGGCCGCCCTGTCTTCGCCGGAGCTGGAGAAGATCGAGGACCCGCGCCGGCAGGTCGACACGCTGCTGCGCCTCGCCCGCGTCTACGAGGAGGAGACCGGCCAGGTCGAGGAGGCGATCGCGACCTACCGGCGCGTGGTGCGACGCCGAGCCCGACAACAAGGACGGCGCTGGTCGCGCTCGATCGCCTGTACAGCGCGCGCCCAGCAGTGGGAGCGAGCTGGCCGAGGTCGTCCGGCGCGAGATCCGCATCGCGCCCACCGACGAGGACCGATCGTCGCGCTGACCTTCCGGCTGGCCCAGATCTACGAGCTGGCGCTCGTCGACACTGCCGAAGGCCGTCGAGGCCTACCGCGACATCCTGACCGCCGATCCGACCCACGCGGAGACGCGCGCCGCCCTGGAGCGGATGTTCATGGGCGGCACGCATGCAGCTCGAGATCGCCGAGGTGCTCGAGCCGCTCTACCGCGCGGGCGAGGAGTGGGAGAAGCTGCACCAGATCTACGAGGTGCAGCTGTCGCGCATGACCGACGTCGGACGAGCGCCAGAGCCTGCTGCGCCGCCTGGCCGAGATCGCCGAGCAGAAGCTGGTCGATCAGGTCGCGGCGCTTCGGGTGGTGGGCGCAGGCGGTCAGCGAGGACCCGGCGTCGGAGCAGGCGCTCGACGAGCTCCTGCGCCTGGCGCGCGCGACGCACCAGTGGGACGCCTACGTCACCACGATGTCCGGCCGCGGCGTCGCCGATCGCGCCGCCAGCGGTCGCGGCGCGACGTGCTGCTGCGCCTGGCCGCGACGCTTCGAGAACGACCTCGGCGACCTGGAGCGCGCCGAGCAGGCGCTGGTCCAGGTGCTGGGCGAGCACGACAGGGACTCGGCGGCGCTCGCCTCGCTGGATCGCATCTACGAGAGCGCAGGGGATGTACGAGAACCTGGCGGCGATCCTGCGCCAGCGCATCGCCGATCACCGACGACACCGACGAGCTGGTCACGTTGCACCTGCGCCTCGGGCGCGTCGTACGCCGAGGCGCTGGAGGACGACCGAAGCAGGCCATCGCGCAGCTACCTGGCGGTGCTGGAGCACGAGTCGCGCTCGCGCGAGGCGCTGGAGGCGCTGGAGCGCCTGTACTTCCGCAGCGAGCGCTGGCCGGAGCTGTACGGCGTCTACGAGAAGCTCGTCGACATCGCGCGAGCGACGACGACGGCCATGGCCGACTGCTACGCGCGCATGGCCAAGCTGGCGGCCGACGCGCTCGGCCAGCGCGAGAGGCCGTCGAGCTGTGGGGCCGCGTCGCTCGACATGCCGCGGCGACGATCGCGACGGCGCTGGCCGGCCTGGCCGACCTGCACGAGACGGCGCAGCGAGTGGAAGGAGCTGACCGAGGTCCTCGAGAAGCAGGTCGGCGGCCACGCCGCGATCCCGAGGCCAAGATCCCGATCTACAAGCGCCTGGGGCGCATCTGGGGCGAGAAGCTGTCGCGCGAGCGCAACTCGCTCGAGAGCTGGCAGAAGGTGCTGGAGCTCGATCCGCAGGACGTCGACGCCCTGCGGGCCATCGCCGCCAACTACACGCAGCGCGGGCGCCTGGGAAGAGCTGTCGCAGGCGCTGCGCCGCCTGATCCAGGTCGGGCCAGCTGGGCGGCAGCGGCATCGAGCGCGACGAGCTGAAGGAGCTGTTCGCGCAGCTCGGCGAGCTCGAGGGCGAGACCCTGATGCGCACGCAGGACTCGATCGACGCCTGGCGCGAGGTGCTGGAGCTCGACGCGCGCGACTTCCGCGCGCTGGCGGCCCTCGAGAAGCTGTTCATGCAGGAGGCGCGCTGGGAGGAGGCGCGTCGACATCCTCGAGCGGCGCGCGCGCGGCGCTGGCCAGCCCGACCGAGCAGGTCGACGTGCTGATGCAGGCGGCGTCGCTGTGGGCCGACAAGATCGGCGACGGCGGCTCGGCGGCCGAGGTCTACGAGCGCGTGCTGCAGATCGATCCGGGCCAACCAGACTGGCGTCGATCGAGCTCGGAGCAGCTTTACCGCCAGCGCAAGAGCTGGGTGAAGCTGGTCGACCTGCTGCTGGCGCGCACCGAGTTCGCGCCCGACGCGCGCGGCGCGCATCTGCGCTGCTCGTACCAGGTGGCGCGAGATCTACGAGCAGCAGCTCGGCGATCGCGACAGCGCGTTCGTGACGCTGCAGGCGGCGTTCCGCGAGGACTACTCCAACGACCACGTCGCCAGGGAGCTGGAGCGGCTGGCGACGGCGGCCGACAAGTGGAACGAGCTGATCGGCGACTACACGCAGGTCGGTGCAGGGGATCGCGCGACCCCAAGCAGGCCGCCGATCTGTGGGTGAAGATCGCCCGCTGGTACGACTCGGCGCTGCGGCACGTCGACTACGCCATCGCGTCGGCGCAGCAGGCGCTGCAGCTCGGACGACGCGCACATCGGCGCGCTGCAGGCGCTGGAGGACTTCTTCCGCAAGCAGAAGCGCTGGAGCGATCTGGTGGCGGCGCTCGCCCGCCACGCCGAGGTGCGAGCCGGAGCCGCGGCCGCGCGTCGACATCCTGCTGCAGCTCGCCGACACCTACGAGACGCAGATCGGCGACGCCGCGCAGGCGATGGCCGCCTACCAGCGCGCGCTGGACGCCGACGAGCGCTGCATCGACGCCATCAACGCGCTCGAGCGCCTGTACCGCCGCACGCAGGCCTGGGACCGCCTGGTCGACGTGCTGGCCAAGAAGTCGCAGGTGGTCGACGACACCGACGCAGGCGATCCGCCTGAAGCTGCAGGTCGGCGAGCTGTGGGAGGACCGGCTGGGCGACAACGACCGCGCCGTCGACGCCTACAAAGAGGTGCTGTCGGTCGATCCGCAGAACCTGCCGGCGCTGAAGGCGCTCGACACGCTGTACGAGAAGACCGGGCGCATGGAGGAGTACCTCGAGAACCTCGAGCACCGGCTGGAGGTCGTCGCCGCCCGAGGAGGACCGGCGTCGGCGATCTACCAGCAGATGGCGACGATCTGGGAGGAGAACTTCGCCAAGCCCGATCGCGCCGCCGAGGTGCTGGAGAAGATCCTGCTCATCGACGATCGCAACGCAGAAGGCGTACCGCGATCTCGAGCGCCTCTACCGCCAGGAGCGCAAGTGGGAGTCGCTGGTCGACACCTACCGCAAGCACATCCTGGTCACCAACGACACAACCGAGCGCATCGACCTCTATTCAGCAAGATGGGCCAGGTCTACGAGCAGGAGCTGCGCGATCTGGATCGCGCCATCGATTCGTACAGCGACGTCCTGAACGTCGAGGACGATCACGCCGACGCGCTGGCCGGGCCATGCGCGCGCCTGTACGAGGAGACCGAGCAGTGGGATCGCGCCGTCGAGATCGATGCGGCGGCTGATCCGCGTCAGCACCGATCCGCGCCAGAAGGTCGACCTCAACTATCGCCTGGGCAAGATCTTCGACGAGCAGATGAAGGATCTGATCGCAGTATAAACATCCACGCGGGGTTTTCCGCTATGCGCACGTTCAATACGTATTTCTCTTTCATTTTCTACAGACGCAAGAATAGCGGCTCATGAAAGGTACCTTCCGGAGATCATCGCCCGACGAATACTGCGCCGTGCATTCGAATAGTGTCTAGCGCGTCGTCGATCTGAGATCGTGATGCAGGTAATGCGGCCGCCGGTCGCGCTGAGCGAATGAAGATGTCGATCGGCTAGCCGGCGTGTTCGCCGCGACTGGTGGAAGAGCCAATGATCGGCACCGCCACGAACGTTTCGGCGGCCAATCGGTCCTGATCGATGCATCGCTCGAGGTGAATGAATGGTGCGAATCACACACCGACTTTCGCTCAAACGCGCTGTTACCGATCAGCGCGTGACGGAGCGGTTCGCCCGCCCCGAGGCTCCGCCAGCGCTAAATCTCGTTCTTCCGTCGACGACTACCGGTTCGGCTATCTGGCTTCAGAGCCCCGCATGCCGAGGAATAGGCGTCCGCGCGGTCTGATGCCGCGACTATGCACTCCTACCATCGCTGCGATCGCGCATGAGCGCAGGGCGCCATCCGGCGATCGATTGCCGTCGATGCCTACGTTTCAAGCAGGTCTGAGCCGCGAGCATGATCCCGTGGCGCTCGGTCTGTTAGCGTGCGCAGTCGTCCAGCCGTCGAAACCGCCATTGTGCGCAAGTTCATGCACATCGTTTGTTCGTTCGACGCGTGGCTGCCAGTTTGCCCACGGCTTCAGCCTGACGCGCAACGATTGACGGTCGCAGTTCGCCCTTCCCCGATCGATGTTCTGCCGCGACACTAAATTACGGACACCATGAGGCCAGTGACACTGGTCAGCGACGGATCAGCACGCCAGCAAGTGAGCGGTACGCTCACATCCTGCCGGCCAATGCAGCATTCGGCGCGCCGCGTTTTTACGCCCAGTGTTTCCTGTTCTGTTCTGTCCTCTTAATGGCGTCGAATGCTTATGCCTGCCGCAACAGATCCTCACCCGAGCAGAACTGCGATATCGACCGCGCTCGTTGCCGCTGCCGACCTCGCAGGAGACGCTGAACGAAACGACGATCTCCTCGGCTGGCGCGCGCTGATTGAGGTCCAGTTGTGGATTGCGACCGCCTGCTGTCACCACCACGCTGAACGCGGGTCCGCTACGTGTCGCAGCCCCCGTGACGCCCGCCCTGTCGGCAATGAACGATGCGCCGCATCGGGCAGACATGCCTGGCATCCGTGCGTCGGCGACGCGCGGCATGGTGATGCCAGTTTTCCACGTAAAGCATAATAACGACCGATTTGACCCGAGTTGCTGAAAGCATCGAGCTATGCAGATCGCCGCAGAAGGCGCAGACAGCAGAATGGCCGTGAGAGGCTGATGCCCATGAATTGCGCGAGCGGCGCAGTACACGGCCGCCGTGGTACGTTACACACCGGTTACGCTTTTTCGTTCGCCTAAACATTCGCGCCAGCATCACCACAGCGGCAAAGCACCGCCATCAGCGTGGCGCTGGTACGAATGCATGTTGGGCTGCCTACGCACGCATGGACGAAGTCGCACGAGCGGGCGCAGGCGTACATGCCCGGCGCAGGAGTATCATCGACTATCAGCCGAGGGCCAACCAGCGAAATCACGGTAGCGTGTTTTCAGTGCGAGCGCCATGCTGCGCCTGCGGCGCCGCGGAGATGTTCTGTCGCGGCGCCGTCGATTCGATGAAGCGTTATCGCCGACGCGCGACTGACTTCATCGCGGACGTGATACTTCTACAGCGGATACCGGAGCCAGCAATCTCCTCGAGAGGTGCCGCCGAATTGAGCGCATCGCGCAGTCTTGCCTGCTGGGCACCGATCAATTGGTGCTCGCGCACAAAGTTATTGCGGCTGGTCGATCTTAGAGAGCGGCGTCACCGCATCGAGGCGCCAACGGCGTTTGGCAAAAAGGTTCATGGCGAGTCGTCGGGCTACAGTGGCCCACGAAACCGGTACGCATTAAGATCGCACGCCGGTTTGCCGTGGCGATTCGGTTACTATGGCGGAGCCGCCACATGAGTGCCACTGTCTGAGCGATTTCCTTCTCGCTCATCGAGGCCAGCTCAGTCAGCTGACGGGATTGATAGTTTGCGGTTGCCGAAGCGCTTGAAGCGGAGCCGCAAGATACTCGCCGAGGCAGCATACGCCGAGGAATACCAGACTCCGGCGGGCTTCACGCGTGCAGGCTAGGTAGTCATCGCCGAGTCGCCTCGATCTCAAGCCCAACGTTGCCGACATGGTCCAATCTCCGCTTGCGCCCTTTGAGCGACTGCGATAGGTGGCCATCGCTCCGCGAATCCAGCGTGTCCAAAGCGCCGCCGATCTCTGCGTGGCGTCTTTCAGGGCACCTTTCCTCGAGTCTCCTTCCTTCAAGGACTGGCGGTAGTACTCCGTGTCCGGCTGACGTTCGCACTAAAGGCAGCTAACCATAGCCCATTTGAGCTGCATTCCGGGCGTACTTCTTCAGCGACTCGATAAAGCAACCACTGCTCTTCAAACCGCGCGGCGCCGATCGCTTTCGCCGAGCGTCAAGAGCGCGTTGCCGAGGTTGGCTCGCGTCGCCGCCCAGGCACTTTTCATGCGTAGCCAATCTCGCGATATGCGGTTATGTCGTGCCTGATTGACGTTGACTAGCCATATGTCGAGACACCTGTGTCGATTACAGGTACCCAGTCGCGCGGGCGCTGCGACTCGAGGAAAATGCTGATCAAAACTTCCGCCACTTTAGCGATCAATACCCATGCCAGCGCGCTCGCCCGATGCGGCCCAGCCTCCAGCGCGCGGGCCGTTTGTTCTGTCACCACCGCGGGCGCACGCCCAGCAGGCCACGGCTCAGGCTCGCTTTCTTCATCGTTGCCATAATGCGACGAGCGAGCCTCGAATCTCAGCCTGCGTCTGGCGGCCCATTGCATTCGACCAGTTCATCATCGCAACGGCACGAGTTTGTCCGCCGTATATATCAACCTCTCCCTTCTGGTTCGGGTTGCAGATACTATCCGAAGACGCCAGGAGGTCCTTCATGTCTCAAGGTTAAGACTATTGTTCATAAAGCGATTTTGTGCGGGCAAACTGCTTTTACCTCCTCCAGCTGATCACTCGCCGACATCGGTCTGACTCTGAGCAAAGCCCGCGCGCGGCGCCCATGACCAGTTCGCCATCGCCTATACTTCTCGACGTTACAGCAAAGTCAAACGGCACGACGCTTCGGGAACTCAAAGCAAAGATCCTGACGATCGCCTCTATTCTTCCCTGTTCACGCTCACAGGCTAACGGCGACGTTGAACAGAGGTCGCCGCGACGTGATAGTTAGGTTATGCCGGCAGATCACATCGCACGCAAGCAATCTCAAATGATTCCGATCGTCCATGAAATCTTTCGGTATCGTGACGTATTCACCAGCCGCGACGACGTACGCGCCGCTATCGGGAAGCGCAAAGACATCATAGCGATCTTCGGGTTGGCGCAGGCGTGCCCAACACTGATGACGATTTCCAGTGCCCGACCACGAAAGCGCCGCACTGGTGGCGAGGCGCTTCGCAGCATGTCGAGCCTATCAACGCGCCAGACCAGCGTCGCAGTTTCCCGATCACCTGCATCTCCGCAGTGCCTTCACCGGATCGACTGCAACATCCCGGGAACATGGGCTCTGCCGAAACGTTGACGCAACAGCTGTCGACCGCGAGCTGCCGGCCATTCTTCCGGATGAGACCCCGGACATTGGGGCCCTCGACAAAACGAAAGGCAGTAGAGTATCGCAGATGTTATGCGGCCGCCCACAAGTGACGTGGCCAGTTACCAGCGAGTCACGAGCAACCATCTAGGCTGCGCCTGACGTCGCAGTCCTGCTTGTAGGTCGTGTAGATCAGCCAAGATCTTGTTCCCATAAAATAATTCTGCCGATAATATGTGCCGCGTGATTGGGCCGACACGCTGATCTGCTGCCTGCTGTCGCCGCCTGCTGATACTCACGCGAAGGCTACTGCTGAACGATCTCGCACAGCTACATCCGTGGGCTTACAGTGAAGCTCAATTGCACGCCGCCTCCAGGCCCACTGGCCTCAGGCAACGGCTCTCTGCAAACACGGTTCTTGCTGAGTGAAGTTGCTGAGCGGATTTTGTGCCCTCCCTGTCAAGTGGGCGTTCGATAAGTTGTCCAGCGCGTAGTAATTGATAGCAGCGCACGAATTGTCTGCCGTTGAGCACTGTTGTTCCAGACGATCGAGACGCACGTTCGACGACGCCCGCGCATCATCCGTCGCCGTCATTTGGTTCCGGGTTGCGCCTGGCGGACGATGGTATCGTCCACGGTAGCGCCCGAAACAGCCGCTGGGATGCCTGTCGAAAAACATTTTGGGCGATGCTATCTGTGGGTTCCTGATCTGGGTCGACTCGACCTGCGGATTACGATCGTCGCAGAGTTCGGCTTTTCTCAACACTTACGCCCATCCATCGCGACTGGCCGCCGCGCCTGCCGCGTTGGATTTCTGGAACGCTCTGCGCGCGACGCATAATCCTGTTGCTTTATCGGCCCGGTCGTTTTGCTACAGCACCATTGCCCATTGGTAGAACGGTGTTACGTTTCAGAGACAAATAACAAGGCTACGGGTTCATGGTGGTTTCGCAGTTCGACATGGCGACAGGTGCTCATGCAATACGGAGGGTCCAAAGGCGTCGCAGACGACTACCTCCGACGCGCCCATCGTCAGGGGCTGCAGCGCTGCAGCCTGGCATACCGAAAGTGGCGCAAGAAGGCAAGCGCTTGAAATCAGCCTACGATCAGACGTTACGTATCTCGCCGAACGCATGCGCTACAAACGATGCCCGCCAGTCGCTGGCGATAATGTTTACATGAAGGTAACGCGAAAGGTCGCCGGCGACACGTAATTCAAGAGCAGCTGGCCGCTGACCGACTGAGCTGACGACAGGTGAACGCGCGATTCGCCGCGAAACGCCAGCCGACGCCATTCGCCTTATGCGCCAGCGAAGGTCTACCACACGATGTTCATTTCAGACGACTCGGTACAGACCGCGACGCCACGATGATGTTCGCAACCGCGTTGATCAAGCGGGCACATTGCCGCACTCCAGTGGATACATTCGCTGCGCCAGGCCAACCAGCGCGTCGAGCACGTCGCGCGCGTCCTCATCGCCGCTGCTTCGCTAGGATCGCGCGCAAACGCGCGATTAGCCAGTCGCCGGCTGGGGCGTGGGCAGCACGATACTCATCGAACATTGTCGCCATCGCTTGAGATACCGTTGTCGCCCGCGGCGTGTCGAGGACGGCGTGGAACTGCGCGCCTTCAGCCAGTAAATAAACGACAGCATCGCGCCAGCACCGTCGCACGACACGTATTGCCGTGGCTCGCCACCGTGACGAGCGCGCGAAGCGCTGCGCCGTCAGCCTGACGCCGCGCGAGATGGGCGATCTCGATCGTTTGGCGAGCGCCGGTTGCGACCGAGGACCCGCACTGAGCGACGCGCGATCCACCATCGCAGGCGCTGGCAGCGGGCGTTCATGCGGCTTCTGCAGCACTGCCGATCGTGGCGCCGACCATCCACACGTTGCAGCGAGCTGCGCCTGCATGATTGCGCGAGAGATCGCGCTCGACTCACTGAAACTGAAGCGCGGGCGGAATGCGGCGACGATCGTCGGCGCGGGCGCGCACGGATTGCCGCCAACGCGACCGATGAAGGCGTCAGCGGGGCTGAGTGGTCGCTCCTCGAGCTGCATTGTTCCGAGACCTGGCGCAGATCACGAGTTGTCGTTATCGCCGTTGGAGCATCTCCAGAGCCATCGCCGTTCGGCGGCTGCGTCGCGGCCGCGTCGAGCGGGACGCCGCCTGCTGATATGATCAGCGCGAGCCGTGGGTCGTCGGCCAGCGGCACGGAGTCGCACAGCATGTTCCCGCCAGCGTAATGAGCGCGGGCACTCACCGAATGGTGCGCCGTAGCTGAACGAGAGCCTGTCGCGCTAATTAGTCGCCCGGTTATGACGACGAATACGCTGGCCATCGAGCGCCGTCGAAGCGGCGCTTCGTCCGCCAAAGCGAACGTGGTAGTCGCCGCCGCCGAGCGCTTCAGCCGCACTGCAGATCACGATCGGAACGGGTTGAGGCTTTACCTGAGGTTGCGCTGCCAGCAGACGCCGCAGCGATGCGTCGTTGCCGATTTAGCGCGCCACCTGGCGCTGATGTGCGGGCGCCTGCTTCATGTCGGCGGATGTTACGCGCGAATATGCCGAGCTGATCGGGCGGAAAGCGGTTGGATCGACGACGGATGACGGCTGCTTGGCGGTCGAGTCGCGTACGCCGAGCTGGCTGGAAGCAAAGCGGGTCGTCTCGGCGATAGCTGAGTCCCGAGACGGTGCACGCCCCCAGCGAGCTGCCAACCCATCACTTCATCTGGGCTCCGGTGCCGCGCGCCTGGCGCAATGATGGCCGATGGCGCCGCGGCGCTGGCGACGGCGCGCCGCTCGAGGTGTCCAGCACGCCAGCCGTTCTGCCGATGAGATGCACGCCTGCGCTACCACAATGAACTGGTAAACGTTATTCGCGGCTTGGTGCGATGCCCGAGCGACGCTTATCAACGGACTGGGACGCATACGAAGACAACGTGCGCCTTGAATGCTCGTCGGCGCAAGCGAGACCTGGGGTGACCGAGGCGCTGCTCCTCGCCGGCGATCTGCAGCGCTTCGTCGAGCTGCCTTTGCGCTCCGTCGAGGTCGCCGGCGAGGAGCAGCGCCTCGGTCGCATAGCCCAAGGTCTCGCTTGCGCCCACGAGCATTCCAAGGCGCACGTTGTCTTCGTATGCGTCCCGAATCCGTTGATAAGCGTCGCCGCGGTGCGCCCATTCGGGCGTCCGCCAAGCCGCGAAACCACCGACACGCAGTTCGACCGTGAGCGAGCGCGAATTCCTCCACGAGCGCGTGCATCTCATCGGCAAGAGCGGCCACACGCTCGGCGTTGCCGAGACGCACCTCGAGCAGCGCGCTGTGCCAGATTGCCACGAGCCGCGCCATCGGCCATCCCCGATCGCGAGCGCGGGCATATGCGCGCTGCACGCAGGCGCGCGCATCCTCGACCAGGCCCAGATGAACGAGTGGGTTGGCGAGCAAGCCGAGCAGGGCGACCTGCGGATCCACCAGGAATTCTCCAGGACCCACGTCCAGCCGCTCGGCAAGGGCGAGCCCGCGCTCCAGCCATGTCCGGGCGGCCCGCGATCGACCCTGAAGCTGATCGACCTCTCCATGCACGGTGCACGCGGTCGAAATAAGCAGCGGATCATTCGTCGTCGATCCGAGCGCTTCCGCCCGATCGGCCACCGCGAGCGCCTCGGCATATTCCGCGCGCAGGCAAAGCATCCACCCGAATCCGTGAAGCAGGCGCCCGCGCATCGGATGCTGCGGAACTTCGTCGAGCAGCGAGTACGCTCGCTGGAGCGCGCTCTTTGCTTCGCTGCCCGCGCCAAGCACTCGGGTAGCTGCAAGGCCGTAAAGCGTTCCGATCGTGATTTGCAGTGCGTTGCGCTCGGGACCGTCCGGCGCCTGCTCGAGCAGCGGCGACGCACGTTCGATGATCCTCATGCACTCTTCCGGGCTGAAGTTCGCAAGCGCGGCTTCGGCGGCTTCGGCGTAGTAGCGCACGGCGGGCGTGGCCTCGCCGGCTCGCTCGAAGTGCATAGCCAACTCGGCCGCGGTGACTGGCGCTCCTGCGGCGAGCTCTCGTTCCAGCGCAGCGCCGATTTTTCGGTGAAGCTTTGCACGGGCCGATTGCCCCGCGCGCTCGTACAACACTTGGCGGAACAGCGCATGCCTGAACGAATACGGCGACTCTGCCGCGCCGCTGCCTTCCTCGGCGCGCGGGCCGACGAGCCACAGCTGCTCGCGTGCGAGCTGGTCGCAGGTGTCACCAACCCAGGCGGCGTCCCGCTCGAGCGCGGCCGCGATCGTATTGACGCGGAACTGGACACCGCAAACGGCAGCCGCCGAGAGCAACGTGCGCTGCTCGTTCTCTGAGCTTGGCGATGTAATGCTCGATGATCGCCGCCAGGTTCTCGGGAACGGCGATTTTCGCCACTTGCTCGGGGGCGACGCGGCCGCCGCTTTGCGCGGCGCGCGCGCTCATCTCGCTCATGACGGATGCGATGAATAGCGGCAATCCGTCGGTGCGCTCGTGCAACGCGCGCACGAACGCTTCGTCGCTGGCGATCGCTGGCGATCGTTCCGCCACGTAGTCGGCGACCTCGCGTTTCGGAGAACGGATCGAGCACGATCTCCTCGCACAGGTCATGCAGGCGCAGCTCGTGCCGTAGCAGGTTGAGCGGATGGTCGAGCGCCACGACCTCGGCGAGGCGAAAGCTTGCAAGCCACATGAGCCGCGCGCTGCCACGGCGCCGCGCGACGTAGTCGATGAGCTGGATCGTCGCGCGGTCGCTCCAATGCAGGTCCTCGGTCACCAGCAATAGCGGCCGGCGCTCGCCCGAGCGATCGAGAACCTCGCCCATCTCGCGCAGCATGCGATCCGGGCTGACCCCGGCGAGCTCTCGGCGCAGCGCTTCACGCTCGTCCGCGGTGCTGAGCCACGGCAGCTGCAAGAGCCAGGTCGGTGCGACGGCGCGCAGCAACGCCGACGAGGGTGCTGTCGTTTCGGCACAGCTCCGGACAGAGCTTCCAGCACGGGAAGATAAGGCTCGCCTGCGCCGTAGTGCTCGACGCATTGGCCGCGGGCGACAGCGACATCTCCAAGCGTCGCGATGAAGTGCTCGATGAGCGTCGTCTTGCCGATACCCGGCTCGCCGGCGACCCAGACAATCGCGCGCTTGCCGCTGCACGCGATGTCCCAGGCGCGGCGAAGCCGTGACAGCGGCTCCTGCGCGACCGATGAAGTGGGGCGCGTGCGCGGCGGCGAATGCTCGAAACGCTTGGCTGGACGCTTGGCGCAGCGGAGATCGCACTGGGGGCGGCAATGAAGCGATACCCGCGCCGCGACACCGTTTCGATGAAACGCGGTTTGCGGGCGTCGTCGTCGAGCGCCGTCCGTAGCTCGCTGATGGCGGTTCTCAACACCGAGTCGGTGACGAACTGGTGGCCCCAAACCTCATCGAGCAAAGCGTTCGTGGTGAGCAGGGCCCCGGGCTGCCGTACGAGCGCGCACAGGACGGCGAATGGCGTCGGCGCGAGCGCAACAGCCGTTCCGTCGCGCAGCAAGCGCGCGTTCGCCTCGTCGAGCTCGAATCGGTCGAAGCGCACTCGTACCGGATTCGAACTGGCCGAGGATCGGGCGTGGTCGGTGCGTTCAGCCATTTCGATACTTACGGGTCTCTTGGGGCACGCGGCGACAGCGGCGTCGATTACCCTCGTAGGGCAGCGGCGTGCTTTCGCGGAGGCACGCCGGCGCATTGGCAATTTAAGCACGGTACTACCTCGCCTTGCAGACGGCGGCGTGGCTGGACGAGCGTTTGAGCCGGGTGTGGGCACTGCACTGCCAACTCGGCTTGAATCTGCCGCGCTGCGTTCGCTGAACGTACGTAACTATCTGATACGTAGGCGCTTCTGGGTCGGGTTGCGCCCCCGCAGCAAACATTTCAAGCGCTGGCCTTCTTGCACGCCACTTTCGATTTATGCCGTTGGCTAGCGCGGCTCGGCTGACTGATGGGCGCGATCGGGATTGTCGATCTGCGACGGCAACCCGGACGCCGGAACTCTCGACCCCAGTGGCCACATAGCTCTCACCGTCGTCCGAACTGCGAGCACTGCGGCCGGCGCGTATGAAGACCCCGTAGCACGCGATTTGGCGCATGTAATGCGAGCGGCTAACGCCTCGGCGCGTTCCTGCCCATGAGTAGCTGGTTTGGCCGCAGTTTGGACGTTGGCGACTGCCAGCAAAACGACTCCGGCTGACAAAGCCCTGCAACAGGATGCAGTCGCCGCGCAAGGCAGTATTCTTACCCGGCGCGGCGATGGGCGCGAGGTTAATTCCGCAAATCCGAGGGAAATCCAACGCAACAGGAGCTTAATGACGGCCAATTCGCGATAGTTGCGGAACGGATTTCGGCGTAAGTATTTGAAAAAGCCGAACTTCTGCGACAGTCTGTTAATCCGCAGGTCCCTGGTTCGAGCCCAGGTCGGGGAGCCACAGATCTACGTTTTCCGCGATAGCATCACTAACATCGGCTCAAAACTGTGATCAAAACGTAGCACGTATGCAGCAAGATCGGGCGTCTCCGGCGGCGCCGTTTTTGTTTTTCTACGCAGGAACCCTTACCGACGACGACCTGCGGATTATCGTCCGTCCCTTTAGTACTAACGGAACCAAACCGGCAACGACGGATTGATCTTTGGCCTCCCCGTCTAGCGGGCCGTTGTCGCTTTGAACGTGCGTCTCAGTCGTCTAGATGTAGCACTCAACGGCAGGCAGTTTTTCGATGCGCTGCTAAAGATCCAAGCCTACGCTGGACGAAGGCCGGCTAGCTTTATCGAACGCCTCCCCACCTTGACAGGGAGTTGTCGCTCAGCAACCGCTCAACAAGGGTGTGTTTGCAGAGCGTTTGCGCTGGACCAGTGGGCCTGGGAGAACGGCGTGCAATTGACTTCACACGCCAGCAAGCCCACGGATAATGGCTTGTGCGAGTCGTTCAACGGTAGCCTTCGCGATGAGTGTTTGAACGTCAACGAGTTCATCTCGATCGACGAAGCGAGGCGACGGATCGAAGCGTGGCGGGTCGGCTAGCAACGAGCATCGCCTGGCACGGCGCACTCGGCCATCTGACCCGAGGAGTACGTCAAAGCAGGCCGAAACGAAGCGCTGAAGCGGCCCAATTCTACCTACGACTCCGTCTACAAACGGGACCGACGTCAGTCCTGCGGTCGAATGTAGACCCGCTGCTCACATTGAAGACTTCGCTTTGGTGGCTGGCCACGTCACCGTTAGACATCCGCGGGCCGCTTTGCCAACATCTGCGATACTCTGCACTATCAAAACCGTTTGTCGAGCTAGCTATGTCCGGGGTCTTCATCAGTTACCGCCGAGAGGATAGCCAGCAGCTCGCTGGTCGATTGTTCGACCGATTGGTCCAGCGTTTCGGCAAGAACCGCGTGTTCCGGGATATTGATGCAATCGATCCCGTGGGAACTTGCGGGAGATCATCGCGGAGCGGACCGAGCCGCGACGCGGTCCCATGGCTGATAGGTATCACAGCTGGCTCGACGCCAAAGACGCGCAGGGTCGACGGCGCCTCGACTCTCCCGACGACTTCGTGAGTGCAGAGATCGGCGAGGCACTGGATCGGAAAAAGCTCGTCATCCCGGTGTTGATCGAGGGCACACCGATGCCCGCCGGTGATGCTGCCAACGAAGATCGCTGCCCTTGCGAGTGTCAACGCGCTCCCGATAAGCGACTCGCGCTTTGATTTCGATATCGGTCGTCTCGTCGCAACAATTGAAAGGTCGTCCCGGTGGAATCGACGAGCGAGGCACTGGACTCATGGACGATTATTCGGAATCGGTTTCGACGGCTTGCCCTGCGGGATTGATCATGCTTGCGTGCGTGGGCATTTGTGGCAATGGGACCACTTGCGGATCTGCCCGGCGAAGCCTCTTGTCGATCTAATCGCGGAAAAACGTTACCGAAGGCCCGTCCTGAAAGTTCAACGTCGCCGTTGCTCGCCTGTATGGCGATGACAAGGAAGAAATAAAGGAACTGATCGTCGAGATGCTTGCTGAGTTCCCAAGCGTCGCCGCTATCGTTTGACTTGCTTGTAGCGTCGAAGCAAACGTCGGAGCAAGGCGATATAGGAAAGCCGAACTGGCGGGCTATGACCGCGCCGGGGCTTGCTTCAAGAGTCGGGCGCCGATGTGCTGATTTGGGTTGCGGATCAAGCTGGGCGACAAGAGGGTGCCAAAGCTCTGATTGGACACTCGCACAAAGTGTATCGGCCCGCTGTCAGCTATGAGGCGACTGGTAGTCTTAGCCTTGAGGCGCTGTTCTTGAAGACCTCACCAGCGTGCTCGGACTGCTTATCGCAACCCGAGACGCTGAATTTGCCACGCAGGAGGGACGATATACGGCGACGTTTCGTGCCATTTATCGAGCGTGCGTGAACTGGTCCGAAGCGGCAATGCGAAGCAATGGAGCGCCAAGACACGGGCGCAAGTTCTGGTCATTCTCGGGAATGCGCTCGTCACGTATGGCGAGCAGTCTGGAAAGAGCGAGCCATTGCAACAGCCGCGTATCGCGAGGCGCTAGGGGAGCGCACCCGCGAGACGGTGCCGCTCGACTGGGCGATGACCCAGAACAACCTCGGCGCTGCGCGCTTCTCGACGCTCGGCGAGCGGGAGCCCGGCACGGCGCGCCTCGAAGAGGCTGTCGCGCGCCTAGCGGTGGTCGCCTGGCTGAGTGGGACGCGCGGAGCGGTGCCGCCCGAATGGGCCACGACCCAGAACAACCTCGGCAGTCAGCGTTCATGGGCATCGGCAGGCGTGAGAGCTCGGCACGACGCGGCTCGAAGAGGCGGTCGCGCGCCTATCGGGACGCGCTGAAGGAGCGCCCGCGCGAGCAAGTGTGCCGCTCGACTGGGCGACGACGCAGGACAATCTCGGCAACGCTTGTGAGTTTGGGTCAACGTCAATCAGGCACGACGAGTTCTGAGGAGGCGGTGGCCGCGTATCGCGAGGCATTGAGGGTATACACGCATGAAAAGGTGCCGCTTTATTAAGTGGCGACGCAGGCTAACCTCGGCAACGCGCCTTTGACGCTCGGCGAAAGGCAGTCGGGCGCCGCGTGGTTTGGAGGAAAAGCAGTGGTTGCCTATCGCGAGTCGCTGAAGGAATACACGCCCGAGAAAATGCCGCTTCAATGGGCCATGGCTCGCTGACGGCCCCGGTACCGCGCTGGATACTCGCGGAGCGGAATTCGACCCGGACGGCTCACGGAGGCAGTCGCTGCCTACCGCGAGTCGCTGAAGGAAGGAACTCGGGAAAAGGTGCCCCTGGACTGGCTGCCACGCAGAACAATCTCGGCAACGTGCTTTGACGCTGGGCCAAAGCGAGTCAGGCACGGCGCGGGTCGAAGAGGTGGTCGTCATCGCGAGTCGCCTGCTGAGCGCAAGGGAAAGAGAGTGCTGCTCGATTGGGCCATGACGGTGAGCAACCTCGGCAACGCGCTCTTGACGTTGGGCGAGAGGGAGTCGGGCACATCGCGGCTCGAGGAGGCGGTGGGCTGTCAACGAGTCCCTGAAGGAATACACGCGTGAAAGGCGCCGCTCCAATGGGCCAGGTCGCAGTACAACCTCGGCGTAGCACTTACGAGCCTCGGCGAGCGGGAGTCGCGCACGGCTCTCGGCTCAAGGAGGCTGCCAGCGCCTTCAGCGCCCTTGTCGTCTTTCGTGGCGCGGTTATCGAGTCCGTCCAGCTGACTGAACGCAACCTCGATGAACTGAGAAGGAAATGCACTAACTCAGACAGGCAACAAGAACGCTCCGGCGTGAAGGCAAACTAGCGGCAGAGCATCGTTACCGTTCGTCGCCCGGCAGCGCGCACTATTTCGGCGTAGTCTGGATCGCCCAGCATGATCGCAAGCTGAAGTCATGGCAGCCGCTTTCCGCCATGAACAGCAGGCCTGCCCCCGCTCGGGCTCGCCACGTGCCACGGCAAGGTCAAACTGGCGTGCGCTGCCGGTACCCATCGCGAAGAGATACGTTTCCCCCTGCGATCCGCCGGACATTCGTGGGCCACCGAAGCGTTTGCTGGCCGGACGGCCAATCGAAGAACTCTTGTCTCCGCTGCGGACGGCTTCGGAGCGATGCGCGCACCGCCGGCAGGGCGCCCGATCGCCAAAGGACGGTTGGCGCGCCCCCTCGAATACGCATTTGACGCCGCTCGTCGTAAGATCGACCAGCCACGATCGCTCGCTGCTTTCATTCGGCGCGCGAACACCCAGTGGAATCGGTCGCCCGCTGCGTTCGGCGAACAAGATGCGCCCAAGCGATTGAGTGCGCCTGTTGGGCGGCGCGCTTCCTTCGAGGGATAGCGGTTATGACTGGGCCACGGATAGTGCGAAGCTCTCCGTATCCGCCAGCAGGACAACTTCGCCGCATCCGCGGGTAAGTCAAAGGGCGATCCGCGCGCGATCAACGTGCCTCGGCATCGAATCGACGGCTTTTGCCGCGCGATTCGAAACCAAGAACATCTCCACGGGCGCCGCGAGAGCAAAGCATGGCGCTCGCACTGAAAACCACTACCAGTGTTCCTGGACCAGGGTCATCAAACTCAGCTGATAGATCAATAGGCCCTCTCCTGCGCCGGGCATACGCCTCTGCGCCCCGCTCGTGCGGCTCGATCCATGCGGTACGTAGGCGAGCCCAACGGCACATTCGGCACCGAACGCACAGCGCCACGCGGGTGTGGGTTGCTTAAGCCGCGGTGATCTGGTCGATGATGCAAGCACCAGCGCTGGGGAATGTTTAAGAGCGAACAAGCGCATATGGCGCCAGCCAGGAGGTCCAATGAGTGTAGCGTTGCCACGGCGGCTGATATTGCTGCGCCGCCCGCTTTCCGCAGGTCTCTGCGAATTCGATGCTGTTCATGGGCATCAGCCTGCTCTCACGGCCACTTGCTGTCGCCGCCTTCTGCGGCGATCTGCGTACCGTCATGGAAGCGCTTCCCGGTAACTTCGGGTCCATCCGTCCGTCCGGGCCGAACAACACGTGGAAGGCTACAGCATCGCTCGAAGGCTACACCGATTGCCACCTGTCGCGCGTCGACGCGCAAGACCCAGGCATGTCGTACCGATGCAGCACATCGTTCATTGCCGACGAATCGGAGGCCCGGGCGATCATGACGAAGTACGCAGGGGCTGCAGGCACGTGCCTTTGACCCGCGTTCCGCGTGTTCAACGAGAGCCCCTGATGCGATTGGGTTGACCGGACAGCAAGGATCGTCGCTGTTCGCGTGTAATCCCGCAACTGACCTCCAATCAGCGCGCGCGCCGGGGGCTCCCATACGCGAGGGATCGGTCGTTTCGTTCAACGTCTTTCCTACGGGTCCGGCGGCAGCGCGGCCAGCGGAAATAACCTCCGCCCGTTCGATGCAGCCGTGCTGAAGAGTCGCGAGTTCTGCTCGAAGTTGAAGGATCTGCTGCGGCAGGCGCCAAGCATTTCGACGCCATTTAAGGAGACAGAACAAGAACAAGGAAAGTACTGGGCATCCAAGGCGCTCCCTGCCCGGCACGCAAGAATGCTACATTGGCCGGCAGGAGGATGGCTGGACGTACCATACTTGCATTGTTGGCCGATACGTCGGTCCCGGATCCTGCCGTCGCTACCGCACGCACTACATCGACCGAGGTGGTGCAATGCCTTGGTGGTCCGTGGAAGGCGCGGGAACGAATCGATCGCAACCTAATGAACATCGACATCGAGAGGGCAGACCGCGAGCCGTATGTGTCGGTGCGCGTCAGGCAGGCCCGTGACAAGAGCTGGCAGCTTCGCATCGACGTCAACGAACCGGACAAGTGATGTGCATGGGCTTGCGCACAATAAAGGTCGGCTGGCGGTTTCGACAGCTTGGGCGCGGCCGCGGCGACGGGTCCACCCCCGCACGCCCAAACTGGCCTGAGGTTAGCCGAGCGTGCTGGCCCGCCGGGATGTACTGGTGGCTTTCGAACCTGCCCAAGCGGCGCGCTCGCGCAGGCGTCGGCGGATGGGCGGCCGGACAGTCAATCGGTCGCCGAATTGATGGCTTACGCCCGCAGCGCTTCTTGCGCGCTTCACATACGCAGTCACTGTGCAAAACGGCATTGAGCGTCTGGAAGCGGTTGAATTCCGGGTGCGCTCGTCTGACTGCAGCACGTGTCGAACTACTGCTCCTGCGCGCGGACGCGCCCTATTCCGCCTTGCTCTCGGCATGCGTGGAGAGCGTCGAAGTCGATATGTTTCTGAGGAGGAAAGCGCCAAGGCTGTCGGGCCGACGGATTCGTCGACGGAGACAGGCGCGAGCGGCCGCATTCGAACGGGCAAGACCGCGCTCGAGAGTCACGGCTTCGCGAAGCGGCGCGCCTGCTGATCGAGGCGTAACGCAACGCGGACCTCGAGCAGAAACTTCGAGTCTTGATGATTCGCACTGATTCGCGTTCCTCTCGAGCGATGCACGATCAGACTGCATTGGCCGCCGCCGAAGCTGCATTCGTGGCGAGTGGAAAGACCGGGGAGCCTTTCGCCATTGGCTGCTGCTGTTCCGCAAAGCTGTCGCGGCGGAGCGCGCCGGCGAACCGGTCGAGCGTCGTATTGCGCTGCTCGAGCAGGCAAGAGCGGGCCGGCGGTTGCGTGTTGCTCCGCGCTGCATCCTGATCTCTGGGAGATCGACGACGCGCTTGGGCACGCCTATTCGATGCTAATCGGCCGCAGGATGCGGCGCGAATGATCTGTCGGGCGATGAACTATCTCCTCGAAGGTTTTTCGCCGAGCCGCCTTACGAGACGTATGCTGATGCCGCGTCTGTGCTGTTCAAGGCGGCCAAGTGGAAAGAGGGGCCGCTACGGAAAGATGCTATATGTGCCCGGCGAAGGGGCGTCGCGCGGTGATGAGGATCTCGGTTTGCTGCTGCAGTCGCTCGTCACGCTGGACCTGCTGAATGCGCCGCCCGCTGCGATCGCCATGATACTCGAAACAACCGTGCGTGGCCCGCAATCTCGTCCTGATGTCGAATCCTCACTACGGAGCACCTCCTGAATGAGCTTGCCTCCGCCTACCGCAAGATGGGCAGATCCGCCGATGCCGCGAAGGTACTCGACGAGGTAAAAGCGGCAACGGCGGGCTCGACCCCGCCGTTCTGGCGCTACTGGACAGCGCGGCCAAGGAGCCGACGCGTGAAATGGCCGTCGTCTCTACGAAGAGGCGGAATCCGCCTGCGGGCCAAAGGATAAGCTCGGTTATCGCGCTACTGAAGCGTTCGCTGGAGATTCTCGAAGCGACTGGCCCGATCGATGATCCGAAGTTGAATGAAAACGGCGGCTCTTGCTGACTATGTCGAGATTGAGCGACGAAGGATGCGGCGGCAATGTACCTGTCGTATGTCAATCGTCTACGCGAGAATCACAGCCGTGATCACGCCAACACGATCGTCGCACTGAAGATGTACCAAAATTTCTGCAGGATCAAACGTGCCGACGAAGCGGAAAATGTGTGAACAGCTGGTTGCGCAAGGAAGAAATAGGCATGCATCGGGCCGAAGCCGACGCGATGCTGAAGACGAAAGGCTTCGAGACGCTGGACGCGCAAGTTGCGGTCGCTATCGCCGCCCGCGAACTCGCGAAGGCTGGAGATCTCGAGGAGGGAGTCAGCTACTTTGTCGAATCGGTGCTCATACCGGTCCTGCGCTCTGACAGCCGAATCGACGCGAGTCTCCAGGCGAGCTCGTTGGCGGATATTCTTCGGGAGGCGAATTCGATCCCCTGAGCCGAGCTTCTGAGCAGCTCGCCAAAACATTGACGCTCGGAACGCCCCGGCTCTATGCCTCGGGGCCGGAAGTTGATGCCCCCGCGTCTTTGAGGCGACGTCATGCGCGCCACGCCGGCTACGCCGCCTAGGTCGAAGGGCGCAGCATCCGGACATTCGTTTTAACACGTCGGCTGCGGCGCCCTTCCAGGACGCAAAGTTACGCCAGGCAGTCGTGCAACGGCAGGACCTGCAACCCGGGACCCGTCGACGGGGGCTGAGCGCTCTGATGCGCGTCGGGGCCGCGCAGAGAAGCGATCCCGGGGCCGCACCGCAGGGGCCGGCTCAAGGCCAGCCTCGAGACGATGCGCGCCGAATACCAACGCGTCGGCGGCCTGCCGAACGACAGCGTGTTGAGCACGATCGAAAGATCGCGCAGATCCCTGCGGACTTGCGGGCTCGGCGATCGACGGCGAAAGTCTCGCGACGCTCTACGAACGTCTGGAATCGAACCAGACGCCAATGGACACGGACCCGAGAGTCCTAAGTGCTCACGACGGATCCTCGATCGCCGTGTCGTGGCTCCTGGGCCGCCAGCACGTCGAAACCACGCGCACCCGCTTGTCGTCGCGGAGCCTGCCCGCGTCGCGGGCAACGATACGCTTAACTCGACCGGTCGCTCGAGATATCTGTGGAAGGGATGCCTCCTTCGCGGGACCTTGTCGTTCGGGCAGCAGCAGGCGCTCAAGAGCATTGTGCAAGGGCGGCAGCAAATCGCCGAGGCCCGCAGCAAAGCAAACGACTTGCAGGCGGAGCTGCGACAGGCGCGCGCGACCCCATGCAACGAACGCGCAGGGGAAACTGGAGTACGAACTGTTCGACGCAAGGCTGCGGGCTTCAGCAATACGATCTTGCGATCGAGACTGCGATCGACGGCGCTCGCCGGCACGGTTTCTCTGACGACGAGCTCGTTGATCCTGACGCCTCTGCGTTGCAGCACTACGCCGACAGCGTACTCGTCGTGTACAGGTAACTGACGCCCCCGCGCGGTATCTCCTCCCTCGCCGACCCTGCAATCGCGCGGCATGGCGATTGAAACCATGTCCTCGCGGCGGCGGTGCGCGGAGGGGAGAAGCAGTTGGCCGTAGTGACCGACGAGACGAGGCGCGACGCACGGTGCGTCATTCGCTGGCGCGTGCTTCGCAGTTGTTCGTCCGCGCTGCGCAAAGATTCGGGCGCAGTTGCCGGCATCCGAAGTGCAGGAGATCGCAAGCGAAGCGCCTGCGGCCGCCGACTATATGCATAACGAGGCATCCAGTGCGCTCGAGCGAAGAGTCAGCGGGTTCTCGCGCCGGCATCAAATCCGCGCTCCGCGCACCGGACGTCGCACGGATCTATCCAGCCTCGCCCCCCAAGAGGCGATCGTCGCGTTCCTGATCGATAACGACGGCATCACAGCATGGGTCGTCCGCCGCGATGGCGTGTCCCAGCATTGGGCTTCCTGTGGCGGCAGCGCAGGTCCGACAGCGCGTAAGGCTTGTCCGCTCGCTCGCTGACACGCCCTACCGCTCCGCACTCCCGCCGGTCGATCGGAATCAGCGCATGCGCTGTGGGCGATGCTCATTCAGCTGCTGTTGCCGCGCTCGAAGGCGCGCGAGTCATTTATTTCATTCCGAGGGCATCCTCACAGCGGCCTGGTACGCCGTGCTCGTGAGGGAAAGGCCCTTTCGGAGAAATGGTCGCCGGGCAGCGATTGGCAGCCCGCATGGTTGGTCGAAAGGTTCGCGATCGCGGTGCTCTGTCGCTGCGCTCGTTCGAGACCCCGGGGCGCGATATTCCACCGTCGTCGCGCGCCAAACTAAGCCTTTTGGTATTAAGGCACTTGTGTCCTTGGTGGGGGAGGGTGGCGAGCCTCCCAGTGATGTCGATTCGCTCTATGTTGGCGGCCGTGGAAGTCGAAAGAGTCCGGCGGTTTCCAGCGTGGACGCCGCACGCAGCGAGCTTCCGAGGCGATGCGGCGGGCGTCGTCGAGTCGCGAAGAGCAGGCTCGCTCGAGGGCGACGCGCGCAAGCCGTTGCTGCGCAACCTGCCCTTGCCGATTATCGGTTGCCGTGCGTCTCGCAACGCATGGACTCGTGCCGAGGAACGGCGGCGCTTTATCAGCCGGTGCTGATTCTGACGCCGCCCCCCGACGTGGACATCCGACGACGATGGCGTGCTTACCGTGAGTGATATCCGCCGACTGAGGCTCGATGCCGACATCGTCGTGCTGTCCGCATGCAACACCGGGCTCGACGCCTCGGGCGACGAAGCCAACGGCATGTCCGCCTTGCCGGCCTTCGTTCCGGCGCGCGATCCGTCGTTGTCTCGCAGTGGCCGGTCATATCCGAGGTGGCGGCCGAACTGGACGGTCCCGCTGATTGCCACCGACCGCGGTTCTACCGCGATTGTTGCACAGAGCGCGATGCTCGCTCCTCGCAAACGGCAAACGACCCGAACCGGCATCCGTGTTCTGGGCGCCGTTCGTGGTTGTCGGATTGCCCGGAGGTGCGAAGGACAGTCGGTTCGCAAAGGTAGACAAATGGGAGATCCAAGCACTCGCCGATAAGCGTGCCGCACTGATCGCGAGCGACCGCGAAGTGAGGGCTCGACTTTAGCTCGCGCTGCGTTCGGCGTCCGTAGCACGCTGAGCTAGGGTGGCGGAGATGCCTTAACAGGTGTCCCTGCTGCGTTTCAACCATCACCCTGCCCTCGGACTTCCGGATCTCTCGCCCAGGTGTTGTGGGCCAGGTTGCAGATCGGCAGCGCGAAATATCGTCCGCTGAGTTCCGCGGATGGGCGGGTCGCAGGTGTTGATCGCCATGTCGTGTGGATGTGTGACAGAAATGGCATCGTTTATGAGCTCGGGCGAGTGAGGGCGGCCTTGGCGCTGAGTAGGTACCCCTAGAATCGTACTGTTAATCCGCAGGTCCCAGGTTCGAGCCCCTGGTCGGGAGCCACAGAATCAGCATGTTGCGTTGTTTCGTCCCCACTTGCAGTTGCGGAACACGACGCAAACGTAGCAGTCGGTATGTGCAATTCCGCCCCTGCGACAGCTCCTATCGTTTGCCGGTCAGTTCGACGCAGTCCAGGTCAACCTCGCCGCGTCAGCGCTGCCTGCGCATCACGGTGTCCTCTCGGCGGCGCGACGATACCACTTGACGGCCTCGGCCTCGTCCTTGGCAACGCCGCGTCCCGCAGCATAGAGTTCGGCGAGAAAGCATTGTGCGGGGACCTGGTCCTCCTGTTTCGGCGGCTTTGCGATACCACTGCCGCTTCGACATAACTTTGCTCACGCCCATGCTGCCCGCGTAGATCACGCCGACGTAATACCGAGCGAGCGTGCCTCCTGGATCGGCGGATTCTGCATCCACTTGAAGGCCTCCTGCTCGTCCTTCGGCATGCCACGGCCGTGGTAGAGCAACATCTGGCCCAGCGTCGGTTGCGCCTGCGCATCTCCTGCTCGCCTGCCCGCCTGAATCCGGTCGCGGTTTTGCCGGAACCATTTGTTGGCTCTCGTCCTCGTCCTTCGGCGCCGCGTCCGGAAGAGTAGGTGTCCCAAGGCGTATTGAGCATCGGTGCCTCTGCGCGGCTGCCTTGCGGCATCGACGTCATGCCTGCGCCTCATCCTGGGAACGCCGCGACCGCTCTGATACATGCGGGCGAGCGCCGGATCGCGCGGACGCGTTTCTGCTCGGCGGCTATCTTGTAGAGCCGGGCCGCCTCCGCATAGTCACGGGCAACGACATCGCCCCTTTCGAAGGCTTGCGCACTTGCAGCAAGGGTCTGCACGTCCGGCGGTGGTCGACGGCTTGGAGGAACGGCCCGTGCCTGACGCCCGGCTCGGCGCTTTGGGCCGCTCGGTTCGAGCGGCCGTCGGCTTGTCCTTGGTCGTCTGACCTGCCGTTACCTCTGATTTGTCTCGTAGCCTGAGCCGTTGCGTGATCGCGCTCCGCCCGGGCGACGGCGGTTTTTCCTTGGCGGCTTGTGCCGCCGCGCGTTCGCTCTCGGCCTGCGCGCTTGTTTTTTCCCTTGACCGCTTGTGCGGCGCGATCTTCGCGATGAGCCCTGCAGCTCTCTTTCGCCGCCTGGGCTGCGGAGCGATCTCTCTCCGCGTACGCGGCAGAGCGCCGCCTTCGCCGCCTCCGCTCGGCAATCGCGCGAGCGGTCGCGGTCTCGGCTGCTGCGTTCACCGCCGCCTCCGCGTCCGCTTTGCTTTCTTCGCGCTTTCGATCCTCGCCTGTTCGATCCTCGCGTTCTTCTCGACGACGGTGTGGTAGAGCCACCCGCCGCCCGCCATGGCCACGGCGGCGGACATCCCGATCAGTAGCCAGAGCTTTGCGACCGATCGCGGCGCCGCGACGAACACTGCAGCGGATTCGCGGGCGACGACGTTTCCGGATCAGGCTTTGCCGGGCAGGCTTTGCGGCGCAATCGCCGGTGCGCCGTGCTCGGTGGCTCACCGCCGCGTCGCGTCGCGCCGACAGGCCCAACCGCTTGATCATCTCGTGGACGTCGGACTCCCACCGCGTGTGACTCCAGCTCGAAGGCGTTCCGATAAGCGAGATCCCGGATGTCTCGGGCAGTTGCTCGATCGCAGGTACATGCGCCCCGCACGAGCACCGGAAGCACCGGATGTTCCGCTTGAGCGCGGCAACGATCTCGAACCTGACGTAATCGTTGGGGTCATCGAGTCGGCGGTGCCCTCCGCGGCGTTCTGGCATCGACCCACCCTCCTGCCCAGGAGCACCAGCATCAGGTCGCAGGACGCCAATCGCTCCTGAAGGCTTAGCCGAAGTCGCGCCCTGTTGGCGATGTTGTCGACGTCCATGAACAGGAGTCGGCGCCAAGGAGTGGTCGCGAGGTTGTTGAACAGGGCTCGCTTCGCCGGCGGTCTCATCTCTTCGATAATTGATGTGAAGACACTACCCATGTGAAACTCGCTTCGGACGGCGGGATTGCTCCAGTCTGGTGATGCCTCTGCCGCGGCAGGGTATCACGGGGCGACCGGGGCGGAGATCGCGCGCATTGCACCCAGGTGGACGAGGATGTCGTGGATCGTGGGCGGGTCGGTGATAAAGGCGATGACGCGTATCTCGGTGCCGCAGCGCGGGCACACGAGGGGGAAAGACTGAGCAGTTGCGGGCGAGCAGCGCCGCCCAGGCGTAGCCGTGGCAAGCGCGGCGATGGGCCGGTTTCGGCGGCGGATTGCGGCTTGGGTGCGGGGCGCCGGACGTCTTTCGTCTCGCACCTTATGGGTCATGGAAGTGGGCTTTTCTTGCGTGGGGGCGACGTAGCTGCGATACCGTGCTCGCGGACGCTCACGACGCTAGGGCAATCGACGCAACCAAGCTGAGAGCCGAATTGAATGAAGACGCTCACGATCTTCGAAAAAGCATAGGCTGAGCGGCCGTGAATTTCTGTTCCGCAAATCCTTGCCCTAAGCCACGCCAACTGCGCTCGTTCCGAAGCGCCAAATCGGCGTAATTGCGGAACGGATTTTGGCGTAAGTATTTGAAAGAGCGAAACTCTGCGACAGTCTGTTAATCCGCAGGTCCCCGGTTCGAGCCCAGGTCGGGGAGCCAATATTCAATGGTTAGGGCTCGAACGAGCGATGAGTTGGGTAATATTCGGTAATATTTTTTTACCGCGTCTTCCACTAAGTCGGCATTATTCAAGAACATAAACCGCAGAGAGCGCACACTCTTGATCCGCGCGTGGCGCAACCTTAACGCGCCGAGGCGCGGCGTATGAGCTGGCAACATCAGAAGCGCCATCAGCGTTCCCGAAACACAGCCATTCATCGGACGACGAGTAGACGATCACATTCGGGAACCTCTCATATCCCGGATATAACCGGATATCTCGGCTCTATCGTTTCGATCTCGCGTTCGCGGACACTCGACGGCCGCTCTATTCCACTGAACTGCCGGGCGTTCCGCAAGCCCGCGTAGGAGGAGTCTCCGTCCTACTTGACTACCTGTGACGTAGTCCTGCCGCGGCAGAGTTCAAGATATCTCGTGCTTCCTCATCACCGTCCGACATGCAAGCGTCAACTTGCTATGCAGTGGAAACACGTGCGGCTTTCCGCGCTTGCAGCAGCGCGACATTCCGGGATTTCGCGCGTTCACGCCCACTTTCACGCACAATTGCAGGACACCGTTCCTTTCCGCAATCAATGACTTGGATGAATGCGTCGATGCTTGCACTGAGATGGCACGAACACTGCTCTAAAGAGGGCTGACGGCACCGCAATGCACGGTGTCATACCGATCACGACGGAAGGGGGATGAGTCCATGATGAGCACGCATGGCTGCGCAGCGTCGGCGTCGGTCGCGGCCCTCGTGCGCCAGCGAAGTTGCAGCTCTGTCACCCTGTGCTTTCGCGAATCGTCACGGCCGACGATGGCGGCGGCACTGGCATTGTGCTGGTGCCAACCGGCCAACGCGCAGCAGCCCGACGCGTCGCCTTCGCGATTCCGTACTCGGGAACGCTCAAGAAGATCAACGACAGCGGCGAAATCCGCATCGGCTATCGCGAGAATTCGCCGCCCTTCGCGTTCCTCGACGCGCGGCGCAAGCCCGTGGGGTACTCGCTCGACCTCTGCGAAATCGTGGTCGAGGAGATCGCGGCGGAACTCGGCAAAGACATCCGGGTGATCCGGCGGCCGGTGACGCCCGGAAACCGCTTCGACCTCGTGACCTCCGGCGAGGTCGATCTCGAATGCGGCTCGACGACGAACAATCGTCGAGCGGCGCAAGACCGTGGCGTTTTCGCCGACCATGTTCGTGACCGGCACCAAGCTCCTGGTGCGCCGCGGCAGCGGCATCCTGAATTTCCGCGATTTGGCCGGCAAGACGGTCGTGCTGACGCGCGGCACCGTGCACGAGACCGCGATACCCGAAGCTCGCCCAGCGGCAGAACATCCCGATCAAGTTCGTGTTCGGCAGCGACCACGGCGAGTCGTTCCAGCTGCTCGCCGCCGGGAAGGCCGATGCGTTCGCCAACGACGACGTGCAGCTGTACGGAATGGTCGCCGAGAAGAAGGCGGCCGCCGATTTCCGCGTCGTCGGCGACTTTCTCACCTACGCCGACTATGCGCTCATGTTTCGCAAGGACGACCCCGAGTTCGCCGAGGTCGTCGAGCGCGCGTTCCACAAGCTCGCGGGCAGCCGCGAGATCGTCGCGATCTACGAACGCTGGTTCCAGAAGCCGTTGCCGTCCGGCGTGCGCCTCAACCTGCCGATGAGCCCGCATCTGGAAGAGCTGTTCCGCGTGCAGGGCTTGCCGTCGGACTGACCGATCATTCGCGCCGGGCGTCATTGCGCGTCCGGCGTCGATTCGCCAAAGCGACGTCGAACGAAGGAGCACGAGCATGGGCATCCTGAACGACCACGATCCGGTCGAGACCCAGGAATGGGTCGACTCGCTGCGCGCGGTTCTGCAGCACGCGGGGCCCGAGCGGGCCAAGTACCTGCTGCGGCATGCTGCGCGACGAAGCGCTGCGCACCGGCACGATGCCGCCGTTCCTGGCGACCACGCCCTACCGCAACACGATCCGCGCCGGAGCAGGAGGCAAAGTCGCCCGGCAATCGCGAGCTCGAGCACAAGATCCGCTCGGCGATCCGCTGGAACGCGGTGGCGATCATCCTGCGCGCGAACAAGGAGTCGTCGGAGCTGGGCGGCCACATCGCGAGCTTCCAGTCCTCGGCGCTGCTCTACGACATCGGCTTCGGGCACTTCTGGCACGCGCCGACGGACGAGCACGGCGGCGACCTGATTTACGTTCAGGGTCACGTATCGCCGGGCATCTACGCGCGCGCATTCGTCGAGGGCCGCCTGACCGAGCAGCAGCTCCTCGGCTATCGCCAGGAAAGCGAGGGCAAGGGCATTCCCTCGTATCCGCATCCGTGGCTGATGCCCGATTTCTGGCAGTTCCCCACGGTGTCGATGGGCCTCGGTCCGTTGATGGCGATCTATCAGGCGCGCTTCCTCAAGTACCTCGAGGGCCGCGGTCTGGCCAAGACCGACGACCGCAAGGTGTGGGCGTTCCTCGGCGACGGCGAATGCGACGAGCCGGAATCGCTGGGCGCGATCTCGCTCGGCGGGCGCGAGAAGCTCGACAACCTGATCTTCGTCATCAACTGCAACCTGCAGCGGCTCGACGGACCGGTGCGCGGCAACGGCAAGATCATCCAGGAGCTCGAAGGCGTATTCCGCGGCGCCGGCTGGAACGTGATCAAGGTCGTATGGGGCTCCGGCTGGGACAAGCTGTTCGCGAAGGACAAGGCGGGCATCCTGCTGAAGCGGATGGAAGAGTGCGTCGACGGCCAGTACCAGGACTTCAAGAGCAAGAACGGCGCCTACGTGCGCGAGCATTTCTTCAACACGCCGGAGCTGAAGGCGCTGGTCGCCGACCTGAACGACGAGCAGGTGTGGAAGCTCAGCCGCGGCGGCCACGATCCGTTCAAGGTCTACGCCGCGTATGCCGCGGCGGTGAAGCACCAGGGCCAGCCGACCGTCATTCTCGCCAAGACCGTGAAGGGCTACGGCATGGGCGAATCGGGCGAAGGCCAGATGATCAGCCATCAGGCGAAGAAGATGACGCAGGAGGCGCTGAAGCAGTTCCGCGATCGCTTCGACATCCCGATGCCCGACGACAAGATCGCCGAGATGCCGTTCATCACGCTCGCCGACGGACAGCCCGGAGAAGAAGTACCTGCAGGAGCGTCGCGCCGCGCTCGGCGGCTACCTGCCGCAGCGCCGGCGGAAGTCGACGTCGCTGCCGGCGCCGCCGCTCGCCGAACTTCGAGCGGCTGCTGCAAAGCTCGGGCGACCGCGAGATCTCGACGACGATGGCCTTCGTGCAGATGCTGGGCACGCTCGTGCGCGACAAGGCGATCGGCAAGCACATCGTGCCGATCGTCCCCGACGAATCGCGCACGTTCGGCATGGAAGGGATGTTCCGCCAGCTCGGCATCTATTCGTCGGTGGGCCAGCTGTACAAGCCGCAGGACGCCGATCAGCTGATGTACTACCGCGAGGACAAGGCGGGCCAGGTGCTGCAGGAAGGCATCAACGAGGCGGGCGCGATGAGCTCGTGGATCGCGGCGGCGACGTCGTACAGCACGAACAACCTGCCGATGATCCCGTTCTACATCTACTACTCGATGTTCGGCCTGCAGCGCGTCGGCGATCTCGCGTGGCTCGCCGGCGACATGCGGGCGCGCGGCTTCCTGCTGGGCGGCACCGCCGGGCGCACGACGCTGAACGGCGAAGGGCTGCAGCACGAGGACGGCCACAGCCACGTCCTGGCGTCGACGATTCCCAACTGCGTCTCCTACGACCCGACGTTCGCCTACGAGGTCGTGGTGATCATCCGCGACGGCATCCGGCGGATGTACCAGGAGCAGCAGGACGTCTACTACTACGTCACGCTGATGAACGAGAACTATCCGCATCCCGGCATGCCGGCGGGCGCGGAGGAGGGATCGTCAAGGGGCTCTACCTGCTGCAGGAAGGCGGCAAAGGCAAAGGGACCGCGCGTGCAGTTGATGGGCTGCGGGCACGATCCTGCGCGAGGTGATGGCGGCCGCCGATCTGCTGCGTGACGACTTCAAGGTCAACGCCGATCATCTGGAGCGCGACGAGCTTCAACGAGCTGCGGCGCGACGGCATGAGCGCCGAGCGCTGGAGCCTGCTGCATCCGACCAAGCCGCGGCGCAAGAGCTACCTCGAAACCGCGCTCGAAGGCCACGCCGGGCCGGTCGTCGCCGCGACCGACTACATGCGCAGCTTCGCCGATCAGGTGCGCAGCCAGATTCCGCGGCGCTATGTCGTGCTGGGCACCGATGGCTTCGGCCGCAGCGACTACCGCGTGAAGCTGCGCAAGTTCTTCGAGGTGAACCGCTACTACGTGGCGGTCGCGGCGCTGAAGGCGCTCGGCGGACGACGGCGAGATCAAGCCGGAGATCGTCGACCAGGCGATCAAGAAGTACGGACTCGACACCGAGCGGCCCGATCCCTGGACCGTGTGAACGGCGCACGCGAGGACATACGCAGGGCATTCTTGAATGGGGGCGACATGGGCGCAGTGACCGAAGTAAAAGTGCCGGACATCGGCGACTTCAAGGACATTCCGATCATCGAAATCATGGTCAAGGCGGGCGATGCGGTGAAGGCCGGAAGACCCGCTCGTTTCGCTCGAGTCGGACAAGGCGACGATGGAAGTGCCGGCACCCGCCGCGGGGACCGTGAAGGAACTCAAGGTCAAGCTCGGCGACAAGGTCAGCGAGGGCAGCGTGATTCTGCTGCTGGACTCCGGCGCGGCGCAGCAAGCGGCTGCGCCGGCCGCCGCGCCGAAGACGCGCGGTGTCCGCGCCGCCGTCGCCGACCAGTGCGCCCGGCGGCATCGCCGAGGTGCGCGTGCCGGACATCGGCGATTTCAAGGACGTGCCGGTGATCGAAGTCTTCGTGAAGCCGGGCGACACGGTCAAAGCCGAAGATCCGCTCGATCACGCTGGAGTCGGACAAGGCGACGATGGACGTGCCGTCGCCGCTTCGGCGGCACGGTGCAGGATCGATCAACGTCAAGGTCGGCGACAAGGTGTCCGGAAGGCGCGGTGGTGCTGACGCTGTCGACCGGGAGCGGCGCGGTCGCTGCGTCCGACGTGCGACGCCGCGCCGGCGCGCCGCCGCTGCGGCGGCAGCCGCCGCGCCCGCAGCGAAGAGCCGTACGCGCCGCTAGCGCCGGCCGGGCGCCATCGACGAGGTCGCGTTCGGCGCTCGCCTACGCGGGTCCCGGCGTGCGCAAGCTCGCGCGCGAACTGGGCGTGGATCTCGGTCGGGTGAAGGGCAGCGGCAACAAGGGCCGCATCCTGAAGGAAGACGTCGACGCTGCGGCCAAGGGCGCGCCGCGCCGCGGCGAAGCCGCGGCCGCCGCAGCAGCGGCAGGCAGCGGCGTGGGCGGCATCGAGTCTGCTGCCGTGGCCGAAGGTCGACTTCACCAAGTTCGGCGCCGATCGAAGCAAGCCGCTGTCGCGGATCAAGAAGATTTCCGGCGCGAACCTGCATCGCAACTGGGTGATGATCCCGCACGTCACCAACCACGACGACGCCGACATCACCGATCTCGAAGCCTTCCGCGTGCAGTTGAACAAGGAGAACGAGAAGAGCGGCGTCAAGGTCAGCATGCTCGCCTTCATGATCAAGGCGGCGGTGGCGACGCTGAAGAAGTTCCCCGACTTCAACGCCTCGCTCGACGGCGACAACCTGATCCTGAAGAAGTACTACCACATCGGCTTTGCCGCCGACACGCCGCAAGGGTCTCGTCGTGCCGGTGATCCGCGATGCCGACAAGAAGGGCGTGGTCGACATCGCCAAGGAGATGGGCGATCTCGCCAAGCTCGCGCGCGACGGCAAGCTGAAGCCCGACCAGATGCAGGGCGGCTGCTTCACGATCTCGAGCCTCGGCGGCATCGGCGGCATCTATTTCACGCCGATCATCAACGCGCCCGAAGTCGCGATCATGGGCGTGTGCCGCTCGTTCTGGAAGCAGGTATCGACCGACGGCAAGACGTCGTCGTGGCGCTTCGTGCTGCCGCTGTCGCTCTCCTGGGATCACCGCGTCATCGACGGCGCGTCCGCGGCGCGCTTCAACACCCATTTCGCCGGCCTGCTCGCGGACATGCGCCGCGTGCTGATCTGAAGGGACCAACGCCATGGCAACGACTAGTCGAAGTCAAAGTCCCCGACATCGGCGACTTCAAGGACATCCCGATCATCGAGGTGTTCGTGAAGGCCGGCGACACGGTGAAGGCCGAGGACCCGCTGATCTCGCTCGAGTCCGACAAGGCGACGATGGACGTGCCGTCGCCGGTCGACGGCGTGGTGAAGGAGCATCAAGGTCAAGCTCGGCGACAAGGTGTCCGAAGGCTCGCTGCATCCTGACCGTCGACGCCGACGCGCGCGCCGGCGGGCGTCGCGCCGCCGCAGAAGATCAAGGAAGGCGGCCATGCCACGGCGGCGGGTGCGCCGTCGGCCGACTACGGTGCGTCGGGTGTCTACGAGTCCATCGACGTGCGCGTGCCCGACATCGGCGACTTCAAGGACATCCCGATCATCGAGGTGTTCGTGAAGGCGGGCGATACGGTCAAGGCCGAGGATCCGCTGATCTCGCTCGAGTCCGACAAGGCGACGATGGATGTGCCTTCGCCGGCCGCGGGCACGGTGGCGGAGCTCAAGGTGAAGCTCGGCGACAAGGTCGTCGGAAGGCAGCCTCATCCTGACGCTGTCGACCGGCGTCAAGGGCGCGGCGTCGGCCGCGCCGCCGGCGCACGGCGCCGCGCCCAGCCAGCGGCCGCCGTCGCGGCGCCGACACTGCTGCCGTCGTACGCGGGCAGCGCCGACATCGAATGCGAGATGCTGGTGCTGGGTGCCGGGCCCGGCGGCTACTCCGCGGCGTTCCGCTCCGCCGATCTCGGCATGAAGACGGTGCTGGTCGAGCGCTACGCGACGCTGGGCGGCGTGTGCCTCAACGTCGGCTGCATCCCGTCGAAGGCGCTGCTGCACACGGCGGCCGTGATGGACGAAGTGAAGGCGCTGGGCGGCCACGGCATCAAGTACGCGCGCGCCGCAGATCGACATCGACGAGTTGCGCGGGTTCAAGGAAGGCGTGATCAAGAAGCTCACCGGCGGCCTCGCCGGCATGGCCAAGGCGCGCAAGGTCGACGTCGTGCGTGGCATCGGGCGCTTCCTCGATCCGTATCACGTCGAGGTCGAGCTGACGTCGGGCACGGGCCAGGACAAGACCGGCGAAAAGAAGACCATCCGATTCCAGAAGGCGATCATCGCCGCCGGCAGCCAGGCGGTGAAGCTGCCGTTCATTCCTGAAGATCCGCGCGTGGTCGATTCCACCGGCGCGCTGGAGCTGCAAGTCGATTCCGAAGCGCATGCTGGTGATCGGCGGCGGCATCATCGGCCTCGAAATGGCCACGGTGTACTCGACGCTCGGCACGCGCATCGACGTCGTCGAAATGCTCGACGGCATGATGGCCGGCGCCGATCGCGACCTCGTCAAGGTGTGGGAGAAGAAGAACACGCGCGCGCTTCGACAACGTGATGCTGAAGACGAAGACGGTGTCCGCCGAAGCCACGCCGGCGGGCATCAAGGTCGGCTTCGAGGGCGCGAAGGCGCCGGCCGAGCCGCAGCTGTACGACCTGGTGCTGGTGGCGGTCGGGCGCAGCGCCAACGGCAAGGTCATCGCCGCGGACAAGGCAGGCGTCGTGGTCACCGACCGCGGCTTCGTTCCGGTGGACAAGCAGATGCGCACCAACGTCGCGCACATCTTCGCGATCGGCGACATCGTCGGCCAGCCGATGCTCGCGCACAAGGCGGTGCACGAGGCGCACGTCGCCGCCGAGGTCGCTGCCGGACAGAAGTCGTTCTTCGATGCGCGGCAGATTCCGTCGGTCGCCTACACCGATCCGGAAGTCGCCTGGGCCGGGCTCACCGAAGAGCAGTGCAAGGCGCAGGGCATCAAGTACGGCAAGGCGGTCTTCCCGTGGGCCGCCTCGGGCCGCGCGATCGCCAACGGCCGCGACGAGGGCTTCACCAAGCTGTTGTTCGACGAGGCGACGCACCGCTGCATCGGCGGCGGCATCGTCGGCACCCACGCCGGCGACCTGATCGGCGAAGTCTGTCTCGCCGTGGAAATGGGCTGCGATCCGACCGACATCGGCAAGACCATCCATCCGCATCCGACGCTGGGCGAATCCATCGGCATGGCGGCCGAGGTGTTCGAGGGCGTCTGTACCGACCTGCCGCCGGTAAAGAAGAAATGAACCGGAGACGCACCATGTCTGAAGAGCAACTGCGCATCGACGCCCTCGAATATCACGAGTTTCCGACGCCCGGAAAGATTTCGATCGCGCCGACCAAGGCGCTGGCGAACCAGCGCGACCTGTCGCTCGCGTACTCGCCGGGCGTGGCCTACGCGTGCACGGCGATCCAGGAGAATCCGGCACTGGCGGCGCGCTACACGGCGCGCGGCCAACCTCGTCGCCGTGATCACCAACGGCACCGCGGTGCTCGGGTTGGGCAACATCGGCGCGCTCGCCGGCAAGCCGGTGATGGAAGGCAAGGGCTGCCTGTTCAAGAAGTTCGCCGGCATCGACGTGTTCGACATCGAGATCAACGAAATGGATCCCGACAAGATCGTCGAGGTCGTCGCGGCGCTCGAGCCGACGTTCGGCGGCATCAACCTCGAAGACATCAAGGCGCCGGAATGCTTCTACATCGAGCGGAAGCTGCGCGAGCGGATGAAGATCCCGGTCTTCCACGACGATCAGCATGGCACCGCCATCGTCGCCGCGGCGGCCGTGCTGAACGGGCTGAAGATCGTCGGCAAGGACATCAGCAAGGTCAAGCTGGTCTGCTCCGGCGCGGGCGCCGCGGCGCTCGCGTGCCTCAATCTGCAGGTGAGCCTCGGTCTCAACCGCGGCAACATCTTCGTCACCGACAGCAAGGGGTCGTCTACAAGGGGCGCAAGGAGGCGATGGATCCCGACAAGGAGCGCTACGCGCAGGACACGAAAGCGCGGACGCTCGACGAGATCATCGGCGGCGCCGACATCTTCCTGGGCTTGTCCGCCGGCGGCGTGCTGACCGCCGGAGATGGTCAAGAAGATGGCGGACAAGCCGATCATCCTGGCGATGGCCAATCCCGAGCCGGAGATCCGGCCCGAGCTCGCCAAGGAGGCGCGGCCGGATTGCCTGATCGGCACCGGCCGGTCGGACTATCCGAACCAGGTCAACAACTCGCTGTGCTTCCCGTTCATCTTCCGCGGTGCGCTCGATTGCGGCGCTTCCACGATCAACGAGGAGATGAAGCTCGCGGCGGTGCGCGGCCTGGCCGAACTCGCGCAGCGCCGAGCCGTCCGAAATCGTGGCGCTGGCGTATGGCGAACAGACGCCGCCGTTCGGCCCGGACTACCTGATTCCGCGCGCCTTCGATCCGCGCCTCATCACCAACCTGGCGCCCGGCCGTGGCGAAAGCGGCGATGGATAGCGGCGTCGCGAGCCGGCCGATCAAGGATTTCGACGCGTATCGCGACCAGTTGACGCGGTTCGTCTACCAGTCCGGAACGCCGATGGAGCCGGTGTTCGCGGCGGCCAAGCGCGCACCGAAGCGCGTCGTGTATGCCGAAGGCGAGGACGAACGCGTGCTGCGCGCGGCGCAGGCCGCGGTCGACGAAGGACTCGCGCGCCCCGTGCTCGTCGGTCGCGCCGACGTCATCGCCGCGCGCATCGCGAAGCTCGGCCTGCGGCTCAAGCTCGGCGACAACTGCGATGGCGTGAACATTCTCGACGACCCGCGCTATCGCGACTACGCGGCTCGAGTACTACCAGCTGATGCGGCGCAAGGGCGTCTCGCGCGCGCAGGCGATGGACGAGATGCGCAGCCGGCCGACGCTCGTCGCGCGCGATGCTGGTTCGCCGTGGCGACGCCGATGCGATGCTGTGCGGGACGCGCGGCGACTACGCCGATCACCTGAAGTACGTCCGCGACGTCATCGGCCTGCGTGGCGGCGTGCAGACGCTCGCGGCGATGCAGATGCTGATCCTGCCCGGACGGCAGCTCTTCATCTGCGACACGCACGTGAATCGCGATCCCGACGCGGAAGAGATCGCCGAGATGACGCTGCTCGCCGCGGAGGAAGTGCAGCGCTTCGGCTTGAAGCCGAGCGTCGCGCTGCTGTCGCACTCGAGCTTCGGCAGCTCCAGACGCGCCATCGGCGCAGAAGATGCGCGATGCGCTGGCGATCATTCTCGCCAAGGCGCCGGGCCTTGCGGTCGAAGGCGAGATGCGCGCGGACGCGGCGTTGTCCAAGACCGATTCGCGACGCCGAATTTCCCGGACTCGCGCCTGACGACCGATGCCAATCTGCTGATCATGCCGAACGTCGATGCCGCCAACATCACCTACAACGCGCTGCGCGTGACGTCGGGTGGCGGCATCACCGTCGGCGGGATTCTGCTCGGCGCGGCCAAGCCGGTGCACATCATGACGCCGTCGTCGACGGTGCGTCGCATCGTCAACATGACCGCAGTCGCGGTGGCCGACGCCGGCGCCAAGCGGGAAAAGCAATGGGCGATCGACTGATGCAGGCCACGGCGCCCTGGGGTGGACGCGATGAACGGCGTGCCGCAACGCGAACGCGGCGACGCGAAGACCGGCCGCGTTGCCGGCGCGCCGGGTGATCGAGATCAAGCCCGCATCGACGCTCGCGAAGCCGGACTGGATCCGCGTGCGGTTGTCGCACGGTCCGCGGTTTCACGACGTGAAGCGGGTGCTGCGCGAACAGCGGCTGCATACGGTATGCGAAGAAGCGTCGTGCCCCAACATCGGCGAGTGCTTCGGCAACGGCACGGCGACGTTCATGATCCTGGGCGATCTGTGCACGCGGCGCTGCCCGTTCTGCGACGTCGCGCACGGACGGCCTGAGCCGCCCGATGCCGACGAACCCGCGCATCTCGCGCACACGGTCGCGCTGCTCGCGCTGAACCATGTCGTGATCACCAGCGTCGATCGCGACGATCTGCGCGATGGCGGCGCCGCGCATTTCGCCGCCTGCATCGCGCGCCGTGCGCGCAGCGCTCGCCGGACACGCGGATCGAAGTGCTGGTGCCCGACTTCCGCGGCCGCCTCGCCGTCGCGCTCGAGATTCTTGCGGCCGCGCCGCCCGACGTGCTGAATCACAACCTCGAGACGGTGCCGCGCCTGTATCGCGAGGCGCGGCCGGGCGCCGATTACGCGCATTCGCTCGAGTTGCTGCGCGCGTTCAAGGCGCGCCGCCCCGACTGTCCTGACGAAATCCGGCCTGATGCTGGGGCTGGGCGAAACCGACGACGAAGTCGTCGCTGTGCATGCGCGACCTGCGCCGCCACGACGTGGACATGCTCACCGTCGGCCAGTATCTGCAACCGCGCGCGGGCAATCTGCCGGTGCGCCGTTACGTGCCGCCGGCCGCGTTCGCGGAGCGCTCGAAGCCATCGCGCGCCAAATGGGGTTTGCGCACGCGGCTTGTGGTCCGCTGGTCCGTTCCAGTTATCACGCCGACCGCCAGGCGCTGGCGGCCGGCGCCTCGTGACACGTTCAAGCACGCCGGAAATCCGAAGTATCGAGTGAGGAGGATTCAAATGGGACCTGCAGGCAAGCCGCTCTACAAATCACTGTATTTTCAGGTCATCGTCGCCATCGTCATCGGCGTTCTGCTCGGACATTTCTATCCCGAGACCGGCACGGCGATGAAGCCGCTCGGCGACGGCTTCATCAAGCTGATCAAGATGATCATCGCGCCGATCATCTTCTGCACCGTCGTCGTCGGCATCGCCGGCATGGAGGACATGAAGAAGGTCGGCAAGACCGGCGGCTATGCGCTGCTCTATTTCGAGATCGTCAGCTCGATCGCGCTGATCGTCGGGCCTCACGATCGTCAACATCGTGCAGCCGGGCGCCGGCATGAACATCGATCCCGCGCACGCTCGACACCAAGGGCATCGCGGCCTACACCAAGCCCGGCCAGATGCAGAGCACGACCGACTTCCTGCTGAACGTCATTCCGAGCACCGTCGTCGACGCGTTCGCGAAGGGCGAGATCCTGCAGGTGCTGCTGTTCGCGGTGCTGTTCGGCTTCTGCCTGCACAAGTTCGGCGGCCGCGGCACGCTGGTGTTCGACTTGATCGAGAAGTTCTCGCACGTGCTGTTCGCGATCGTCGGCGTCATCATGAAGGTCGCGCCGATCGGCGCGTTCGGCGCGATGGCGTTCACCATCGGCAAGTACGGCGTCGGCTCGCTGCTGTCGCTCGGCAAGCTGATGGGCACGTTCTACCTGACCTGCCTGGTGTTCATCCTGGTCGTGCTCGGCCTGATCGCGCGGTTCCACGGCTTCTGCGATCCTCAAGTTCATCCGCTACATCAAGGAAGAGCTGCTGATCGTGCTCGGCACGTCGTCGTCCGAGTCCGTGCTGCCGCGGATGATGGCCAAGATGGAGAACCTCGGCGTCAAGAAGTCGACGGTCGGCCTGGTCATTCCCGACCGGCTATTCGTTCAACCTCGACGGCACGTCGATCTACCTGACGATGGCGGCGGTGTTCATCGCGCAGGCGACCAACACGCCGATGACGCTCACGCAGCAGCTCACGCTGCTGGCGGTGCTGCTGCTGACGTCGAAGGGCGCCGCCGGCGTCACCGGCAGCGGCTTCATCGTGCTGGCGGCGACGCTGTCGGCGGTCGGCCACGTGCCGGTCGCGGGTCTGGCGCTGATCCTCGGCATCGACCGCTTCATGTCGGAGGCGCGCGCGCTGACCAACCTGATCGGCAACGGCGTCGCGACGGTGGTCGTCGGCAAGTGGTGCGGCGAGCTCGACGCAGACGCGGATGCAACGCGTGCTCGAACAACGAAACCGACGACGAGGCGGAGGAGCCGGAGAAGATTCTCGACGCGGTCGAAGACGCACATGGACGTCAAGGCCGCGTAGGCGATGGCAATCCGCGACGCGCCGGTTCGGATCGAAGCGGGCCCGGCGAGGGCTTTCCGGTGACATCGACGGCGGAGCGACGCGATCGGCCCGGCCCGGAGGCGCTGCATCGGATCGTCGTCGTCGGCGGTGGCGCCGGCGGCCTCGAGCTCGCCACGCGCCTGGGCGACAAGCTCGGCAAGCGCAACAGGGCGCACGTCACGCTGATCGAGAAGGCGCGTACGCATTTCTGGAAGCCGCACCTGCACGAAATCGCCGCCGGCAGCATGGATCATCGGCGTCTACGAGACCAACTACCTCGCGCAATCGCATTGGCACTACTTCCGCTACCGCGTCGGCGAAATGATCGGCCTCGACCGCGAGCGGCGGTCGGTCACGGTGGCGCCGTTCGTCGACGAGGACGGCGACCAGGTGACGCCGCAGCGCGAATTCTCCTACGACACGCTGGTCATGGCGGTCGGCAGCCTGACCAACGATTTCGGTACTCCGGGTGCGAAGGAGTACGCGATCTCGCTCGAGACGCCGGCGCAGGCCGAGCGGTTCCATCGGCGGCTGGTCAACGCGTACATCCGCGCCCATGCGCAGGCGGGGCCGCTGCGTCCGGAGCAGCTGCAGGTCGCGATCATCGGCGCCGGCGCGACGGGCGTGGAGCTCGCGGCGGAGCTGCACAACACGACGCGCACGCTGGTGTCCTACGGCCTCGACCGCATCGATCCGGAAAAGGACATGAGGTTGATTCTGATCGAGGCCGCCGACCGGATTCTGCCGGCGTTGCCGCCGCGCCTGTCGGATGCGGCGACCAAGCTGCTCGCGAAGCTCAATGTGAACGTGCGCACCTCCGCGCGCGCGTGGCGGAGGTCTTGCCCGACGGCGTGCGGCTCGCAAGCGGAGAGATCATTCCGGCGGAGCTGGTCGTCTGGGCCGCCGGCGTCAAGGCGCCCGATTTTCTCAAAGACCTCGACGGACTGGAAACCAATCGCATCAATCAACTCGTCGTGCTGCCGACGCTGCAAACGACGCGCGACGAGAATATCTTCGCCATCGGCGATTGCGCCGCCTGTCCCTGGCTCGGCAAGGAAGGCGCGCAGGTGCCGCCTCGCGCGCAGTCCGCCCATCAGCAGGCGTCGCACATGGTGAAGCAGATTCGGAACCGGCTGCGCCACCAGCCTCTGGCGCCGTGGCGCTATCGCGACTTCGGTTCGCTCGTTTCACTCGGCGAGTACTCCGTCGTCGGGAAATCTCATGGGTGGCCTCGGCGGGCGCAATCTTTGGATCGAGGGTTGGTTCGCGCGGATGATGTATCTGTCGCTGTACAAGATGCATGAGCTGGCGTTGCACGGGTTCTGGAAGGTCACGCTCGATACGGCGGCGAGAGTGATCACGCGGCGCACCGAGCCGCACGTGAAGCTGCATTGATCCCTGGTTCCGCCAGCACCATCATCGACGCGCGTCACGATACGACATGCAAGGAGACACCATGAGCAGCCCATCGAACGATCCGGCACAACTGCTCGCCAACCTGTTCGAAAACGGGCAGGCGATGATGCGCCAGTTCACCGCGACCAACGCGCCGGACGCGGCGGAAGCGTCCGACCCGATGGCCGCTTTCACGGCGGCATCGCAGCAGATCGCCGGGCTGCAGCAGGACTACTGGAAACAGGTCGCCGGATTCTGGTCGGAATGCCGGGCGTCGCCAACTGGGGGTCGAGGCGCCGACGCCTCGGTTCCGCGGAGAGCGACAAGCGCTTCGCCAATGAAGCGTGGCGCAACGACCCGCGTTTCGACATGGTGAAACGCAACTACCTTGCCTACTCGAGCTTTCTGCAGGCCGCCGTGGAGGCCATGCCGCTGGACGAGAAGACGAAGGCCAAGCTTCGCTACGACATGGGTCAATTCATCGACGCCATGAGTCCGGCCAACTTTCTCGCGACCAATCCGGAGGCCATGCAGCTCGCCGTCGAAACCGGCGGCCAGAGCCTCGACGGACGGAATGCGTCTGTTCTTCGACGATCTGGCCAAAGGTCGCATCTCGACGACCGACGAGACCGCCTACGAGGTGGGCCGCAACCTCGCGACGACGCCGGGTGCGGTCATTTACGAGAACGAGCTGATGCAGGTGATCCAGTACGCGCCCGCGACCGAGCGCGTCCACGAGCGGCCGCTGCTGATCATTCCGCCGTGCATCAACAAGTTCTACATCCTCGACCTGCAGCCGGAGAATTCGTTCGTGCGCTACGCCGTCGAGCAGAGGCCACACGGTGTTCCTGGTGTCGTGGCGCAACATCACGCCGAGCTCGGCCACCTGACCTGGGACGATTACCTGGAGCAGGGCGTCATGCAGGCGATCGACGTCGCGCAGAGCGTCACGCGGCGCCGACCAGGTGAACACGCTGGGTTTCTGCGTCGGCGGCACGCTGCTCGCCTCGGCGCTGGCGGTACTGCAGGCAGAGGGCGAGGACAAGGTCGCCAGCCTGACGCTGCTGACCACCATGCTCGATTTCTCCGATACCGGCGAGATCGGCGCGCTGGTGAGCGAACAAAGCGTCGCGGCCCGCGAAGACGCCATCGGCCAGGGCGGCGTGATGCAGGGCAAGGAGCTGGCGTTCACGTTTTCTTCGCTGCGCGCCAACGACCTCATGTGGCAGTACGTCGTCAACAGCTACCTGAAGGGCAAGGCGCCGCCCGCGTTCGACCTGCTGTACTGGAACGCGGACAGCACCAACCTGCCGGGTCCGATGATGCTGCTGGTACGTCCGCAACACGTACCTCGAAAACAACCTGCGCGAGCCCGGCAAGACCGTCGCAGTGCGGCGAGCCGGTCGACCTCTCGCTGATCGACGTTCCCGGCATTCCTGTACGCATCGCGCGAAGACCACATCGTGCCCTGGAAAACGGCCTACGCGTCGTCGGAGCTTCTCGCGGGCGACACGACGTTCGTGCTCGGCGCGAGCGGGCACATCGCCGGCGTGATCAATCCCGCGGCGAAGAACAAGCGCAACTACTGGGTCGATGGCAGCCGCCGGACCCGATGCGGAACGCTGGTTGGCGACGGCGAGCAGCGTGCCGGGAAGCTGGTGGCCGCAGTGGAGCGACTGGCTCGGCGCAGCATGCCGGGCGCGAGGTCGCCGCGCGCGCGCCGTTGGGAAACCGCAAGTACCGGCGCGATCGAACCGGCCCCGGGACGTTACGTCATGACCAAGGCGGATTGAGGCGTTGCCTCTCATCCGATTTGCCATCCACCACGGGAGGAGCATGAACATGGACGACGTTGTTATCGTAGCTGCACTGCGGACCGCTGTTGGAAAATTCGGCGGGACGCTGGCCAAGATTCCCGCGTCCGATCTGGGCGCGCACGTCATCAAGGCGTTGCTCGCGAAGACCGGGATCAAGCCCGACCAGGTGTCCGAGGTCATCATGGGTCAGGTGCTGACCGCCGGCTGCGGACAGAATCCCGCGCGCCAGGCGTCGATTCGTGCCGGGCGTCGCCGACATGGTGCCGGCGATGACCATCGGCAAGGTGTGCGGCAGCGGCCTCAAGGCCACCCATCTCGCCGCGCAGGCGATCAAGTGCGGCGACGCCGAGATCGTGATCGCCGGCGGCCAGGAGAACATGAGCGCGTCGGCGCACGTGCTGCCGGGCTCGCGCGACGGCTTCCGCATGGGCGACGCGAAGCTCGTCGACACGATGATCGTCGACGGCCTGTGGGACGTCTACAACCAGTATCACATGGGCACGACCGCGGAGAACGTCGCGAAGAAGTACGAGGTCTCCCGCCGCGAGCAGGACGCATTCGCCGCCGCCTCGCAGCAGAAGGCCGGAAGCCGCGCAGAAGGCCGGCAAATTCAAGGACGAGATCGTGCCGGTCGAGATCGTTTCCAAGAAGGGCACGACGGTCTTCGACACCGACGAGTTCATCAAGCACGGCACCACCGTCGAATCGCTCGCGGGATTGAGGCCCGCGTTCAGCAAGGACGGCACCGTCACCGCCGGCAACGCGTCGGGCTTGAACGACGGCGCGGCGGCGGTCGTCATGATGTCGGCGCAGAAGGCGCAGCGAACTCGGGCTTGAAGCCGCTCGCGAGGATCAAGGCCTATTCGTCGGCCGGGCATCGATCCCAAGATCATGGGCATGGGGCCGGTGCCGGCGAGCGAGCTGTGCCTGCAGAAGGCCGGCTGGACGGCACCAGGATCTCGACCTCATGGAAATCAACGAAGCCTTCGCCGCGCAGGCCATCGGCGTCAACAAGCAGATGGGCTGGGACACGTCGAAGATCAACGTCAACGGCGGCGCCATCGCCATCGGCCATCCCGATCGGCGCATCGGGCTGCCGGATCCTGGTCACGCTGCTGCACGAGATGACCCGCCGCGACGCGAAGCGCGGTCTCGCCAGCCTGTGCATCGGCGGCGGAATGGGTGTCGCGCTTGGCGGTCGAGCGCTAAGCGACGATGCGGCACATGAACTACACTCGAACGAAGGAGGCAAATGGCACAACGAATCGCAGTGATTACCGGCGGCATGGGTGGACTGGGCGAATCGATCAGCACGAAGATGCACGACGCCGGCTACAGAGTCGTCGTGACGTACTCGCCCGGCAACACGAACGCCGACAACTGGGTGAAGCAAATGAAGGCGAGAGACTACAATTTCTACGCGTTTCCGGTGCGATGTCGCCGACTTCGATTCGTGCCAGCAGACGATGGCCAAGGTCCAGTCCCAGGTCGGGCCGGTGGACATCCTCGATCAACAATGCCGGCATTACGCGCGACATGACGTTCAAGAAGATGACCAAGGCCGACTGGGACGCGGTCATCCACACCAACCTCGATTCGCGCGTTCAACATGTCGAAGCAGGTGTGCGACGGCATGGTGGAGCGCGGGTGGGGCCGCATCGTCAACGTATCGCTCGGTCAACGGCTCCAAGGGCGCATTCGGGCAGACCAACTACGCCGCAGCGAAGGCGGGGATGCACGGCTTCACCAAGTCGCTGGCACTGGAGGTGGCGAAGAAGGGAGTGACAGTCAACACCATCTCGCCGGGATACATCGGGACGAAGATGGTGACGGCGATTCCGAAGGAGGTGCTCGATTCCAAAATTCTGCCGCAGATACCCATCGGCAGATTGGGCAAGCCCGAGGAGATCGCGGGCCTCATCATCTACCTCTGTTCGGACGAGGCGGCGTTCGTGACCGGGGCCAATATCGCCATCAATGGCGGGCAGCACATGCAATGAAACGGCGAGCGCTCCGCCGATCGTGAGGGTTGCGCCGTGGGTAGCAAAACGTAGCATCGACCGACCGCAGCGTGTTTCATGGCGTATGCGCAGAGGCCAGGAGTACACGACATCAACACATACGCACCCGGACTCGCGCTTGGTCCACCACGCCTCTCGCCGTGGGCGTGGGCCGCGGTGCTGTGCTCTGCCGCGGCCGCACTCGGCATCGCCTGGACCTCCGCCGAGCGGATCGGGATCGAGCGGCTGCATGACACCGGGAGCCCACAAGCTCGATCTCTATGCGGCAAGCCTCGAGAGTGCGCTGGCGAAGTACGATTACCTTCCCGGCGTTGTCGCGCTCCGGCAGGAGGTCGTCGGGCTCCTGCGATCCCCGCGGCCCCGGTCTCCAGCAGAGCGTGAATCGGTATCTGTCCGAAGTTAACACCGAGGCCCGCAGCGCCGTGCTCTACGTGCTCGATACCCGCGGCCTCACGCTTGCCGCGAGCAACTGGAACGAGGAGGCGAGCTTTGTCGGGATGGACCTCTCCTACCGGCCCTACTTTCACGACGCCGTCGAGCACGGAACGGGGCGCTTCTATGGCATCGGCACGACGAGCGGCAAGCCCGGTTTCTACTATTCGCAAGCCATCCGCGATCATGACGAGGTGATCGGCGTCGCCGCGGTGAAGGTCAGCCTCGACCATGTCGAACAGGCATGGTCCGGTGGTGGTGACATAGCGCTCGTCGTCGATGCGAGCGGCGTCGTGTTCCTTGCGTCCGATCCGGAATGGAAATTCAAGACGTTCGGACCGCTGCAACCCGCGGCCGCGGCGGCCATCGAGACGTCGCGCCAATATGCCGGCGTGCGACTCGCGCCGCTCGGGCTTGCCGTGGAAGCGCCAGCGATCGATGGCGCGCGCATTGTCGCGATGGCCGATGGGGGCTCGCGCAGGCGCTATCTGGAGCTCGTACATCCAACGCCCGAGCCCACCTGGCGGTTGATCCTGCTGTCGGATTACTCGCCGGTCAATGTGCTCGTCCGCAACACGGTAGCCTTCACTGCCGTCGCGCTCGCGTTCGTATTTCTGCTGTTTCTCTACCTGCACCAGCGCCGACGCGCGATTTACGCAAGTCTCGCCGCAAAGGAGGCGCTGCAGCGAGCGCACGACGAGCTCGAGCGCAAGGTGGCGGAGCGGACCGCGGATCTGGTCGCAGCGAACGAGCAGTTGGGCCGCGAGGTCGCCGAGCGGCAGCGCGCCGAACAGGTGTTGCGCGAGGCGCAGGATGGGCTCGTCCAGGCCGGCAAGATGGCCGTGCTGGGGCAGATGGCGGCCGGAATTACGCACGAGCTGAACCAGCCGCTGGCAGCGCTGCGCACGCTTTCCGACAATGCCCGACTTCTGCTCGCGAAAGCCCGGACCGACGACGTCCAGAACAACCTGACGCTGATCTCGCAATTGACGGACCGCATGGCGAAAATCACGGGACAACTCAAGGCGTTTGCGCGGAAGTCGGCGTTGCATCTCGGCCCGGTGTCGGTGCGGCGTGCGCTTGCGCAACGTGCAGGCGCTGCTCGAGCAGCGCCTGCGCACCGAAGCGCGTCGCGATCGTCGAGGATTGGTCGGAGGACGACGTGGAGGTGCGGGCCGACGCCAACCGGCTGGAACAGGTGCTCGTGAATCTCGTCGTCAATGCACTCGATGCGATGCAGGACACCGCGGTGCGCCACCTCGAGGTCGTCCGTGCGCGAGCGCGCGGGCCGGGTATCGATCGCGGTGCGCGACACCGGGCCGGGCATCGCACCCGACCTGCTGCCTCGAATCTTCGAGCCGTTCGTCACGACCAAGGAGCCGGGCGCGGGCTTGGCCTCGGGCTGGCGATTTCGGCGGGCATCATCCGCGAATTCGGCGGTTCGCTCGTCGCCGCGAACCGGCCGCAAGGCGGCGCCGAGTTCACGATCGAACTCGCGTCGGCAATGGAGACTCACGATGCCTGACGGAATCAAGGTCCTGCTGATCGAGGACGATACCGCCGTCCGCATCGGCAGCGTGCAGGCGCTGCGAGCTCGCCGGCTTCGCGGTCGAGTCGTTCGAATCCGCGGAACGCGCCGTCGCGCACATCAAGCCCGGCATGCCGGCGGTCATCGTGAGCGACGTCAAGCTGCCCGGGATGGACGGACTCGGACTGTTGCGCTACGTGACGGACATCGAGTCCGAGCTTCCGGTCATCCTGGTGACCGGTCACGGCGATATCACGATGGCCGTGCAGGCGATGCGCGCGGGCGCCTACGACTTCATCGAAAAGCCATTTCCCTCCGAGCTCCTGGTGGAGGTCGTTGGCCGCGCCGCCGAGAAGCGCCAGCTGACCCTCGAGGTGGCGGCGCTGCGCAACAAGTTGCAGAACTGGGTCGGCATCGAGGCCGCGCTGCTTGGCCGATCCCCGCTGATCGAGCAGGTCCGCCGCACGATCCTCGACCTCGCCGACACGTCGGCCAACGTCGTGATCAACGGCGAGACCGGCACCGGCAAGGAACTCGTTGCGCGCAGCCTGCATGAGCATTCGAGCCGGCGCAACGCCCAATTCGTGGCGATCAACTGCGGCGGTCTTCCCGAGCAGCTGTTCGAAAGCGAGATCTTCGGCCATGAACCTGGCGCCTTCACCGGTGCCAACAAGCGGCGGATAGGAAAAGTCGAGTGGGCGAACGGGGGAACGCTGTTCCTGGACGAAGTCGAGAGCTTGCCGATGTCGCTCCAGGTCAAGCTGCTGCGCGTGCTGCAGGAAAGAAAGGTCGAGCGGCTGGGCTCGAACGAGCTGATACCGGTCGACTGCCGCGTGATCGCGGCGTCGCAGGAAGACCTCGGGGAGCTTGTCAAGCAGCAGCGCTTTCGTTCCGATCTCTATTACCGGCTCAACGTCGCCGTCATCGAGCTGCCGCCGCTGCGCGAGCGGCGCGAGGATATCCCGATCCTGTTCGAGCATTTCGTGCTCGATGCGGCCACGCGCTACGGCCGCGAGGCGCCGATCGTCTCGAGCGCGCAATTGTCGGAACTGATGGCGTATTCATGGCCTGGAAACGTGCGCGAATTGCACAACGTCGCCGATCGGTTTGTCCTGGGATTGCTCGAGGCGCGGTTCAAGTTGCTGAAGGGATCGCAACCGCACGCGCGAACGCTGTCCGACCAGGTGGCGCAATTCGAACGGGCATTGATCGAGGAAGTGCTGCGGCGGCATCGGGGCAACGCGTCCGCGGCGAGCGAAGCGCTCGGGCTGCCGAAGAAGACGTTCTACGACAAGCTCCACCGCCTCAATCTCGCCGCCGAGGACTTCCGCTGACATGCGCCCGCGCCGCTCCGGTCTCCGGTATGCGCGCGAGATCGCGGTCGTGCTCGTGGTGAAGTTCATCGCGCTCTTCGTCATCTGGAGCATCTGGTTCTCGGGTCCTGCGCGCAAGGACGTCGGCGCCGAGCGCGTGGCAGAGAGAGTCTATTCGTCGCAACCCGCTGCACCCGGGGAAGGAGCAACGCATGCTGCCCGACCTTGATCTCGTCAGCGTGTCGCGGCTGCAGTTCGCCGCGACCGCGATGTACCACTTCCTGTTCGTGCCGCTGACGCTCGGGCTGTCGTGGATCCTCGTCATCTGCGAGTCGGTCTACGTGATGACCGGACGCGCAGATCTATCGCGACATGACGCGCTTCTGGGGCCTCCTGTTCGGGATCAATTTCGTGATGGGAGTGACCACCGGCCTGACGCTCGAATTCCAGTTCGGCACCAACTGGGCCTACTACTCGCACTACGTCGGCGATGTCTTCGGCGTGCCGCTCGCCATCGAGGGCCTGATGGCTTTCATCCTGGAGTCGACGTTCGTCGGCCTGTTCTTCTTCGGCTGGCAGCGGCTCGGCAAGATCGCAGCACCTGATGGTCACGTTCCTCGTGGCGCTGGGATCGAACCTGTCGGCGCTGTGGATACTGATCGCCAACGGCTGGATGCAGAACCCGGTCGGCGCCGAGTTCAACTACGAAACGATGCGGATGGAGTTGACCAGCATGTCGGCGGTGTTCTTCAATCCGGTGGCGCAGGCGAAGTTCGTGCACACGGTGGCCGCCGGCTACGTCACCGCCTGCATGTTCGTGCTCGGCGTGTCTTCGTACTATCTGCTGAAAGCGCGCGACGTCGCGTTTGCGCTGCGCTCGTTCGCGGTTGCCGCCGGCTTCGGCCTTGCCTCGACGCTGTCGGTGATCGTGCTCGGGGACGAATCCGGCTACACGACCGGCGAGACGCAGAAGGTGAAGCTGGCCGTCATCGAAGCCGAATGGGAGACGCAGAAGGCCCCGGCGTCGTTCACCGCATTCGGCTTTCCCAACGACGCTACGCAGCGCACCGACCACGCGATCCACATTCCGTGGCTGCTCGGCCTGATCGCCACGCGTTCGGTCACCGAGGAGGTCACAGGCATCAAGGAGCTGAAGCAGAATCATCTGGCGCGCATCGAAAGCGGCATGATCGCCTATGCGCAGCTGCAGAAGCTGCGGGCCGGCGACAAGAGCGCCGAAGCACGCGCGCGCTGTTCGAGAAGCACAAGAACGACCTCGGCTTCGGCCTGCTGCTCAAGAAATACACGGCCAACGTCGTCGATGCCACGCCGGAGCAGAAGCAGGCCGCGGCCGACGACACCATCCCGAAGGTGGCGCCGCTGTTCTGGAGCTTCCGCATCATGGTCGGCCTCGGCATGCTGTTCCTGTTCATCTTCGCGGCGTCGTTCTTCTTTCTCGCGATCCGCAATCTCGCGCCGCAGCGCTGGCTGCATGCGCCTCGCCGTCGTCTGCATTCCGTTGCCATGGATTGCCTCGGAGCTCGGCTGGTTCGTCGCCGAGTACGGCCGCCAGCCGTGGACGATCAGCGGCGTGCTGCCGACGTTCCTGTCGGTGTCGAGCCTCGACGGCATCGAGCGTTTACGCGAGCCTCGCCGCGTTCGTCGTCTTCTACACGGCGCTGTTCGTCGATCGAGATGTACCTGATGCTCAAGTACATTCGACTGGGGCCGGGCAGCCTCGGCACCGGGCGCTACTTCGGCGAGGCCGGCGCGCCTGCATCCGCGGCGTAGAAGCGTTCGCGTCCGCCGGCGCGGCGAGGACTAGAGCGATGATCTTCGACTACGCAACGCTCAAGGTGATCTGGTGGTGCATCGTCGGCGGCATCATCGTCGTGTTCGCGCTCACGGATGGCTGGGACCTCGGCATCGGCATGCTGTCGCCCTTCCTCGGCAAGTCCGACGACGAGCGGCACATCATCCTGCGCTCGATCGAGGCGAACTGGGAAGGCAACCAGACCTGGCTCGTGATCGCTGGCGGCGTACTCTTCGCCGCATGGCCGCTCGTGTACGCCGCCTCGTTCTCCGGCATGTACGTGGCGATGCTGCTGGTGCTGTTCGCCCTGTTCTTCCGTCCGGTCGGCTTCAAGTACCGCAACAAGGTGGCCGATCTCCGCTGGCGCACGGCGTGGGACTGGGGCCTCGTTCATCGGCGGCTTCGTGCCCGCGCTCGTGTTCGGCATCGCGTTCGGCAACCTGCTGCAGGGCGTGCCGTTCCATTTCGATGCCGACCTGCGCGCGCACTACACCGGAACGCTTCTGGCAGCTGCTGAATCCCTTCGCGCTGCTGGCCGGCGTGATCAGCGTTGCGATGCTCGCGATGCACGGTGCCGCGTACCTCGCGCCTGCGCGTCGGCGGCGATCGAGGCCCGCGCCGGCGCAGCGTTGCCTGGTGGTCACCGCCGCTCGCTCTAGCGGCGTGGTGGTGATCGAAAATGTTGATGTGGCTACCGATCAACGATCCTGGGACTTCAACGGCCAGCTTCAACCGCCGTTAAAGGCGGCGGAGAAGGCACCCGCGCGTGGCTCGACAATCCGCGCCTGGCTGGATGACGCTGCTTGCCGCCTTCTGCGCCGGCGGCCTGGCGGGACGTTCGGCACGTACGACACCTGCTCATATCGCCAGCCGTGAAGATGCCGTGTCACCAAAGATCCCCAGAGAT
>ERZ1370068.8307-contig-7172_pt1 | contig 58813 bp, 94 predicted proteins | sample MGYA00561227_ERZ1370068 | MGnify/ENA primary metagenome ERZ1370068 (study PRJEB38410, sample SAMEA6850437) | metagenome | study: Metagenomic assessment of the ecological functions of the soil: analysis of the soil microbiota associated with the... | reverse complement strand
TTGCTTCGTTCAGTTACGTGTTGCTGACAACGTCGCTGCCGCCGGATTCTGAGCGCACACCGATTGGGAAGTCGGAAACTCGGCGTCAAATCTGCAGCCGCACCGCGCGGTCCGTGGCAACCAGGGACGCGCTCAAGTACGTGGCGGATTGTGCGTGATCGCGCAAACGTCTCAGACGTAATCACCAAGATGAAGCGCAGCGCGTCGCAATGGAACAGGGCAAGAGGCTGCGACACCTTCCGGTCCCCTGGGGCCGTGGCGCTGTGATGACGACCGACGAGATCAGGACCCCACGATCTCGACACATGTGGCTCGACGTCAACGGCTCGCGCCGACCAGCCGGCAATACCCAGCGGACATATGATCTTCGGCGTCGCCGGTGATTTACCGACGTGTCCAGTACACGCGACGCTCCTGCCCGGCAGCATCATCACCACCACGGCACCCCACCCGGCGTCATGCATGGGCATGAAGCCAGCGCACGCGAGCGCAAGGCTGGGGACGTCGTCGCTCGGCATCCAGGGACTGGGCGGAAGAAGCAGAGGTCGTCGCGTACCGGAAGGACGCTGATCGATCGCGTTTCCGTCATCCGCACGCGCATGGACCAGGATCTTCGTTGCCACGGCGTCGCGTTTAGCACTTCGCTCGTCCTCGTCGCGGCGCACGATGCATGGGCGCAGGCGTATCGAGCAAGCCGGTGGCTGATGGTCGCGAAGCGCGTAGCAGGCGTCAGTACCGCATCGTCGCCCGCATGCTCGGCGAAAAACGACCGACTCCCTCAAGCAGCCCTTCGTTGTCGACAACCGGCCCAGCGCCTGAGCACGAAATCGCGGCCGATCATACCACCGCCAAAATCGCCGCCGGACGGACGCGCTGCTGGTCGCGGCCGCCTGGAAGCGTGATCGCGCCGCAGCTCTGCTCCGGCTCAATTTCGATGTGTTGAAAGGACCTGACGCCGTGCAGCGCCTGGTCTGGTGGTGCCCAATGTGCTCATCGTCTGACCTCTATCACCGCGCGATGTTCGCGAGCTCAATCAGCCAGATGGCAGCGAAACCGGACAGCTTCAATTTTGCGTCAATCCTGGAGACTCGGGAAGCACCCAGCACCTCTGCGGGCGAGGCGTTCAAGAAAATCGCCGGCGTCATCCACTGGCGTGCATATCCCGTACACTGAGAGGCGGCAGCTGACGCCACGACCACATGCTCGCCGGCAGCGCACCAGTGATCGCCTCGAGCTACCACCTCCGTGGCGATCGGGCAGATCAAGGGCGGCAAGATCCGCGCGCTCGCGGTCACCTCGCCAGGCGCTCCCGGAGCTTGCCGACGTGCCGACGCTGGCGAGGCCGGGTTCCCGGCCTCGACGACCTGGTACCAGGTGTTCCGCACCCGCGGGCGCCCAAAGAGTGGTCACGCCAGCTGACAGAATCATGAATGCGATCAGCTACCCGTGCAAAAAGCTGCATCTTTGGTCTCATGAAACCTGACCGGGAGCATGATGTCGGTCAACCGAACTTTCGCCAGCTCAATATCAGCGCCGATTACAGGCGCTGGCAAGCTGATCCGCGAGACCGGGATCAGCTCAGACGGCCACCATCGACGCTAAAGTCTGCGGCGACTTCCCGACGGACCTGGCGCAGGCCCCAGGCTCGTTCACCAGGCGCTCCTCGGCGGCGCCAGACGGGCTGCGCCCGGCGCGGATCCGGCTCATCGCCCACCGTGCCAGTCTCGATGCAGCAGCCAAACTTTTGCCGATATCGAGACTCGACCTGCCCGCGCTCGAACCCAGCGATGCGTCCGCGCTTCCGGTCGCGCGCATGGAATCGCGGGACGGCTGGAATGCCGCACCGTTCAGTGAACCAAGGCAGGCGCCGCCAACAGCACCATGCTCATTCCTCCGGCTGCCACATGACCTTGCGCGGCGCGGCGAGGTCGACGCAGTGTGCTTTCGCGCCGCTCAACAAGGCCGGCACTTTGCGCGCGCGGGCGGCATGCGGCAAGGAGGACGGCGACTGCGCTGGTTCGCCGACATCCTGCGACCACCGCGGGCCGTGCGGCGAATTCAACGTGCTGGAAAATCTGCGGACCTCGCGCGTCACCTCGCACGTTCCGCTCAAGCGACGTCGCCGGCCTGCTCACGGCTGGAAGGGCGTCGCCGGAGGCGATCGGCATGCTCCACGACGCACTTGCGCCAGAGCCGGCAACGCCTCGCACGCGCCTCGGCGTGCGTGGCCTCAATCCGCGCACAACGGCGGCAACGGCAACATCGGACGCGAGGAGATCGACATCATCGCGCCCGGCGTCGAGCTTCGCTGGCTGCAGTCCGCGTGGCTCCGGCGCCCGCCGGTCCGTATCCCGCCGACACGATCTTCGTGCAGGCGCGAGGCGGCGCGTTCGACGGCAGCTCGTCACCATGTACCACGACCGGGGCCAGATCGCGATGAAGCTGATGGGCTTCGGACGCGGCGTTCACGGTGCAAGGCGGCCTTCCGGTGGCGCATACGACGCCCGCGCACGGCACCGCCTACCACGAAATCGCCGGGCCGCGGCGTCGCCAACGTCGCGGGCGATGCAAGAACGCGCCGGCCATCGCCAGCGCGGATGGGTGCGGCGGCGTCACTGACGTTCGCCGAACGCGAACGCCAGGCCTCGATCGATCCAGCGGCACTCAGACTCGACGAGGGCGTCGACACCGGGACGCGCCTAGCCGTCGCGCGCTGGCCGCGAATGCTTTCGCGCGACGACTCCCCCTGTATCCTGCCGCTATCGCGCCGAACCGCGCGCCGGCCGGCTCACACCGACGCGCTGCACACCATGCACTGGGAGGAGTCGCGGAAACGCCCGAGGCGTCCTGGTGGTGTTCCTGCATGGCGGGTCGGGCGGCGGCAGCACGCCCGATCACCGCCGCTATCACGACCCGGCGCTTCTGTCGGCTCATCGTCTACGACCAGCGCGGCGCCGGCCAAAGTCCGCACCGCTTCGGGCGAGCTCACTCGACGAACACCACGCCCGCACCTGATCGCCGATCTCGAGCGCCTGCGCACGCGCATCACAGGCGATCGAGCAGCCCCGGCCGCTCTTCGGCGGCTCCTGGGGCGCGACCCTCGCGCTCGCTGCGCCGAGGCCCATCCCGAACAGCGTGGGGTCTAGTTGGTCCTGCGCGGCATTTTCTCTCTGCCGCCCGCAGGAGATCACGCTGGTTCCTCCACGACATGCGCTTCGTCTTCCCGAAGGCTTGTGGCGCGCATTCGCGAGGCTTTCTGCCTGGATGCGGAGCGGCGCGCGACCTGCTTCGCCCACTACCATCGCGGCGGCTCACCGACCCCGAGCCGGCCGTCCACCTGCCCGCGCAGCCCACGCGTCGAGCCGCTACGAGGGCTCCGTGCTCCACGCTGCTGCCCGACCCGGAGCTGGTCGCGCACTTCGACGAGGACGCCCGTCGCGCTGCGCTGCATCGCCCGCATCGTGAAGCGCACTCGCTTCGTGCAACCATATATTGCCTGCCCGACAATGCAGCTCGCTCGCCAGCCTCGCGGCGCATCCGGCAATCTTGCCGCGCGTCGATCGTGCAAGGGCTGTACGACGCCGGCGTGCACCGGTCGTTCCGCCAGACAGAGCCACCGTTGCGCCGGCCGGAAGCGGACTATCACGATCGTGCCGCGACGCCGCGGCCACTCGGCCCGCGAGCCGGGCATCGCACGCGAGGAACTCGTCGCGGCGACGACCGCTTCCGCGACATCCTGGACTGAAAACGCGCTGCAGAAACGGTTCGCTGGGTGCGCTTCCGTTCATCGCATCGCGCGACCATGCCGCAATCAGCGATCATCGAGCGCGTCCAGCTCCTCCCCTCGTCAACACTGCCCCGGAGGTCAAACGCATTGCCTGACGCCATCCAGAGCTTCAGTGTCGCAGGAGACGCCGATCCTGCGGCCGAACTCCACTGACCGCGACAGGTGCGAGTCGGCACCGGCTGCAGCTATCCACCATCGGCACCGCGGGTCCTCGATCGCGGCGCTGCTCCGCGACCATTTGTTGCCGCTACTGATCGGACGCGACGCCGACGCGATCGAAGCGATCTGGCGCGATCTGTTGTTCTCCACGCACGCGACGTCGGTGGGGACGCATCACCTCGCTCGCGCTCGCCGCCATCGACACCGCGCTGTGGGATCTCTCCTGCCGGCGAGCGAAGCTTCCACTGCCATGCTCGCCGGCGGCGCCAGGACCTCGCTGCCCCTGTACACGACCGGCGGCGGGTGGCTGCATCTCGAGCCTGCCGCATTGGTCGACGACGCGCTGCGTCGAAGGCGAAAGGTTTCGGCGGCTCCAAAATCAAGGTCGGCTCGGCCGCACGTCGCCGAGGATGTCGCCCGCCTCGGCGCGGTCCGCGGCGCGGTCGGCGCCGACTGAGGTATCATGACCGACGCCAACCGGGTTCAGCCCTGGCCGGAGGCGATCCGCCGCGCGCGCACCTGGAGGCGCTCGATATCGCCTGGTTCGAAGAGCCGATGCCCGCCGACGATATCGGCGCCGTCATCGCGAAGCTGGCGCCTGGCACACAGCGTGCCGATCGCCGTCGGCGAATCGCTGTACAGCATCTCGCAGTTCAAGGATTATCTGCAGGCACACGCCTGCTCCATCGTCCAGGTAGACGTTGCGCGCATCGGCGGCATCACGCCGTGGCTCAAGGTCGCGCACATGGCCGAGGCGTTCAACGTCCCGGTCTGCCCGCACTTCCTGATGGAGCTGCATGTCGGGCTGTGCTGCGCCGTGCCCAACAGCCGCTGGGTCGATTGCATTCCGCAGCTCGACACCATCACGCCGCCACCCAGCTCGTCATCCGCGACGGACGACCTCGCGTCGGAAGGCCCGGGCTGGGCATCGACTGGGATTGGGATCGCTATCGCGCGGCTGCAAGCCGCGAAGCCGATCGTGATCGGTAGAGCCCGAGTTGTTGATACCGGTATTCCGTACCGCGGCAAGCGCCTCCGCCGTCGCAGCGTCCCTACTCTTTATAAGCCTCGACCGGAATCATGATCTTCACCGTCGTCGCCGACCGCCTTTGGAACGCCGTATTTCATTCCCAATCCAGAGCGCTTGATGGTCCGCGGTCACTTCGGCGCCGCACATCGGTTTCTTGTTGAAGGGATGATCGCCGCAGACAAAATTGCCGACCGTCAGCCTTGACCGGCTTGGTGACGCCGAGCAGCGTCGGCTCTCCGTCGGCGCCGACCACCCGGTCGCCGTCGAAGCTCAACGCCCTCGACTTGAGCTCATCGTCGGATGTTTGCGCGGCGTTGAAAAATCCTCGCCGTGGGCGTGCGTATCGAGCCGGGGATCGATGGTCTTCACCGACAGTGGTGTCGATGGTGACGTCGATCGCGCCTTTTTTCGCGGCCCCGGTCGAGCGTGATCTTGCCGGATGCCTTAGAGAAGGTGCCGCGTTGCAATGAATAGCCCATATGCTGGACTTCGAACATCGGCTGCGAGTGCACCGGGTCGATGACATAGGTGTCCTGTGCCCGCGCCGCGCCCGCGACCGCCAGGATCGCAACTGCTGCGGCAGACAAAGACTGCCGGGTCTCATCGGTGCTCCTGGTGGATACGCCTGGTCGGCGGACGTATAGCCGGCGTTGCGAGTCTGCCAGCAGCCGTCCCGACTCATTCGCTTGCGGAGCCTACTTCAGCGGTGGAAGAACCATGCGAACACGGACCACCACATCGTTGGCAACGGTGTCCGGATCGGCCCATTGGCCTTCGCCGATCTTGTAGTCGAGCCGCTTGAGGGTGAAGCTGTCCCTCGGCCGACGCTGTTGCCGGCGGCATCCTTCTTCAGCGTGATCGGCATCCACCGCGTCGTGCGTGTCGCCCTTGATCGTCAATTGTCCGGCGACCTCGTATCGATCGCCGCCGAGATCGCTGATCGCCGACGAAGCAAAATGTGCGACTGAAACTTCGCGGTGTCGAACCACAGCGGGCGCTTGATCTCGGTCTCCGATTCGTCACTGGCGAGGTCGATGCTGCCGAGCTCGATGTCGAAATCAGCTTTCGATTCGGCCGAGATCCTTCGGGCACGAACACGATGTTGGCTTTCCAACGTAGCGAAATCGCCCCTCGACGTTGACGCCCATCTGCCTGGATATGAACCGGATCTCGCTTTTGTCGATGAGCACGCCTTGCGCGCCAGCCGTCCGGCAGCGAGGAGCATCATCCCGAGCGAGGGAATGAACGAGCGAAACCGCATCATGTTGAGCGCTTCTCGACAGATTCACCTCAGGGTCTCCAGGAGCTGCGGCAGCATCCGGGTCAGCACCGCGTCGCGGTCGACGAAATGGTGCTTGAGGCCCGCCAGCATGGAACACAGACCAGCGCCAGGAGGGTGATTCAAAGTGATGTGCAGGCGCCTCCAGCGATACTCCGCCATTCTGCCCTTCCCCGCCAGGTCCGGCAAGGGCGAAGCCCCAGGTAGACAGCCTGCACGCCGGCTGCCGAGCTATAGAGCCAGCCCGACAGCGGAATCGCGACCAGCAGTGCGTCCATCAGCGGCGTAGTCGCGGCGCGCGCGCTGTTGCCACGGCGGCATGAATTCATAGGGTCGGGGTTTCTCCATCGCCACCAGTCTGGCGCACGTCAAAAGCTATATCGTGATGCCGATCCATTTGCCCACGCGCTACCACTGCAGTTTCTGGCGGCGAGCGGCAAAGCCAGCCGTGCGGAAAAGCCGAGGGTGAAACTCGCGACGAGCAGCAGGGCGGTTAGCCAATGCAGCGCGATCGCCGCGGCGCCGCAACGGACGATCCGAGAACTCCGCTCCAGCACGCCGTCCGGATCGCGCTCCGCCGCTGGTTCGGACGCCGCAAGCGCTGCTCATTACCGCCCTGCGCCGTCCATGCGAAGCCGGGCGACCTTCCGGTATACGAGAAAAACAGGTTTTGTATACAATTGCCCCAATCAGGCGAATGCCAGAAGCCTCCTCGATGAAGATCAAATCCGGGACCACGCCGAAAAAACTGCGGGAAGCAATCGAAGAAAATATTGCGACCGGCGCGTTTCCACCGGGAATGCACCTCGAGGAGACCGAGCTTGCCCAGCGTTTTGGCGTGTCGCCGGACCCCGTTGCGCGAGGCACTGATCCAGCTCTACTCGATGGGCATCGTGGCGTGCGCCTCGACGCGGCGCCGTCGTGGCGGAAGTGACGCCACGGCGCTCCCTGGAGATGTTCGAGGTGATGGCGGGCTCGAAGCCATGTGTGGCCGGCTTGCGCGCGCCGCATGTCCGCTGAGGACCTCGCCGTCCTCATTCGTGCGCTGGGCATGCGAAGCCGCCTCGATCGCCGAGGATCCGGACGGCTATTACCACCGAAAATGAAAAAATTCCACCATGCGATCTACGCCGCTAGCCAGGCTGGCTTCTCAGTGAGCAGACAACGGCGTGCCTCAGGCGGCTGCGCCCTATCGCCGATCTTCAACTCCGAGTCAGAAATCGCATGTCGACGTCTTTCAGGGAGCACAGCGGCATCGTCAACGCGCTCACTGCGGGCGATGCGGAAGCCGCCTCGGAGCAATTGTGGTTGCACATTCTCGCCACAGGGCGAGCGCTTTACCGATCTTCTGGCGTCACTCGCAAGCCTTCGTGCAAGAAACGACGCTCAGTCCACAAGCGCCTCCGTTACTGATTCCGCTGTAACGCTTTCCCGCACCTTTCTATTCCCTAGCCGCGGCGTTGCTCGCGGCGAGCAGCCGGTGCTTTCCCCTTAGCCGGCGTGTTTTCGCCTGGCCAAATCGACCGGTGGCTCATCAAGCGATCCTAGCCCGCTCGAGAAGTCTCGCCGCTGGGTCACGTAGCCCTTCAGCCATTCGCCCGATAATCCATGGTGATAGTCGTTTTTCTTTACAGCCGGCTGGTAGTGGTCATCTTCCCTTCTTGAACACAACATATTGATCATGCACGGCAAAAGCCAGTTCGGCACGAATTATGAGTCCCCCTGCGGGCATTTCAACGGAGACGGCTAAACGACAAAAAGCGGTTGACTTTGCGTACAGAGGACAGCATTCTGTATACATCAAGAAGACTATCCCTGATACGTGCTTCATAAGTCCCTGCATCTGCTCGCATTGAGGCGAAAGCGCGAAAGCAACTGACTGCCCAAGTCGATCGCGACGGCGAGCGGCATCGGGCGAGTTTACTACAAAGCTGCTTCTAGGAGGAATAACCCATGAAGTTCAAGCCCTGACGTGCTTCAAATGCGCTCGATGGCGGCCGTGGCCGGTGCGGCAGCGCTACTGGCATCGATGCCCACCACGCAGGCCCGCGTGGTCAGGCTGGTCGTCGATTCAACAACGCCACTGACCGGTCGAGCCATTGCCTACGAGCAGGTGCGCGGGCGTGCTGTTCAGAGACTCGATCCCACGATCCGCATGCCACGATCATCACCGATATCCAGCTCGGCGCGGATGCGGACGGCAAGGTCCGGTACGAAGCGACGTTCACGCTGACCAAGCCGGTCGACATGTCGCAGGCGAGCGGCTTCATGTGGCACGACGTGCCCAACGGAGGGCGGCGCCGATCACCATCGTCGGCGACGGGCGCAACCTTGGCGACGTCGGGCTGACGAGCGCCTGGCAGGCCGACAACGCGGGCGGGACCGCTATTCCGACCAACCATGCGACCGGCAACGCAGCCACTGGGCTCGCGGTTCCGATTGCGAGGATAACGGCTCGCTGCGTCACCGGTAATGTCCTGGGACGGATCGTCAATCGCAGCGGCGCCGACTTCGCAGCCATTGAACGTGATGGGCAATCCGATACCGTACCTGCCGGCGACGCTGGATACGACGCAGGCGACGCTTTCGACGCACACCCACGAGACCCTCACCGGCGTCGATCACGGAAGGTCCGACCATCCCGAGCAGCGACTGGTCATTCGCGCATTGCACCGATTGGAACAATCAGGTTCCGCAGGACCTCGATGTGACGCATTTGCCCGGCAGCAGCCAACGTCGGTCACCGGCATATTGCCGGTGCCATATCTGCCTCAGGAACGGCTTCGACTCCGGCACTGCTGTACCAGCTCGTATACCCGGTCGAAGGAGTGCGTATCTGCTGGCGTCGGCGCGGCGGCATTCCGCGACGCCGGATCCGTTCTTCCGGTATACAGGCGGCGGACGACTTCGGCACCGCCAACCCGGTCGCCGGGCAAGGTTGATGGTCGGTCATTCGCGGCGGTCTCGCAGTCGGGCAACTTCACGCGCGCGGTTACATCTTCCTGGGCATGAATCAGGACGAGGCCGAACCGCATCGTCCACCGAAGGCGCCTGGCCGATTATCTGCCGGGCCGGCCGCGTTTCGGTGAATTCCCGCTGGGGCCAGACCGGACGGCGTGCTCGAGCTCTACCAGCTTGGCAGCGAGGCGCCGCAATGGTGGTCCGACTGGCTCGACACGGTCCGCGATCTGCCCGGCGCGCAGCATCTTCCATCGCGTGCAGCCTTACCGGCACCTGTCCCAAGATCGTCGAGCATTTCGGCGGCTCCGAGGTGTTCGCGCTGGAAGATGACCGCCGAATGGGTGGGAACCGTCCGCCGATGCCGACATCCCGCTGACCCGCAACGTCCGCCGCTACTACGTGCCCAGCACGACCCACGGCGGCGGCGGCGGTGGGTTCAGCCAAAGCCCGCGAACACGCCGGCTGAATTGCCCGGGCAACAACTGGAGCCCCGGTGGAGGCGCGTACAGGGCAAATCCAGTACCCGAGACAGAACTCGTCAATGTACTGCGACTGGCAATGCGCCAATGGCTCATGGTCGGGACTCCGCCTCCGCCGAGCCGTTACCCGACGCTGACCGGGGGCAATCTCGTCGACCCGACCATGGAGGCGATGGGCTTTCCACATGGCATTCCTGGCATACCGGACTCGGTCTTCCTTCCGGAGAACTTCGTCAATCCCGTGCTCGACTACGACTGGGGTCCGCTGTTCAACCATAGCGACGCGACCGGAGTCCCGACCAATCTGCCGCCGCCCATCAAGCACGTGATTCCGATGAAGGTTCCGCGGGTGGACGCGGATGGCAACGAGCTCGGCGGCGTGCCGACGGTGCTGCGCGATGCGCCGCTCGGGAACGTACCTGGGCTGGAACCTCACGCCTGCGGGCTTCCACGCCGGGCAGGTCTGCAACTACGTCGGCGGCATGATCCCGTTCGCGATCACGTTGGCGGAGCGCCTGGCCACCGGCGATCCGCGCCTGTCGCTGCAGGAGCGTTACGGTGATCACAACGGATATGTGGCCGCGGTCACGGCCGCTGCTGACAATGCGCTGGCGCAGGGATATCTTGTTAGCCAGCCAGACCACGATGCACTGATCGCGGCGGCGCAGGCGAGCAACGTTCTTCGATAGCGAGAACAAGGACGCCCGGCACTCCCGGGCTTCCGACTCACCCCGACTTTTTGGGAGTGCAGATGAAAAAAGGCATTTGCGGTTGCGGCAGCAATGTTGGGCTTGGTCTTGAGCGTGCCAGCCGGCGCCGGACGTGATCGGCTTCACCGATGGATTTGCCCCCGGCTCGTGGGCAGTCGCTTTCTCCGGCACGCTCACGGGGGGCGGTGTTAGCTCGAGGATCGGTGACCAGACTCCGTCGATCTTCACGATCGTCGGCGGTGACAGTAACGGGGGCTGCGTTGGCGGTGTTGCTATGCGGTTCCCTGAGTCCGTGCCAAGCCTCCGTCACCCACCTCTCGCTGGGGTTCAACACGTTTACGTTCCACTGGGCTTACACCACCGCCGACCTCGGCGGTCCCCCAGGAGACATCTTCCGGGCTGCATCGTCGACGGCGTCCAGGATCGCGTTGTCGGATCCGGGTGGTCCCGTGAGTCAGCGGCGGCAACGTCACCATCCATGCGCTGTCGTCCATCGGCTGGTTCGTCAATTGCACCGACTGCATCGGGGGCGCGGCAACCGCGGCGATCACCAACTTCGCCGCGCTCACGGTGCGGAACCCGGTACGCTTTCGCTGCTGGTTCTGGGCCTCGCAGGTTTGGGTGTCACGAAGGGCACGCGTCGGCTAAAGTCACGCGTTTCGCCAAGACAAACGGCGGCTTCGGCCGCCGTTTTTTCCGCATCCACAAGTCACCGTTCGAACCTTTTCTTTCGGCGAGGCGAACTCGCGTGCACTACTTGCAGCGTGTAACATCAAGCCTCCGTTTCCCATCCGCCGTGACCCGCAACGAACACTGGCTTTCGCGCGCAGCCGCGCGGCGGTCTGGCATCCGTGCACGCAGATGAAGCTGCACGAGACGCTGCCGCTGGTGCCGATCGCGCGCGGCAGCGGCGCCTGGCTCTACGACTTCGACGGCAAGCGCTATCTCGACGCCGTCAGCTCGTGGTGGGTCAACCTCTTCGGGCACGCCACATCCGCGCGATCAACGCCGCGATCGTCGACGCAGCTCCGACAGCTCGAGCACGTGATGCTCGCCGGCTTCACGCATCGACCGGTGGTCGAGCTCTCGGAACGGCTGTCGCGCCATCGCGCCCGGCGAGCTCGGCCACTGCTTCTACGGCTCCGACGGCGCGTCCGCGGTCGAGATCGCGCTCAAGATGAGCTTCCACTACTGGCGCAACGCGCGGCCACGCCGGAAAAACGGACTTCGTCGGCGTCGCCGCGCGGCTATCACGGCGAGACGCTGCGGCGCGCTTGCGGTGACCGATGTGCCGCTCTGTTCCGCGACGCTTACGCGCCGCTTGCTGCGCGCCGTCAGGCGGCAGTGCCCTCGCCCGACGCGAGGCTCGCGCCGCAGGCGACTCGCCGCGCGAGCACGCGCTCAGCGCCGCGGACGCGCTCGAGGCACTATCTCGCCGTGCATCACGACGACCATCGCGGCGCTGATCGTCGAGCCGCTGGTGCAGGGCGCCGCGGGCATGGCGATGTACGATCCGGCTTATCTGCGTTCGCGCGCGCGAGCTGTGCACGCGCTACGGCGTCCACCTGATCGCCGACGAGATCATGACCGGCTTCGGCCGCACCGGAACGCATGTTCGCCTGCGAGCAGGCGGCGATCGCACCCGACTTGCTGTGCCTGTCGAAGGGCATCACCGGCGGCTACCTGCCGCTGTCGGTGCGTGCTGACCACCGATGACGTCTACGAGGCGTTCTACGACGACGATGCTGGCGCGCGGCTTCCTGCATTCGCATTCGTACACCGGCAACGCGCTTGCCTGCCGCGCGGCGCTGGCGGTGCTCGACCTCTTTCGCGACGACGACGTGCTCGCGGCGAATCGATCATCCGCGCGCCAAGCTCGATCACTCTCGCGCGGCCGCTGGCGGCGCATCGCCAAAGTCGAGAACTTCCGGCAGCCTGGGCATGATCTGGGCCTTCGACGTCGATCAGCGGAGCGCGATGACTTCGCCCGCTGGTTCGCCGCCGAGGCGCTCGCAGCGCGAGCTGCTGCTGCGGCCGATCGGCCGCACCGTGTACTGGATGCCGCCGTACTGCCTCACCGAGGACGAGATGGAGCTGCTCGCATCGCGCACGCTGGAGATCGTCGCATGCGCCTGAGAACTCGCGGCGCTTGGCTGGCGCGCTCTACCGCGTGTTGACAGCGTCGGTGGTGCGCCCTGTGCTCGTGCTGCTGCTTGCGGTCGGGCCGGCGCGGTGCTGCCGCCGGCTCGCGCGCGCGTTCCTCGAACAGCGCATCCCGCTCAATTCGGTGAGCGTCTACGTGCAGGAAGTCGGCGCGGCCGCAGCCCTTGCTCCGCATCGTCCCATCGCGGGCGATGAACCCGGCGTCGACGATGAAGCTGGTGACGACGTTCGCCGGCGCTCGAGCTGCTCGGTCCCGATTACCGCTGGAAGACCGAAGCCTATGCCGACGGACCGATCGTCGCCGGCGTGTTGAACGGCGATCTGGTGCTCAAAGGCCGCGGCGATCCGAAAATCACCCTCGAGCAGTTTGGCGAGCTGGTCGACGCGCCTTCGCGCCAGCGGCCTGCCGTCCATTCGCGGCGATCTGGTGCTCGGACCGGACACTGGTTCGATGCCGGAGCGTACGATCCCGGCGCTTCGACGCCGAGCCACTGCGGCCCTACAACGTCGGCCCCGACGCGTTGGCTGGTCAACTTCAAGACGCGTGCGCTTGTGTCTTCGCGCCCAATCTGCGCGCGACGCGGTCGACGGTTCGCATCGAGCCGCCGCTTGCGAATATCGGATCCACGCGGCGCCGAGCCTCGCTCCCGGCGACTGTGGCGATTGGCACAGCGGGATCCAGGCGCAGTTCACCAACCGCGCCGAGCGCGCGGAGGCGACGCTTTCGCGGCGCTACCCGATTGCCTGCGGCGAGCGCGACTGGTACGTGGCGCTGCTCGATCATCACGCACTACGTCTTGAGTCTGTTCGCTCGAAGCTGGGCCGATGTCGGCGGCAGTTTTGCCGGCACGGTGCGTGACGGGCGGACGCGCGATCTCGGCGATCGCGCCTCGCCACGCTCGATTCGGTGCCGCTCTACGAGGCGGTGCGCGACATCAACAAGTTGTCGAATAACCTGATGGCGCGCCAGCTTTCTGACGCTTGGCGACGACCGCCTATCCTCCGCCCGCGACGACCGCGCATGCGGCACCTGGCCGTCGAGCGATGGCTTGCGCGAAGCGCAAGCTCCAGTTTCCCGAGCTGGTGCATGGTCAACGGCTCAGGCCTTTCGCGACACGAGCGCATCGCCGCGCAAAGCATGGCGCGACTACTGCTCGCGGCCGACAGCAGCAGCGTGCGCGGCGAATACGTGAGCCTCGCTGGCGGTCGCGGCCACCGACGGCACCGTCGTCAAGCGCTTTCAGAATGACGACGTTGCCGACCAGGCATTCCTCAAGACCGGCACGCTCGAAGGCGTGCGTGCCATCGCCGGATACGTCTTCGGTCCGAACGGACGGCGCTTTGTGGTGGTCTGCTTCGTCAATCACCCGAACGCGTCGCGCGCAGCCGCCGCTGGACCGCCTGGTGCAGTGGGTCTACGACGTCGCGACGCTAAAGCGCGCGACGCACCGCCGCACCAGTCACATCCCGGGAATCGGCTTGCTGTCCTTGAACAGCATGTAGCCGCGCACAATGCGATAAATGACCCACACCGATGCCGCGATCCAGATGCCGAAGGCAATCGGGATGCCGATCAGGATCAGCCCGAGCAACGCCAGCACCAGCCAGCCAAGCACCGCCCACAGCATCGAAAACCGCAGAAGGTGCGGATCAGCCAGCGATAATGCGACGCGAGCCAGGTTCCGGCGGCTTCGCCACGCTTGACATAGGCAATGATGATCGCGATCAGGCCGAGCACGCCGAAAAAGGGCGCGATCAGCGGAAGCCCCGACGACACGAGGTCAAACACGGCTGCGACGCCGTAAAGCGCGTAAACCACCAGCGTTGTTGAAATGAGCGAAGCTGACGGTGCACCGGGCGGCGGCAGCGCTTGTGATTCATAGATCTCGGCCATCGCGATATCTCCGTTATCGAGGCGGTCATGAGCGACCGCGCGGCCTATATGGGGACGACCGGCGGTGCTTCAAGCGCCGATCCATCGCACAGGCCCGCCGGGAATCGCCGCTGGTCCGATTCCTGCATGGCGGCCATACCACGGGGCCTTTCCGCCATCGAGCACCCTCGAAAGGAATTTTTTTACCTACCGTGTACGCAAAGAATTTCCAATCGAACCGAAAAGGAATCCCATGGCATTCATCGATTTCATCAAGGCGGCAGGAGAAAAGCTGTTCCACACCGGTAGTGCATCAGCCGCGCCACAATCGTCCGGCACCGGTCAGTCCGCGGCCGAGAGTCCGCTGCCGCAGACGCTGCGGCGGGCGACGCCATTCTCGCCTACATCAAATCGCAAAACCTCGACGCGACCGCGGTTGACCGTCACCTACGATAGCGGAACCGAAGTCGTTACCGTCTACGGCGGTCGCGAAGGACCAGGCCACCAAGGAAAAGATCATCCCTGTGCTGCGGCAACGTCGCGAATGTTTCGCGCGTGGATGACAAGATGAGCGTCGAACAATCGGGCCCGGAAGCGAAGTTCTATCGGTCAAGAGCGGCGACACCTTGTCGAAGATCTCCAAGGACGCCTACGGCGACGCCAACCAGTATCAGAAAGATCTTCGAAGCCAACCGGCCGATGCTCAAGAGCCGACAAGATCTATCCGGGACGGGTGCTGAGAATTCCGCCGGCCTGAAGCGCGTTCGACCGTGCAACCGGGCGTTATAATGACCCTCGGCAGCCGGGTGGGGCGCGGTTGCCGCGCCCGCGAGCCTGCTCTGTTAATCCAGTGAGGCTGACCATGACTGCTGCAAAGATGGAACGCACCCGACGAGCGGTCGTCAAGGATTTCGGCGATGTTGCTCGCGGAAGCTGAAACCCCTGCTCAAGCAGGCCGCCTCGGAAACCGGCGACGGGGCGAGCGCCGGGATCTGCGCTCGCGGGTCGGGATCAAAGCTGCTGGCGGCGAAGTTGGTTACGGGATCTTCAGATGATGCCCTCGACAAGCGCGCCAAAGGCGGGCTGCCCGCGTGACCGACGATTATGTTCGCGACAATCCGTGGCTCGGGCGATTGGCGCCGCCGCGGCGGTTGGCTTCCTGATCGGCGTGCTGGTCAGTCGCCGCCAAAGCCGGTGCCCGAGCGTAACGACAATCGCGCGCAAGAGAATGCGGCGTTATGGGGCGCGGTGGCGCAGCTGGGCGCCGAGTGCGCGTTTGCCATGTTGCGCACCCGCCTCGAGCTCGCCGGCGTCGAGTTCGCGGAGTGCGCGCGAGCTCTATCAAGCAGATGAGATGCTTCGCGCTCTGGCGGCGGTCGGCATCGTAAGCTCGGTCTTTTCGCGCTGCTTTCGCGTCGCTGTTTGTCATTGCCTTTTTTCTGGGATGACTACCGGCTCGAAGAGAAAGCAGTTGGCGGGGAAGTCAGTCTTTTCTATGGTGTGATCGCCGCGCTGATCTTCGCGCGCGCGAGGGAGATCGCTCGGCATGAGGCGCCGCCGCCGTTCGCGGCCACGCTGGAAGAGCTCGAGCACGACGCCGCGGCAGTGCGCCGCCGCCGCGAGGACTGCGATGAGCAGCCAAACAGAAATGCTCGCGGCGCGCAAGGCGCTTTTGATCGCCCGGCTGCGGCTGCAACGCATGGAGCTCGCCTTGCATGCGGGCGCAGCGCTGCGAGATGCTGCGCCCGGCGAGCCTGGCGGCTAACGCACGTCGCGCAGCGGCGCTTTGTCGCGGTGTTCGAGATCGTGGGGCCGCTCCTGGGCTTGAGGCGCTATGCTCAAGTGGGCCCGCCTGGCTTCGGCTGCTTTCGCCGTGTCACGCATCGCGCGCCAGCGCCGCAGCGGCGCGGACTGACGTCGCGCCGACCCGCGCCGACTCCGGCGGTAGTGCACTTCGCGTGCACTGAGCCGCAACTCGCGCGGTGCCGACGGCAATGAAGGCTCTTCGGCGCGGCGATGCTGCGCAACGAAGCCGACATCGTCGAAAGCTTTGTTCGGCACAACCCTCTCCTTGCTCGACGGGCTTCTGGTTGTCGACCACGGCTCGAGCGATGGGACCTCGGAGATCCTGGACGCGCTGGCGACGGAAAGGCTTGCCGCTCGAGGTCGAGCGTGACTGCTTGAGCGCGCTGGCTGGCCCGCAGTCCGAGGATCATGAGCCGCACCGTGCGCCAGGCGTTGACGCGTCACGGCGCCAATTTTGTCTTTGCGCTCGACGGCGACCACGAGTTCCTCAAAATCAGCGCGCCGGGATCTGCTCGACAGCGTGCTCGCAACGCTGCCGCAAAAGGTCTGCACGCGGCGATGCCATGGCAGACCCACGTTCCGAGACTTCGACGCCAGTCCACCACCGCCGCCGGCCACCGTGCTGGCGCGCGCGAAGCGCCGCCTCGCCGAGGAGCGGCACGGCTGTTTTGCACAAGGTCATCGTCGCAGCTGCGCATTCGCCGATACCGCCCGATGCCGTCATCGCCGTCGGTAATCATGTGAGTCTTGCCGAGCGCGGACCATTCCGCGGCGCTTCAGCCGGTCAAGCACGCGCGGTCGCCGCCGAGGTGGTCGCGCTGGCGCATCTGCCGGTGCGCAGCGCCCGCCAGCTCACCAACAAGATCGTCATCGGCTGGCTTGCGCACTGCGTGGCGCAGCGCAGCAATGCCGACCTCGCGTTTCACCTGGCGCGAGCTCTACCGCGAGCTGGCGGATGGAAAGACGCCGAGTGTCGAGCGGCTGCAACGATCGCCGCGAATTACGGGCTGCCGATGGCGGCGTGGCGTCCCGCGGAGACGACATCCGTGCTCATCGAAGATCCTCTGCCGGTGGGCGAAATGCGCTATGGCGCGATGATTCGCGATGCGACGCTGCCGCTGGTGCTGCGTTTCGCCGAAGCTCGCTGCGCAGTAGCGTTGTAGGCTATCCCAGTCCGAGCTCCTGCCACAGCGCGTCGACGCGCCGCTTGCACCGCATCGTCCATGGCGATCCGGGCGGCCCCACTACGCGCGTCGTTTCGGCGCCGCCACTTGTTCGTCGCGTCGATGCCCATCTTGCTGCCGAGCCCCGCGACCGGCGAGGCGAAGTCGAGATAGTCGATCGGCGTCGTTCTCGACGATCAGCGTGTCGCGCGCCGGATCGACGCGCGTGGTCATCGCCCAGATCGACTTCCTTCCAGTCGCGCACGTCGACGTCGTCGTCGGTGACGATGATGAACTTGGTGTACATGAACTGGCGCAGGAAGCTCCACACGCCGAACATCACGCGCTTGGCGTGGCCGGGATACTGCTTCTTCATCGCTCACCACGGCGAGCCGGTAGCGAGCAGCCTTCCGGCGGCAGGTAGAAGTCGGCGATCTCCGGAAATTGCTTTGCAGGAGCGGCACGAACACTTCGTTCAGCGCGCACGCCGAGCACCGCCGGCTCGTCCGGCGGCTTGCCGGTGTAGGTCGAGTGGTAGATCGGGTCGCGGCGCATGCGTGATGCGCTCGATCGGTGAGCACCGGGAAGCGCTCGACTTCGTTGTAGTAGCCGGTGTGGTCGCCGAACGGTCCTTCGAGCGCGGCTCTCGTAGCCGGTCGGATCGGCCGCGTCGGGCTGGATGAAGCCTTCGAGCACGATCTCGGCGGACGCCGGCACCTGCAGATCGTGCGCGATGCACTTGACGATCTCGGTGCGCGCGCCGCGCAGCAATCCGGCGAACTGATATTCGGACAGCGTGTCCGGCACCGGCGTCACCGCGCCGAGCATCGTCGCCGGATCGGCGCCCAGCGCGACGGCGATCGGAAACGGCGTGCCGCGATGCGCGAGCGCGTGGTCGCGAAAATCCAGCGCGCCGCCGCGATGCGCGAGCCAGCGCATGATGAGCTTGTTGCGCGCGATCACCTGCTGGCGGTAGATGCCGAGGTTCTGGCGCGCTTTGTGCGGGCCCGCGCGTGACGGTGAGGCCCCAGGTGATCAGCGGCGCCGACGTCACCGGGCCAGCACGTCTGCACCGGCAGTCGCGCGAGGTCGACGTCCGCGCCTTCCCAGACGATCGTCCTGGCACGGCGCCGACGAACACTCCTTGGGCGCCATGTTCATGCACCTGCATCATCATCGGACGCGTGTTCTGCCACGCGTCCTTCCATCCCTTGGGCGGCTCCGGCTCCTTCAGGGAGGCAAGCAGCCTGCCGACATCGCGCAAAAGCGCCGACCGATCTCTTCTCCCATGGCGCCAGCGCGACGCGTTGCGGCGTTCCGAACAGAGTTGCAGCGAGCACAGGAATCGAGTGCCCTTTGGGCTTCTCGAACAGCAGCGCCGGACCATTCGGCGGCAAGAACGCGCGAGCAAATCTCGGTCATCTCGAGATAGGGATCGATTTCCGCGCCGATGCGCTTCAGCGAGACCGCGGCGTTCGAGTTGAGCAAGGAAGTCGCGAAGGTCGGCGTATTTCATGATGCAAAGGTCGTCGTTTTCATACCTTTTTGGTGCAGAAAACCGCAGTTTTCAGGCTGAACTGTCGAGGGGCCGGCGACACTTGTCGCGTCGCATTCGCGCCACAACCTTATCGAAGTCACATTTCGCGTCAAGACGGGCTGGACCGGACGCTGATCCTGTCACTATGCTGCATTCCGGTGGGCCTCTTCGGAGGCCCATGTCGCCAAGGATACCGCTTGACCCGAACTATTTTCACAAGCGCGATCAGCGTCCTGCCACGGCCTGTGCGCCCTGCTCTGCGCAGAACGCCGCCATGGCTGCCGGCGCGCCGGCACCAGGCGGCGCAGGCGATTGCGCCCAGCTCGGCGCTAGTGCCGACGTCGGCGGTGCTGCCATCGATCGAGATACTGAGTCGGGCAAACCAACCTCGCGGGAACCTGCGGCGGCGCGACCTTCGATCTGAACACGTTCATCAACGTCGACTCGCAGTCGTCGGCGGACGTCCGAAGCTTTCGGTGCCAGGCGATCGGCGCCATCAGAACGAGTTCACCGACGAGACGGGCGCCAACGTCGGACCGCTTCGTCGGCGTCTATCCGACGTTTCATATTCTGAGTTTCGGCGGCGGCTTGCCGCCGAGCACGCCGATCACGATTACCGTCACCACCTATTCCGGCCACGGCCCGTTCCGGCAGCACGACCTTCGTCACCACGCTGCAGTTCAATTGCACCACCGGAGCGATTCTGTACTCTGGCGGCCGCGGCGCCCGGCGCCGCCGGAGCCGATTCCCGCGCTCGACGTCGCTGCGCTCGCGGCGCTTGCCGGAACGCTCTCGCTGATGAGCCTCGTTGCGCTGAAGCGCCGGCGGCATCGTCCGTTCGTAATCCATTGCCGGCGCGCGTACCCGTGCGCATCGGCACTCATCGCACTAAGCCCTAGATCACCGAGCTCGGCGCCGCCGTCCATCGAGGATGATCGCGCCGGTCACGTAGCTCGCCTGCTCCGAGGCGAGGAACAAGGCGACGCGGGCGATTTCCTCGGAAGTGCCATAGCGCTTGAGCGGTATCCGGGCCTCGTTGCGCGACAATAACTCGGCCTCGCCAAGGCCGGTCATCCGCGACTCGCGCTCGGAGCCCTTCCTGTACGCGGCCGGTCATGCGTTGCGCCCGGATTGATGCCGTTGACGCGAATGCCCTTCGGGCCCGAAGCGCGTTTGCCAGACCCACCGTGGCCAGCATGAGCGCCGCGTTGGCGGCGCCTCCCGGCAGGTGCACGGGACTGGCGACCTTGCCGCCGGCGCCGATGATATTGACGATCGATCCGCGGCTCGCGTGCGAGCATGCGCTTCAGCACCGCATCGGTAGGATGAATGTAGCTGAAGAACTTGGCGTCCATCGCGTCGTGCCACGCCTGCGCATTCAGCTCGTCGGGCGCGTAGCGGCGCGCGGCTCCCGCGGAATTCACCAGCACGTCGATGTCGCCGAGCGCTTTTTCCACTTCATTGGCAACCATGGCTTCCGCGGCTGTCACGGCTTGGTCATGTCGGCGGCGATGGCGATGCGGAGCGCTCGCGCCGCGTGGGAAGCGCGCGAGCGCCGCGTCGAGATTGGCCTGGCTCCTCGACACCAGCGCGACCCTGGCGCCCTCGGCGGCGAACGCTTCCGCGCACGCGTAGCCGATACCTTTGCTTGCGCCGGTTACGATCACCACGCGTCCGGCAAGATTCAGATCCATCGATACACTCCCGAAGTGGATGTCCTGGTCATGCTAAGGCGCGAGCGCCGTGCGCACTATTGCAGGCCAATACGGCCATCGCTCCAAGCGCACCGCGTAATCGATCACAATGCCGGCGAACACGGCGAGGCCCAGCCAGTGATTGCCGAGGAACGCGCGGAAGCAGCGCTGCGGATCGCGCGTTGCGGATGAGCCAGAAGTGCCATAGCGCCACCAGTGCAGCGACGACGAGACCCAGCATAGTAGATCGGTCCCAGGCCCGCTGCGTGCCGATCCACGGTCATGCCCGCGAGATAGATCGCGTAGCAGAGCATTACCACCGCCACGTCAAATCTGCCGAAAGCGATCGCCGAAGTCTTGAGCCCCAGCTCGATGTCGTCGCGCGCGATCGACCATCGCATACTCGGTGTCGTAGGCCATGACCCAGAACAGGTTGATGCCGAACATCCACCAGCCGAGCCGCGGAAACGCTGCCGCCGACCGATGCGAACGCCATCGGAATGCCGAACGAGAAAGCGATGCCGAGGAACGCTTGCGGAAGCGCGAAAAAGCGCTTGAAGAAGGGATAGGCGATGGTGATCGCCAACGCCGGCAACGGACAGCAAGAGCGTCTGCCGATTGCAGCGGCAGGATCAGCAGAAACGCACAAACGCCAGCGCGGCGGCCAGCGCCAGCGCTTCCCAGGGCTCGATTTCTCCGCGTGCCAGCGGACGATTGGCGGTACGCTCGACGTGAGCGTCGAAGTCGCGGTCGGCGTAGTCGTTGATCGCGCAGCCGGCCGAGCGCATGAGCAGCGTGCCGAGCACGAAGATGCCGACCACGACCCACGACGGCGTGCCCGAACGACGCGAGCCAGAGCGCGATGAGCGTCGGCCAGAGCAGCAGCAGCGTGCCGATCGGCTTGTCGAGCCGGATCAGCCGCTCGTAGGCGTCGATGCGCGCGGCGATCTTTGCCAGCGCGATGCGCCTCGACCGGTTGCGCGGCGCCGTCGTCACGCTGTCGTTCACGCGCCTTCACGTTATGGCTCACAGCGGCAGCGCAAGCTGCTTCTCGCAATCGCCTGCGGCGCGACCTCGGCGAACAGCGTTTGCGGCGTCGGATACGCGCAGGCGCACGCGCAACTCGCGCTTCATCCGCTGATTGGCAAGCGCGCCGCGATTCGCTCATGAACGACAGCAGCATGGGCGCGATGCGCGTCTCGGCTTCGTCCCACGACACGCGCGGCGGCCGCGGCAGATGATAGGCGTCGGCGACGGCGTCGAACCAGCCGCCCATCTGCAACTCGGCATCGTCGGTCACGTTGTAGGCGCGGATTCGGCAGGCCGCGAAATAGCGCGGCGACGGTCGGCGCGCGCGAGATCGTCGGCGTGGATGTGATTGGTGAAGACGTCGTCCTCGGCACGAAGCACCGGCGTTCCCTGCTTCAGCCGGTCGAGCGGCAGGCGCGTCTCGGCGTAGATGCCCGGCGCGCGCAGGATCGACAAGTCGCACGCCGTACCTTGTCGCCCACAGCCGCAAGACGGTCCTCGGCCGCGACGCGGCGATGCGCGCGCGGCGTCTGCGCGTTACGCGGACGCGCCTCGCTGACCCTTGCGCCCGGCGCAATCGCCATAGACGCCGCTGGTGCTGATGTAGACGAATCGCTGCGGTATAATCCGCGCCTTTGTCAGCGCGGCGATCAGCCGTGCGGTGCGCGGATCGTCGCGGCCGTCGCTGGGCGGCGGCGCGAAGTGCAGCACCGCGAAAGGCGCCAGCGCGCAGCCTGCCGAGACTGCGCAGTTGATCGAGATCGCCGGCGATCGGCGTGATGCCGTGGCTGCGCAACTTCGGGAATGTCCTCCGGCCGGCGCGTGAGACCATACAGCCGCACGTTGGCGCGCAGAAGATCGGCGGTTCGCATGGCGACGTCGCCGCAACCAATCAGCAATACCCTGATCACACCTTACAACCACCGTGCGGCGCCAAGCGCCGGAATCCATTTCCCTCGCCCCCGGAGGCAGGGGTAAGCGGTGAGGGTGTTATCTTTGCGGCGCGAAGGCCCGCGCATAGGTCTCATTACATGCCGCATCAGATTACCATAAAACCCAGCGATCACTCGTTCGCCTGCCGATGAGGGCGAGACGGTGCTCGCCGCGGCGATGCGCGCCGATCTGATGATCCCTTACGGCTGCCGCAAACGGCGCCTGCGGCACCTGCAAGAGCCGCATCATCGACGGCGCGATCGACTACGGCGCGCACCAGCCGGCCACGCTTACCGAGGCCGATAAGAGCGCAGGGCTAGCGCTGCTGCTGCGTCGGCAAGCCGCTGAGCCGATCTCGTGCTCGAAGTGCGCGAGGTTCGCCGCGCCGGCGACATCCAAATCCGCAAGCTGCCGTGCCGCATCGAGAAGATCGACAAGGCCGCGCCCGATGTCGCCATCGTGACGCTCAAGCTTCCGGCGAACGAGCGCCTGCAATACCTTGCCGGGCAATACATCGACTTCCTGCTCAAGGACGGTCGGCGGCGCAGCTTTTCGCTCGCCACCGCGCCCGAGGACGACGCGCTGCTCGAGCTGCACATCCGCCACGTTCCGGACGGCATCTTCAGCGATCAGCTGTTCAACGAGTTACAAGGGCCGCGAGATCCTCGCGCTTCGAGGGGCCGCTCGGCGACGTTCTACCTGCGCGATCGAGTCCGACAAGCCGATCATCTTCGTCGCCGGCGGTACCGGCTTCGCGCCGATCAAGGCGGTCATCGAGCATGCGCTTCAATCACGAGGTCGAGCGGCCGATCGTGCTCTACTGGGGTGTGCGTTCGCTCAAGCGATCTCTACCTGCCGGAACTTGCCCGTCGAATGGCAGCGTCAGCACCGCAACTTCACTTTCATTCCCGTGCTGTCCGATCCTCTGCCCGAGGATCACTGGCCCGGGCCGCACGGGCTTCGTGCACAAGGCGGTGATGACCGACTTTCACCGATCTTTCCGGATATCAGGTCTACACCTGCGGCGGCCCCGGCATGATCGACATCGCGCGCCGTGAATTCGTCGCCGAGCGCGGCTTGCCTGCCGCAGGAATTCTTCGCCGACGCGTTCACCTACGCGGCTGCAAGTCGAAGCGCCCGAGTAGCGCCCGCCAGCGGCAGCGGCTCAAATCCGAATATCACGGCGCGATGACGTTCGACTCGCTCACGTTCGTCGTCTTTCTCGCCCTCGTCTACGCGGGCTACTGGATGGTGCGCTCGTGGACGTGGCGCAAGCGCTTCCTTCTTGTCGCGAGCTGGGGGTTCTACGCGGCCTGGAATCCGTTCTTCGTGCTGCTCTGGTCGTCGACGACTTGCTTCGACTGGTTCGCGGCGCGTTGGATGGACCGTCGGACAGAACCCGTCGCAGCGCAAGAGCTCATCCTCGGCGCGTCGATCACCGTCAATCTCTGTGCCGCTCGGTTTCTTCAAGTACGCGCAGTTCTTTCCGATACGGCGGTCGACCTGCTGCGTGTCTTCGGCATCGACTTCAAGCCGCTGTCGCTCGGCATCCTGCTGCCGGTCGGCATTTCCTTCTACACCTTCGAGAGCCTGTCGTACGTCATCGACGTCTATCGCAGGCGCATCGCCGTGTCGAAGAGCCTGCTCGACTACGGCATCTACGCGACGTTCTTTCCGCACCTGGTCGCCGGACCGATCCTGCGCTACGGCGACTTCTCGCCGCAGTGCGCGGAACGATCAAGTCGTGGCGCTCGACATCGGTCGGGCAAAGGCCTCGCGCTGTTCGTCTACGGGCTGGCGCTCAAGGTGGGTCTGGCCGACCTGGTCTTCGCGCCCGTTGCCGACCACGTGTTTGCGGCGGGCGCGCACGCCGGCGCTCGCCGAAGGCTGGCTCGGCGCTCGTGCGTTCTCGCTGCAGGTCTTTTGCGACTTCGCGGGCTATTCGCTGTGCGCCATCGGCACCGCGCTGATGTTCGGCTTCGGCTTTCCGATGAACTTCGAAAGCCCGTTCGGATCGGTCGGCATTGCCGAATTGTGGACGCCGCTGGCACATGTCGCTGGCGAGCTGGTTCCGCGACTACGTGTTCCTGCCGCTCGGCGGATACCGGTCGCAGACGCGCTGCGCGATCAGGCGAACCTGCTCGATTCACCTTCCTGCTGGTCGGACTGTGGCACGGCGCGGCATGGACGTTCATCGTCTGGGGACGGGCTGCAGGGCGTCCTTCATCGTCGCCGAGCAGCTGGTCCGCGAGCATGTATGGGACTTCGGGAAGGTCGAACATCCACTTGGGACGGGCGGCGCTCGCGGTGATGACGTTCGGCGTGGTCTGCGCCGCCGGGGTCTTCTTTCGCGCGCAACTCCATCGGCCAGGCGTGGCACATACTCGTCGCGATGTTCACACCGGGAACGAGCTCGGCGCTGGTCCCGTTACGAGTGCGATGGTCGTGGCCATTGCCGCGGTGCGTGTGATGGTCGGCGCGCAGATCCGCTTCGGCTACCTGCGCGGATGGGATTGGCTCGATCGTTGGCACATCGCGCCGCGCACCGCTCAGCATCGCGCTCGCGCTGGCGGCCATCGTTTTCTCGCCGGGATTCAACCCGGCGTTCCTCTATTTCCAGTTCTGACGATGGACCGCGACTGGCTCATTGCATGGTGCGCGGCGCTCCTGGCGTGCGGGCTTATGGCCGGCAGCTACGAGTGGCTGTTGCGCCAGCACGGCTACGAAGTCACGGTGCAGGACGACGCCGATCTGTGGTCGATGCAGTACGACAAGCTCAAACGGCGCCGACCGGCGTGGCGCTGCTCGGCGCGTCGCGCACCGAATTCGGCATCGATCCGGCCCAGCTTTCGCGCGAGCTCGGCGGCGCCCGGTGGCGATGCTCCCGGTCAACGGCACGGTCCCACTGGCAACGTTGCGCGCCCTGTCACAGGACGAGGCATTTCGCCGGACTCGCCATGGTCGGCATCGACGCGCGCGGCCTGCAGCGCAAGCACCGGGAAATGCAGCAGGAATACATCGATCACTACAAGAAACGCTGGACGCTGGCACGCCGGATTCATCGCACGCTGCTGACCGAGCTTCAAGTACGGCTTGTGCTCGTCCGCTCCGACTTTTCCGCGGTCAATATCGCGCAACGGTTTCTGAATCACCACGGCATGCCGCTCAGGGACCATACCGTCGTTCGCGCCGATCGCGTCGGCTTCATCGACTACCGTCACCCCGATCTCGCGTGGACGCACGAGAACCGCGTCTTCGATCTCAAGAATTACTACCGCGACAACACTTACCCCGCCAGATGAATGGCTGGCCGATCTTGCCGTCGTTTCGGCATGGATAGAGCGCATCCAGCGTCGCGGTGGCCGCGTCCTGTTTTTCCGCGAGCCCGAGTCCGACGAGAGCCTCACACTCGACGAAGCGAACTTCCCGCGCGACCGCTACTGGGATGCCTACGCCCGCATCTCGCCCGCGGTGATGATCGACTTTCGCGACGTGCCCGATTTTCTGACGTTCGTGCTTCCGGACACTTCGCATATCGACGGCACTGACGTGCCGCGATATACCGCCGCTTTCACGAACCTGCTGAAGGCTCGCGGGCTCGCGCGGTAGTGAGCTACGCGCCGCCGTAGCGCGCCGATGGCGATCACCGCGCAACGATGATGGAAATCATGGCATCCTAACGGCTTGACCTAGGCAAGTTTCAGCTGAGGGGCGTTATGCAGTCGTTTGAAGAATTATTTCATGTGACCGGCTTTGCCAATGCAGAGTACTTTGCTGCAGATCTTTTTTACGAGAATTTTGCCATTCCCTTTCCCGTTCCTCGTGATAACTGCGGACTGACGATACCGACCCCCACAGAACTGGCGTCAATACGTGGCGTTCTACAAGTGGCCTGACAAGCTGATAGAGCCTGTTGGCTTCTGTAACTGGATACGACACGGAGACGTTTATCTCGAGGAGCGGCATGTGCGTGCGACGCAACTTCTATCGGAGGCTGCCGAAACAGAATTGGGTTGCGTGCAAGGAGGCTGGGGTGTCGCCCAACTCATTATGGAAGCTGCAGCACGTGAGGTTGACAGATTGCGCAGCATGGTTCGGCTACTGCGGCGACAAAAAGCCTTTATTGTGGATTCACGCGTCGGTTACGAGCCAACTCATTACAAATACTTGATCGTAAAGTGGTTCGCGGATATCCCGGAAGACGCGAAGCGGCGCCTCATAGATGACATTGGCTCGATCGGGCCATTTTAGGTTATCGACTCACTATCACACAGAGTCAGCGAGAATCCGCGCCAACGCGTCTGGAGATTTCCAGTCGTCACCACAAACGTATCTTGGCAGGCACCATTGGCTGTCTTCATTGGTCGTCGGCCGAGGGTCTGCACTGAACGCGCGCGCGCACGTGAGGTGTCGTACGGGGTAGATAGTCCTGCACCAGGAAGTCATTGTAGTGCCCGAAGGGGTAAGGCAAAGAATGGCGCCGCTCTCCCCGCTGTCTTTGCCGCGATAAATGTCGCTGCAGCCGCGATTTGCGCATTCGCATCCTCCGTGTTCAGGACTTGTCGGAAATCAGCTCGAACCTGTCGTGAATGGGCAACTGATGGTAGCGCTGGGTGCAGATGATCCCAGCTGTGATTCGCAATGCCAATCAATCCGGTTTCGATCGCAGGTCGCCACCATGCATCATCGAGTGACCCAGCCGTCAAATACGTGTATTCGGCATCAAACGTTTTTTCCATTACTTGCCGTGCCGCTGGCGATGCGATCACGAACGACGTGGCATGCAAGCTTTTTTGCGCTTCCTGTCCAAGTTGCGCGCGAAAATCCCGCATCGAACCCAGGAAACTAGACTGCTGGCCGAAATGCGGATGAACGAAATCTGCGACGTCATATATCGGCCCGTCATCGAACGTTAGCGCGACCAATTTGGCCGCTTGCGTTTCCCGTTTCCCGTCGCTGCGAGTTCCCAAGCATCAACGAACATACCTAACGGAACGATTTCGAATCCCAATTCGGTTATCACTCGCAGATCGATCGGAAATGCAATGTGATCATTGCGCGCGTAATCGTCGCCGACGACATGATGCGAGTGATAAGTAAGGACAATCATGCGTCGCTGCGCATTACCCCGCCGCAGCGTATCGGTGGCGAGCTTGAGCGCGGCGACGAAATGCGCGTTCGCCTCGGCATCGCGGCCAAGCCGGCCGAGCATCTCGCCCAGCGCGAGGTGCGCCCGCCAAGTGTTCTCCACGCCGAGGCTTGCTTCGAGATACGTCTGCGCTTTGCCCCATAGCTGTTGACGCTGGCACAGCGTCCCCAGCACACGCAGCAGCACCGCGTCCTGGTTGTGCGCCGTAAGCCAGCGTTCCGCCTGCTCGAGCTGACGCGTCGCATCGCCCAGATGGCATTCGCCGTAGAGCTCGACCAGATCCGAGTCCCACTCGCGGTCGAGGCTCTGCGCCAGGATGTCGGCGGCCTCGCGCTCGCCCCCCAGCTGCATGAAGCTCCGCGCTGCCGCGCGCGCGATCTTCGGATGCGTTTTGGTCGCGTCGGGGAGGCGGCTCCAGTACTCGCGGAGCCCGCCAGCGTCCTGGGCGAGAAGCTTGAGCTGTTCACTTTGAGCGCTGATGCGAACGTGCTCCGCCTGCGCGGCATCGAAGACCTTGCGCCTGACAAGCTGGTCGAGCAAAGGCGGAATATCGGACCAGCGTCGCGCCGCCTGCAAAGCGCGGAGCTCCAGTCGCAGCGCAGCGGTGTGCATGCCCGCCTCCTTGCGCAGCGAGTCCAGCACGCGCAGCGATTCGTGCGGGTGGCCCTGCTCGAGCGCGCTCTCCGCGGCGAGCATGAGGCGCGGCACGGTAAGACTCGACGCTTGCGCGTCGGAACGATTGAGCAGCGATTCGACTCCGTCGAAATCCCGGACGTCGAGTGCGGCACGGGCAGCGATAATCGCGTTCAAGCCGGACGAGCCGGGGATGGCGAGCGCTTCCTCCGCCTGCTGGCGAGCCTTGCCATATCGGCCCTCGAGCAGCGCGACGACCGCGCTGTCCTGCTTGGCGCGGGCACGCCCCACCTTCTGCTGACGCCGCCAGACGCGAACGTTGCGCGGCATCTGGACCGTGCGCGTGATGATTCGTATGAGGAGGTACAAGGCAAAGAAGCCGCCAACCAGAGCAGAATGAGCAGCAGATTGAGCGACAGCTCGATCCGGTACGGAGGCGCGACCAGCATTGCGTAGCCCGCGTTGAGCTTGACCGCGAGCGCGACCACCACCGCGGCAACGGCGAGCAGAAGAAACCAGAAGAGAAAGCGCATGAAGGTAGCGCCGCTGGAGGTGCCGTCGGCCGGCGCCTAGCGCGGCGGCCTCCGCGCGCGAGCTTGAGCACCCGGACCGCCTCGAGGCTGCCCACGACATCAGGCATCCCGCTCGCCATGTCGGTCGCCTGCATCTGCTTGAGCAGCGTTTGCAGCGTCGACACCGCGGGAGCGCGCGTATCGAAATACTTGCGCAGCCAGGTATCGGCCGCGATCAGATCGGCGCGGAAATTCTGCTGATCGTGAAACAACAGCGAAAAGCGTGCCGACAAGAGCCGGAGCTTGAGGTTTTCCCGCAGGAAGAATTGCTGCTGCGGCGACAGCAGCGGCGCTTCGGGACGGTCGAGATTCTCAACCCGAATCAACTGCCGCGACGTCCTGCCAGACCGCGCGCAGGAAACGGCGCCAACCGGACTCGTCCGCGGGAGGCGCCGGCGCTGCCTGTGGCGGCAAGCGCTCCTCCAACGCGAGCGGCAGCGAGTCGACCGCCGCGATGGCCTGGTCGAGGCGCAGCGAAATCCCGGGCACGTCCACGTACGGCACCGCCTTCAGCCGATCCATGTCGCGCGCCAGTGCGCGTCGCAGCGGAACGAATTGCGGCCGGTCGAGCCGTTGCAGCTTGGAGTCGGCCAACTGGAGCGCGGCCAGCGCCGAGGGTACGTTGCGCGCAAGCTGCAATTGCTGACTTGCGAGTTGGAGCACCTGCTCGATCTCGGTCAACGCCCATTCGTCGCGCGACGGCGCCAGCTCGCGATAAAGCGCCTCGAGCGCGGCCTGCTGGTTCTGCGATTCGGACAGCCGGCTTTCAAGCAGCGCGATCTTGGCCTGCGCTTCTCTCAAGCCATCCTGCGCATCCTTCAATTTCGCGCGCGTCGTCTGATCGAGTGCATCGAGATCGCCAAGACGCTTCGCGACGTCGGTGCGCAGCACGCGTTGCGCGTTGCGTCCTTCGAGCCAGACGACGATCACCGCCGCGGCAAGCAGCGCCAGCATCAGCGCGAGCAGCCACCGGCGCACGCGCGCAGGGTCACGCCGCGCCGCCGACGGCGCCGGGGAGGCGGCTTCGTGCACCGGGTCAGTCATGGGGACGGAAAACTGCAAAGAAAGCGAGGGGTGGCCGAGTCGATTGTAGCAGGTCACCGCGGTTCTCCGAATGAGCGGACCGCAGGACGCGACGAGGCCGCCCGTAATGCCGGATTCCAATCGTCATTCCGCGGAAGCGGAGATCCAGTGTCTTTGTACGAAGCCGTGGATCCTCGCTTTCGCGGGATGACGCAATCGCTAATCCTCGTAGAATCGTGCGCCGCCGACCGCGCCGGATGGGGTGGCGCCTCTCCGCGAGATCATGGTCCTTCTCGTCACTATCATTTTCATTATCGCCGTCGTTCTCGCGGCGCTTGCCGGCTATGCGATCGGTGTGCGCGGTCGCGCCGGCCACGTCTTGCCGGAAGAGCCGCACGCGCCCGCATCCGCGCCCGCGCTCGCCGTGCCGGCGGCGCCGATGCCCGCTGCGGTAACGGCAAGCGCGTCCATGACCAAAGCACCGAGATGGAGCGGGTCGGCATCGAAAAGCGCGCATCATCCGCAGCCGCGACGCCGAGGCCGCGATGCTACGCCAGCATTTCGCCGACCGCGGCGCGCGCCCGGAGGACGATATCGGATTGAGACGCGAGTGCGAACGGCTGGCCGCGGAGCTCGCCGAGGCACGCCAGGAAACGCGCGTCGCTACCGTCAGCTTGTCATCGACATCGAGAACAATGCGCCGCCGCCGATCCTGTGCCGGCGTCGGGGAGCCCGACGACCTGAAGTTCATCGTCGGCATCGGCCCGGTGCTCGAGCGCATGCTGCACAACCTCGGCGTCACCACCTTCCGCCAGATCGCGCTCTGGAGCGAGCGCGACAGCGCCGAGTTCGACGCCAAGCTACCGGAATTTCCCGGACGCATCGAGCGCGACCAATGGGTGACGCAGGCGCGCGAGCTGCATCAGGCCAAGTTCGGCGAGCCGCCTTCCGACCGCCCTCCGCGGCTATGACCGCCGTGCGTCCCGCCACCGCGCATCAGGCGGTGCCGGTACTCGAGCCTGCTGCTGGTCGGCATTCTTGCGTTGGTGTGGGGTTGCAACTGGCCGGTGTTGAAGATCGGGGTCACCGAGCTTGCGCCGCTGACCTTCCGCGCCGCGTCGCTTCCGTTCGCGGGGATCGGCCTGCTTGCTCCTGGCCAAGCTTGCGGGCGATTCGATCGCCATCCCGCGTGCGCTGTGGGGCAAGGTCTTCGCGCTGGCGATGTTCAATATCGGCGCCTGGAACGGACTGATCGTGTTCGGAGTGCAACAGATGCCCGCCGGCAGGTCGGCAATACTCGCCTTCACCATGCCGGTCTGGAGCGTGCTGTTCTCGCTTGCGTTGCTGCACGAGCCGCTGTCGCGTCGCAAGCTCATCGGTCTCGCGCTCGGGATGTGCGGCATGGCGTTGCTGCTCGGCGAAGACTTGCGCCACGTGCAGCGCTCGCCCGCGGGCACGCTGTTCATCCTCGGCGCTGCGATGAGCTGGGCACTCGGCACGGTGTTGCTGCGGCGCTGGAAGCTGGCGCTGCCGCAAAACACGCTGACCGGCTGGATGATGATCCTGGGATGGCTGCCGATCGTCGCGCTGATGCCGTGGTTCGATCCGCATCCATGGCTCGCGCTGTCGACCATGAACGGCGCCGCCTGGTTCGCGATTCTCTACAACATATTCTTTGCCGGCACGCTGGCTCATTGGGCGTGGTTCACGATGGCAAGAACGCTGCCGGTGGCGGTGAGCTCGCTTTCGTCGCTGCCGGTGCCGGTGGTCGGCGTGCTGTCGGGAATGCTTTTTCTCGGCGAGCGGCCGGGTGCGAGCGAATTCGTCGCGCTGGCGCTGGTGCTGGCGTCGCTCGGCACAGTGATGTTCGCGCCGAAGTCGCCGCCGGCACCTGCTCCGCCGGATTAGCGCGTTTTCCGGTACGCCGAGTTCCCCAATATCGTCATTCCTGACCGTCTTTGGTCCCCGCGAAAGCGGGAGGAAATCCAGCGTCTTTGGTACGAAGGTCGCTGTGGTTCCGCTTTCGCGGGAACGACGATCTTCAACGGGCGGATCGGCATGCGCGCCTCACGCGCGATTACGACAGCTCCGGAATCAGCGTCAGCACCTTCTTGTCCTTGAACCACGCGTCGAGATTTGCCTTGCACAGGTCGCCCATCGCCTGACGCGTCTCGCGGGTGGCGCTGCCTACGTGCGGCAACAACACCGCGTTCTCCATCGCCAGCAGCGTCGACGGAATATTCGGCTCGTCGGCGAAGACGTCCAGCCCCGCGCCCCTGATCACGCCCGCGCTGAGCGCGGCGGCCAAGGCGGACTCGTCGACGATCGAGCCGCGAGCGATGTTGATCAGCGTTCCCTTCTTGCCCAGCGCTTCGAGCACCTCCGCGTTGACGATGTTGCGCGTGGCTTCGCCTCCGGGGCAGGAAACGACGAGAAAGTCCACCGCGGCCGCCAGCGACTTGAGATCCGGAATGAACTCGTAAGGCACGTGCTGCGCCTTGCGGCCGGTGTAGGCGATCTTCATTCCCATCGCGACCGCACGCGCGGCGATCGCCTTGCCGATGCGGCCCAATCCGAGGATGCCGACTTTCTGCCCCGCGAGCTTGGTGGCCAGGTCCGGTGAGCGCTTCGTCCATTGGCCGGCGTGGACAAAACGATTCAGACGCACGAATCCGCGGCCGGTCATCAGTATCAATCCAAGCGCCACGTCGGCAACGTCATCGGTCAGCACGTCCGGCGTGTTGGTGACCTTGATCCCGCGTGCCTTGCAATAGGCCGTCGGAACGCCGTCGTAGCCGACGCCGAACACGGAAATGATTTCGAGCGCCGGCAGCGCGTCGAGCAGCGACGTCGGTGTCACCGTGCCCCGCCCTGGACCAATCCGCGGATGCGCGCGCCGACGGCTTCGAGCGTGCCCGGCTTGTCTTCCGCCTTGTAAATAGTCGTGGCAGCGATAGCTCGACTTCAGCGGTTCGTAGAGAAACGGCGGCATCGGGTGCGGTGACGAGGATATCGGGTTGCATGTGGGCGTCTCGAGGGTCAGGGTTGTCTGGAAGCGAAGTATTCTAGCAACGAAGCAAGGAGTCCCGCGTCGGTGGGTGCGGTGACGGTCACGCGGCCAAACCCAAGCGCGCGTACGCGCTCGGCGATGCGTGGGTGCGGAACGAAGGTCGGCGTCGCGGCCATGCTCGAGCGCGCCACCTTGTCGAAGAGCTCCCACAGGTTGTCGAGGCCTTCGCTGCTGGTCAGTGTCAAGGCATCGATCTCGCCGGCGCGCCACGCCGCCGCCATGGTCTCCGAAGTCGCCGTGCGGCTTGTCGCGCCGGTAGCACTCGACGTAATCGACTTGCGCCCCGCGTTCGGCGAGTGCTTCTCCGAGCAGCTCCCGGCCGCCGCTGCCGCGATAAATCACGATCCGTTTGCCCTTCACGTCGGCGAGCTCGGGCAGCGCGAGCAAACCCTCGCTGTCCATGGTCGTCGCCGGAGTGCGCACCTGGTCGATGCCGGCTGCGGCAAGCGCCGCTGCCGTTCCGGACCCGGGCGCGAGCGCAATGAGATGCGCCGGCCACGACGCGGGATCTCCGATGCCGTATTCGACCGGCGTTGGCGCTGACAAAGACCGCATAATCGTAGTGCGCGAGATCGCGTTGCGCGCGTTCCAGCGCCGCGCGATCGGCCGGCGGCAGGATGACGATCGCCGGAAACATCACCGGCTTCGCCGCCGAGCGCCGCGATTTGATGCGCCAGTCCCGCGGCTTGTCGAGCGGGGCGCGTGATGACGATGCGCGCGCCTTGCAACGGCCCGCTTACCGACGCCGTCATGCCTCGTCGGCCAGAATTTCCGCCGCGCCGCGTTTCAGGAATTCCGCGCCCAGCGCGTCGCCGATCGCCTGCGCGGCCTGCACGTTCGCGGCCGCGCCGCGTGCGCTCGCCGCGCAACACGCGCCGGCCGTCGCGACTCGCGATCAAGCCACGCAGTCGCAACTGGTCGTCTTGCCAGACGCCCAGGGCGGCGAGCGGCGTGTGACAACTTCCTCCGAGCCGTTGGCCAAAAGCACGCTCGGCGGCACGTAGCAAGTGTCGTCTCGGCGTCAGCGAGCGGCGCAAGCAGCGCGATAAGGTCGGCGCGATCCGCGCGACACTCCAGCGCCAGCGCGCCCTGGCCGACGGCGGGCAGGCTGTCGTCGGGATCGAGCAATGCGGCGATGCGATTGGCGTAGCCCAGGCGCTTCAGGCCCGCCGCGGCGAGAATGATCGCCGCATATTGGCCGTCGTCCAGCTTCTTCAGCCGCGTGTTCACATTGCCGCGAAGCGGCTTAACGTCGAGCTCCGGATAGCGCTCGCGCAACTGAGCCTCGCGGCGCAGGCTCGAGGTGCCGACGATGCTGTGCGCGGGGACTTCAGCCAGCGACGGATATCGATTCGACACCCAGGCGTCGCGCGGATCGTCGCGCTTCATGATCGCCGCCAACACGAAGCCGGACGGCATGTCCATCGGCACATCCTTGAGCGAATGCACCGCGAGATCGGCGCGGCCATCGGCCATCGCCTGCTCGAGCTCCTTGATGAAAAGACCCTTGCCGCCGATATCGGCCAGCGGTTGATCGATGATGCGGTCGCCTTGCGTGGTGAGGCCCAGCAGCGTTACTTCACACGACGAATAGTGCGCACGAAGATGATCGCGGACGTGCTCGGCTTGCCACATCGCGAGCGCAGACTCGCGGGTGGCGATGATGAGCTTTCGGGGTGGCGGAGATGTGGCGGACATCGGGGAGGTGAAGCTGGGAGAAAGGACGCAAAACGAGCGTCGGCCCTGGAATATTGCACGCTACGATTTTAGCATGTGGCAAGGTGGCGCTTCGCGGCTCCAAATCGGACGGATAACGCTTGCCGTGGAATCAGATGAAGCGTTTAATCGAAATCCACATACGCGTTTCAGGACGAATGCTGAAAACGGCTCCAATGGCGCATCCCATGAAGCAAGTGCGCGGGCGGTTGTGTTGGAGGATCTTTCGCGCCGACCGGTATTAGGAGGTACTAAATGAAGGCGATGCGATGATTCTGAAGCGCTTTTCACCCCAATACGGTCGACCGAATGGACGATTGACGCAAAGTTTTACGTCAATTAGGTTGTCTACTTCCAGTTAGGCCTCAGAACAGGCGCCTCGGTTCGGCGCAGGGAGCACAGAATGCTTGAGAGGGTGTTTCCGTCCGCGGCTGACTTCACTTATCGGGGAAGCCGAATCGCACTTTGGCTTCTCGGCCTAGTCCTCGCTCCTCAAACTTGCCATCGCGCTTGGCGCCATTTTCAACGGGCACTACGCCGCCACCGTTGCAGATGGGATACCTATCGATTCCTACACGCCGCAGGGTGCACAGGCCTTTCTATCGCTCTTTGCTTCGCTCGGCCTATCCCAGTTCATATTGGGGGCCTTTGGCGTCGTGCTACTTCTCAAGTACCGCCCACTGGTCCCCCTTTTCCTGCTCCTACTGCTCGTCGAGTACGCCGCTCGCAAGGGCGTCGCCGCATACTTCCCTATCGTGCGCAGCGGGTCAGGCCCCGGGGGCGCAATCAACTGGGCCATCTTCGGCGTCATGGTTCTGGCGTTCATTTTGGTCCATTCGTCGGAAGCAATCGTGCGGGTATCGAATGAGGCCTAACTCCGGTGGTCAACCGGACGCGCCGGTTCATGACTTCCACTTGGCGAGCCGTAGCGCGGCGCGCCGGTTACCTTGCACGTTAGGGGCGCAGGGGCTGCCAACGTGATAAAGCTCATGTGTGCTGTCTCTAGCTTATCGTCGCCGCCTATTACACATGGGACGCGATTACTAGCGGCTACCCCGTATGGCTCGCTGTCCCTTTTGTTCTGCTAAGCAGTTGCCGCGGGCCTCATGTCCGGGAAAACGTGGGCGTCGTGCTCTGGCACGTATTCGCGCTTACTATCTCTTGTGGTTGGTTGGCCATCGTTGGCAATTTGGCCTTTGTCTGACTGGCCATTCGACAATGCGGCACAATCAATCGTCTCCCTAATTCCAGGCATTTCACTACTAATGTTCTGCGTTCTGGGTAGTGTCGAAGTGGCATCGCAAGCGCGTTCGTAATGCCACCGCTGCGCCCTAACCCGTCGCTCAACCGGACGCCCGCCGGCGGGCTTGCGCCCGCGCGTCGGTCGCCGGTTAGCTTGTTGCGTTAGAGCGTCATGAGCCGAAAGAAGTTGATCCTCGTACTTTTGTCCACGTTTCTGCTTGGGGGAATTCGCCGGAGCAGCGGCCCTGTATGCATTCTTCATTCGTGATGCGATGAGCGGGATGATCGCGCTGGGAGACCTCTCGGTCGCGTCATTGTACGAAACCAGAATTAACCTTTTCGGGGATTCCGGAACGGACGAAGAGTACGAGGCAGCCCTAAGAGAGTACGTGGACGTGTTGGATCGCCTCCGTGCAAAGCACCCGAATGGGGAAAACCATGCTTCGCTCGCCCAATCTAAGGTCATTACCCTTGCGAGGCTCGCTTTGGTCGCAGAAAAGAAGGGCGCGGGCGCGGAGGCTCAGCAATTTGTCAATTCAGCCGTAAGCGAATGTCAATCTTCCAAGTGGAAAGACTGTTCACCTCAAAAGCTCCGGAGCTGGCGGTCTATTTTGAGAATAAGCGCAAAATCCATGTCACATCGAACCCAAAGTGATGTTGACGCCTAACTCGTCGCTCAACTGGACGCGCCTTCGGCGCGCCGGTTAGCTTGTTGCGTTAGGCGCTTTCCGTACGACGGAATCCCACGCAATGTCCAATCTATTACTCGGAGTTGTCGCCGGTCTCCTCTTCGGTGCCGCCTCGGTTGCGATGATGTTGCCGATGTCGTTCCCGGACAAACCGGCCGCGCTCGGCGCTGCCTTCGTCGATCGCTTCGCTATCGGCGTTGTCATCGGCTGCGTGCAACTGGCGTGGCCGGGCTGGGCCACAGGCCTCGCATTTGGCCTCCTACTAAGCCTTCCCAGTGCAATCATTACCAAAGCGTACGTGCCTATTCTTGTCGTCGGCGCGATCGGTGGCCTTATCATTGGCGGAGTCATCCATGGTTGGCTGCCGCGCGCCTAACCCGTCGCTCAACCGGACGCCCGCCGGCGGGCTTGCGCCCGCGCGTCGGTCGCCGGTTAGCTTGTTGCGTTAGGGCGGCAAACCCGCTCATGGAGCACCTCGTGCATCGCACTCATCGCAACAACCGCCTGACTTACTCTGTTACTGGTCGGCGCAATGGCATTCGCCGCCACTCGATCGCTCGGCGCGCAGCAGCAGCCCCTCCCGGAGGGCTACATCCGGCCCGCGCCCATTACGACGACGGGACAAGCACCCAAAATGAAAGTTGAACGTCTCTCCATCGCCAGGGCATTTAAGGTTGCATTCGGCCAGGATGATGATCTGCTTTCTGGGCTCACCGAGTTTGCCGCAAAGAACCACATTGAGTCCGCCCAGATCACGGGACTCGGTGGCTTCATCACCGCAACACTCGGGTGGGGCGATCCGGCCAACGGTTGGGCATTCAAAACGACGTCCATCGACCAAAAGTGCGAGCTGGTCTCACTCGTTGGCAGTGTTTCCCTGCGCGAGGGCAAGCCCTATGTGCATATCCATGCGGTCGTGAGCTTTCCCGACGGAAGCACGAAAGGTGGCCATCTGATCGACGCCCACATCTCCCCCATCGCCGAAATCTTCATGGTGGAAACCGAGTCTACCCCCACGCCGAAATAATCCACGCCCTGAACACCCGCTAACTCTACAAACGTGCGCCTAACCCTGCGCTCAACCGGACGGGCCGGTTCATGTCATCAACTTGGCGAGCGTCGGCGCGGCCCGCCGGTTAGCTTGATACGTTAGGCCCCAATGGCGCGCGGCACGATCGTCCGATATCTGTGCATTCCAGCAATCGTGGCGCTTGGAGCGTTTGCATTTGCCCTTCGAAAGGAGCCGATTCGGAAGCCGAGATGCTGTTGAGTGTGGTGCTTGGTGGCTTCCTCTATTACGCCGCGCCGTATCTGTTATGGGCTCTCGTCGTGTCGGTGGCCGACTTCTCAGGTCCGGTGAGCCATGCCGGTTTCATTGCAGCTTCCATTGCTCTGGTCGCACTAACGTTCGTATCATTCTTGCCTGGCGATCCATCCGGCCTTCCGATTCAATGGCTGATCTATTGGCCATTTGCCATCCTTCTCCAGGCTTTAGGAGTCGGCGCGGCGGCAGTATATGTTCGTTGGCGTTTCAAAGTTGGGGCCTAACCCGCGCTTCAACCGGACGCCTCGCCGGCGGCGCTCGCGCGCCGTCCGCTCGGCGCCGGTTAGCTTCGTTCGTTAGGCGTCAGTACGAGAAATGTGATGCAACCACCCACGATCAAGCGGGAAGCGTCAGGGGCACTTCGAGCGTGAGGCTAAAATCATGGGCGGTCTCATTTTGTTCTCTGTGGTAGTTGTCGTTGTAGCAGTCTTATTGGGTCCTTTTATGGGACGCTAGTGGCCGGTTATTCTCAAAGCGTCGAAAAACTCTTGTGAGGCCACACTTCATCCTTCTTGCTCAGTTGAACGCTGGGCGAATCCGCCGACTGACGCCTAACCCGTCGCTCAACCGGACGCCCGCCGGCGGGCTTTCGCCCGCGCGTCGGTCGCCGGTTAGCTTGTTGCGTTAGGGCGCAAGATGCCTTGGTCGGTGATTGCCATCGTGACGGCCCTAGTCTCTGTGGCTCCTGTGGGCGTTTACGGCCTCGTATGTTGTTTCTACTGCGTCAAGCCCATTGGCCCGAGGTCTGGGCCGAAGCTGGAGTCACCTGAGCCGTCTCGGATCTGGTTTAGTCGCGCATTTTCCGATTTCGATACCGCAGTTCTTTCAGCGACGATTTCGCCACCTTGGAATCAAGAATCGAGACATTTTGTTCCAACTTGAACTTGTGTTTGGCCTTCGGATTGTGACTATCCTGGGTATAGTCGGTTTCTTGTTCCTCTCGCGTATGCGCCCTAACCCGTCGCTCAACGCGGACGCCCGCCGGCGGGCTTTCGCCCGCGCGTCGGTCGCCGGTTAGCTTGTTGCGTTAGGCCCCAGAGTGCGACACTTCGTCATACCAATAAGAAACCTGTCGCTGCTGGTATTGATTCTTGGTACCTCAATGGCGATGGCGGAAAGTAGAGTCGACAATTTGCTGTCCCGCGATCCAAGCGCCGAGGCCGAACAGGCCTTTGCGCAGGGCGACAAGCGTTATCTTGTGGTCCCGGTTTGCGATGGATCTGGCGGCGCCGTGCTTCCCGGCTGGCCGCTTGGTGAGTCCCCAGAAGCGTGGCAGGCGATAGAAAGCGGAAACGCCCAGTCACGTGCGCGGATATGAATCCAGACCCACCGTTTCGCACATTCAAGCGAGTTGCGACATATGCCGAGCAGTACAACCGTCGGTTGCGTGAACTCGCCAATCAGGGTGGAAAGTGACGCTGGTGCCTAACCCGTCGCTCAACCGGACGCCCGCCGGCGGGCTTGCGCCCGCGCGTCGGTCGCCGGTTAGCTTGTTTCGTTAGGGCGCACGTCGTGGCGTTCTCAACCGAGGAGGTCAGAGCCGTTTTCGACAATCCAATCGTCGAGGCACCTGAGCGATTGCAAACATTCTTCGCGAACGCCGCATATGACTTGGATGGCCTGGATTTGGCGCTATGCTACTTATCAGGCGGCATCATCGACGAGGCACTCGAGCGGATGAGCATTTGGCATAAGGATTCTGCACACCTTGGCTACAAAGGCTGGGCGGAAAGCTACTTTGCCGAAGTGCAACGTAAGAATCAGTTCACGCTGCCAAGTGTTCTTTCCGATGAGGAACAACGCTACCTCAACGCATGGCGCGTCAACGTGCGCAGTCTCATCGAGCGCTCCTCAGCGGCAATCGGCTGAGCAATCCCTATGCGCTCCTAACCCGTCGCTCAACCGGACGCCCGCCGGCGGGCTTTCGCCCGCGCGTCGGTCGCCGGTTAGCTTGTTGCGTTAGGGGCCACTGATGTCCGCCGCAACAAACAATCGCAGTTCTTGTTCGGCTATTTGCGATTTGGCTCGCAATCTACTTTGCGCGCACGCTCCCTGCGTTCTACCACCAGATGGTCGTGACGGTAGATACCAACGCCATGCTTATTGCGATCGGAATCGCAGCGTTTACCATTGCCCTCAATCCTGCTGCTCTGGTTCTTCCCGCGCACGATCGCTGGGACTCTGCTCGACTCATCGGGTCCAATCGCTACGGAGGCGGCGCGTCGCCCGACACTTGGTTTGCGGTGGGCTGCGCTCTAATTGGCTTGTGGCTAATCGTGCCAGCTCTGAGGCAGCTTGCTCTATAACTTGTCAATCTTGTACCTCTCGCAAAGAATGCCCGATGTCGCATACTTCAGACATTGGATATGGGTTGATCTACTATGTTATCGAAATCGCTTTCGGCGTCTGGCTACTTCTAGGCGCGCGAGGCGCAAGAAAGAGTGTTCTGGTGGGCGCGAGCGCGAGATCCCGAGTAGCGATGGCCCCTAACTCTCTCGTCAGCGGACGCCTCGCCGGCTGGCGCGCGACGCGCCGTCCGCTCGGCGCCGGTTAGCTTGGTTCGTTGGGCGTCGTAGGGAAGCTTTAGTGATCGCGGACGTTCTTTTCAAGCGTTACCTGATCGGTGGATTCATGCCATCGGATCGCGTTCCGGCCGAGCTGGCGACATTGATTCGCACAGGCTGCGCTTGTCGTCTACGACGACGCTCGCGCCTCGTCTGCCGAGTCGTGCACGTCTATTCGAAGGTCCGGAGAAACAGCTCGCGAGAGAGCTTGGCGCGATGGGCCTTGCATCTGGGCTAACGGCGGAGCAGAACTGCATGCAGTTCCTCGGCGAGCAGTACGGCTTGTAGGAACGACGCACATCGAAGCCCAGATGAGCTTTTCAACGCTACGGCTCAAGCCTGATCGAACTTTTGTTTCGCGAGGCCGAGTCCATTCTTCGTTGGCCTTTCGCCTAGAGGAGATGTCATGGGTTGGTGGCTCGCTACTGCAGGAAGCGGCAGCAGCCGCCAACGAAATCGGCGATGGAACAAGCTCTCGAGGCGGTCATGCTTGGAATCCGAAGAATTGAATGAGCGATTCCCGCAGCGCCAACCTTCCCGTCGAATACCACAATGGCATCATTCAGCGCGTTGATGACCGGCTCACTTCGCAGCAAATTGAGGCGCCTTTTTGGGTAGTAGTGGCCGATCCCATATGGAAAACGTAGACGCGGACATGAAGGAGGCGATTGACCGCCGAGACGCAGGCAAGGTCGGATGCCTCTTTCCACGCCTTGAAAGCGCTTGGAGAGCACCTTACGAATTCTTTCAGAGGAGCTTGGCCGAACGCTGGGGTCGAGAAGGGCGCTGGGGACTACATAGACAACCTAGTGGCGCCGAAGTCACGAACGCTTTATCGCAGTGTGGGAGTCAGAGTCGCTGAAGGGCCTTTTTCGAGACCTTAGAAACCCGATGGGGCATGGTCAGGTAATACACCGCCCCTGTCGCTTACACCTCAGCAATCTATCTTCGTCATTGAGTTAGCTATGTCGTGGATCAAGAGCCTTGTAAATCGAATGCCATAGCCCCCATGGTCCCGCCGACGCTCAACCCATCGCTCAAGCTGACCTGTCTTCGGCAGGCCGCTTACCTCAACGTTAGGCCACACGAAAGAATGGGACGGCTCAAGGAATGTACACAGCGGAGTATCCCGCCGGCTCGGCGTCCGTGTCCGAGACCGTGCGTCGCTCGACGCGTTCGTTCGTGAGTGGCGGTTTCATCATCCGCTCGAAACCTTACAGCTAGACTCGGCGGGGAAGGATGCCCGAGTGAAAAGCGTAGGCTTCTACCACGACGGAGATGAACTCTACGAACTGGAAGATCTTCCTGGGCTATGGCATGAGGCGAGACCGAGATCATGCTAGGTGGGCATGTGGCCTAACCGGTCGCTCAACGCGGACGCCCGCCGGCGGGCTTGCGCCCGCGCGTCGGTTGCCGGTTAGCTTGTTACGTTAGGCCTCACGAAGAGGACATCGTGGTGAAGGCTGTCATCTTCGATCTCTTTCACACGCTAACGGCTCCAGAGACGGAGTGGTCCGATTTGCCGTGGACCTCTGATGTGTTGGGAATATCCCGCGCCGATTGGTACCGCGCATTGACTGAGAATTCGTGCCAACGGCTTGTTGGCGAGATTTCTGATCCGGTTGAGATCGTTCGTCTGGTCGCGCCTAGCGTCGATCCTGGCATATCGGAAGATCTAATCGCTCGGGCTGCGTCGTTTCGGACGCAGCGCTTCATCCGCGTGCTGTCCTCGATTCCCGCGCATCGACGCTCCATGTTCTCAGCGAATTACGGAGCCGCGGAGCCCGGCTGGGTCTTGTCTCAAATTGCGACTGCTCGGAGGTCAGTGCCTGGCCCACCAGCCCGCTAAACGGAGCCTTTGACGCGGAAGTGTTCTCTTGTCATGTTGGTTCTGCCAAGCCGGAACCTCGAAATCTACTTAGAATGCCTCGACCGCCTCGGCGTGCCTGCTGCCGAAGCTGTCTTTGTCGGAGACGGCGGCTCGAATGAGCTACGCGGAGCGCGTGAAGTCGGAATGCGCCTCAATTCTGTTTTCGGGTGTCATCGCGCAAATGTGGCCGGAGCGTATTCCTCAACTTGCGGAGGGCGCAGACGCGCACATTACGCGCCTTGATGCGCTGATCACACATCCCCTCATCTGGCACTCGGAGCGACGAACGAACGAGGTGGAAGGTGAGGCCTCAACCCGTCGCCAACCCGGACGCCCGCCGGCGGGCTTGCGCCCGCGCGTCGGTCGCCGGGTAGCTTGTTTAGTTAGATGCCTACTAAGCGTTGGTGTCGTAAGCACGCGGACTCAAATGGAGGCCGATGATGGAAGAGCAGAACATTCGGATGGCCATTGATCGACATTGGGCTGCATCCGCTGCGGGTGATCAAATTGCCGAGCATGAAATCTATCACGATGATGCTCTCTGTGAGTATCCACAGTCAGGCGAGGTCATCCACGGTCGGCGCAACCTGCAAGCGCTTCGTAGCCATCACCCTGGCAGACCATCGGGGTTTGAGGTCCGGCGGATCGCAGGGAGAGGGCAATTTCTGGGTTACCGAGTATGTGATTATCTACGAGGGCAAGCGCGCCTACACCGTGAGTATCATGGAGTTCCGGGATGGAAAGGTGTCGCACGAGACTCAATACTTCGCCGATCCTTTCGACGCTCCTGCTTGGCGCGCTCAGTGGGTCGAGCGGGGGCGTGATCGATGGCATCTAGCAACGGCATGCAGCCGACGCCAAAACGGCGCGGCTGATGCCGAACGTTAGGCCAGCAACCAGACTCGTGAGAGGACAATCATGAGCAAAGTATTCGTGAACATCGGACTTAGTCTTGACGGCTACATGGCGCCGGAAGGAATGAACATAGAGAATTGGGAAAAACCTGAGTATAAAGACTGGGGAGCTAAGTGGGGTGCGCTGATGGGCTGGATTCTCAAGTTGCAGTACTTCCGCGAGAACCTCAAGCTCGGACCAGGCGGAGAGACCGGTCCGGTCAATGACATGCTTCGGAACACCACGGAGCGCATAGGCGCCAACATTATGGGTAAGCGAATGTTCGACCAGGGCGAGCGCGCTTGGCCTGAGGAGGCTCCGTTTCACACACCGGTATACGTTCTTACCCACGCGAAGCGCGAACCCTGGGTCCGCCCGGGTGGGACGACCTTTTACTTCATCAATGACGGGCCGGAGCGTGCCCTTGAGCTCGCTCGGGAATCCGCGGGCAGTCGCGATATTCGCATCGCGGGTGGAGCGGATGTGATCCAGCAGTACCTGAACATGGGTGTCGTGGACGAGCTTGAAATCGCCTTGGCGCCCGTGCTGTTCGGCGGCGGGCGGCGTCTCTTCGAGAACCTGCGCGAGCCCGGGCCGCAGTTTCGCATTGACAGGGTTGTTGATAGTCCAACTGCTACGCACTTGCGCTATGTGCGTCGTTGAGAGCGGCCTAACCACCGGTTGCAGCGGACGGTCCGCTGCGCGGCCCGCCGCTGAACCGGACGCGTTAGGCGTCTCTCCGTCGCGTGAAACAAAGAATCGCGCTAGCGCTAACGCATCTTCTTGTCCTTATAACGGGTGGGGCGATCGGATTTGCCTTTGGCAACAGGTATGGGTTAGCTAACCTCGTCCCACTCACTGACTTTGGCGTGGCTATGTACTCTGGCATGCACGCTTCGGGCGAGCGGCTCTACGGCACGGATGCCACGTACGACAATGCACTTCGAGGCTACGTATTACTCTTGGATAATTTGAGCACTCGCGACGTGTCTGAGTCCATTCGGAAGATCTACGCCGCGGAGAAGGCACTTTCGCTCATCCGCCTCGCTGATCTGGCCGAGGAAGCGAGGGGCATCGGCTGAGTCAACTGGTCTAACTTCCGATGCATTGGCGGTTTGCTCGACCAGCGGGCTTCCCTACTGTTCCTCCGCCGAACTACGCCAGCGAGCACAGAAAATGGATGCGCTTGAAGGCAACAAGCAGCCGAAATGATGCGACACAGGTGATCACCTCATACCAAGCGTAGTTTCGATCTCGACTCTCGAACGACGGAGAAACTATATGAGCAGGCCTCGTCCGGTTGAATACGCAGGCGCGTCAGCTGAAGTGCGTGCGGTCTTCGATGACATCAAAGCTACCCGCAAGGTCACGGAAGTGAACAACTTCTGGAAGTACCTGGCCGCCGATCCTGCACTGTTGAAACGCACCTGGGAGACCCAAAAGGCGGTCCTGGCTCCCGGCGCGCTTGACCATTTGGTCAAGGAAATGATCTACCTCGCGGTGAGCGTGACAAATAGCTGTAGCTACGGCATTGCCTGCCATACAGCACTTGCCCGCAAGGCTGGAATGACTGACGCGCAATGTTTGGGGAACTCATGGCCGTTATCGGCATGGCGAACCAGACGAATCGTTTCGCTGATGGATTTCGCTTGCCGATCGATGACGCCTTCAACGCTTAGCGCGTACGCGTCAAGCCAGCGGGCTGGAGCGTGCGAGACGTGACGCCGAACCATCAGTTAGGCGTCACAAAGTGCGCGCGCTGCCCTCGTTCCCTTGACTCGAACGGACACAGGCTCCAGCATTGCTCCATGGATCTGCATACTTGGCTCATCTACGTTATGGCGGCTGTTGGGCTGTCGCTGTCACCGGGCCCGAACGGGCTGCTCGCGCTCACCCATGGGGCGCTGCACGGTCGCCGTAAGGCGATTTTCACCGTTGCAGGCGGCTGCCTCGGCTTCGTCACGATGATAGGGCTGTCAATGTTCGGCATTGGGGCTTTGCTTCAAGACTTCACTCGTATGGCTCACCGTCCTGAAGTGGGTGGGTGGCGCCTACCTCGTGTGGCTTGGAATTCAAGTCTGGCGGTCATCGCCCATAGGTGCTGAGGTACATCGTCCGACCGAGCCAAGAGGTGGATGGTCCTTGTTCCGGCAAGGAGGGTTGTCCGCGATGACCAATCCTAAGGGCACTCTATTCTTCGCCGCTTTCCTTCCTCAATTCATCGACCCTGCACGAGATCTCTTTGTTCAATTCATTGTCATGGCAGGCACCTTCGCAGCGATCGAGTTCGTGACCGAAATGACCATCGCAACCATGGCGAACCGCATCAGACCTTGGCTCCAGAAGGTCGGTCGCCGCTTCAATCAGGCCTGCGGAGGACTGTTTGTGGTTATCGGTGCTGCGCTGCCTCTACGCACGTAGAGTGACGCGGGAACAGGGAAATGCAAGACCTGCAAGGAATCGAATTCCCGCGGGCGGTAGCGGCGATCTACGAAGAGTCACGTCGCGAACGGTTCGATCTTAATCTCGAGCCACGCACGGGGTGCCTCCTCCGAACCCTCGCCTCCTCAAAGCCTGGTGGGGCGTTCCTCGAGTCTCGGAACCGGCACCGGCGCGGCAACGGCGTGGATCCTCGATGGCATGGACGCTAAGGCCAGCCTCGTTACCGTCGAGAACGACGAGCGTCTTCTCTCCGTTGCTCGACGGCATCTCGGTTCAGACGGGCGAGCTATCTTCATTTCAACTGACGGCAACGTATTTCTTCGCGAGGCTCAGGGGCGGACGTTCGATCTCGTTTCTCGCCGATACCTGGGCGGGCAAATATGAGAACCTCGAACTGGCTCTCAACCTGCTTGGGAGAGGGGGCATGTACGTAATCGACGATATGGAGCCGCAACCCACACATGGCCACCGGGGCACGACGTCAAGGTCGCCGGGCTGCTCGCTTCCTTGCTGAGCCGCCGTGAGCTGCAACTCACGAAGCTGAGCTGGGCCAGCGGTATCGTGATCGCAACTCGCGTGTGAGACGGGTGAAGCCTAACCTCCGCTTAACCCAGACGCTCCTCGGCGGGCCTGCGGCCGGTCCTTCGTCGCACCGGTTAGCTTGGTTCGTTAGGCGCCACCAAAACGAAGGTAAGCCTCGTGCTTGAACTGAGAACCGACTTGTGAGAACTGCAACACAGGTGTTGGCTCCCAACTCACTCGAAGCCCGTATCTGCACCTACGAGTGCACCTTTTGCGCGACTTGCGTCGATAACGTCTTGGAAAACGTGTGTCCGAACTGCGGTGGCGGGTTTGTTCCAAGACCAATTAGGCCGTCGAGGAACTGGAAAGGCGACAACTTCCTTGGCAAGGACCCGGCAAGTACCAAAGTCCGGCACAGACCGGTTGATTCGGGGTTCACGCTCGGTTCGCCTCGACGATCAAAGCCATACCGCCTCACATGCGGTAGGGCGTCAACGTGACGGCTAACCTGTCGCTCAACCCGGACGCCCGCCGGCGGGCTTTCGCCCGCGCGTCGGTCGCCGGTTAGCTTGTTGCGTTAGGTGTCATGCAGAAGCACGACAGGGGGAATAACAACGTGGTATGGGTCAAGCGGCCTGGAATCGTCGCGCGTTTTGCGTTCCTTGCCGTCGGCCTAACCGCTGCATTACGACTCGATGCTGCAACGGTGAATGTCGATTGCAATAAGGGACGCAGCGTGGGGCGGATACTGAGCAAGCTGAAACCGGGGGATGTCGTTTTCTTGCACGGAATGTGTCGGGAGAAAACATCGTGATCCAGCCGGAAGTCCCGCGCATTACCGTTGACGGACAAGGTAAGGCTATCGTCGATGCTATGAATGCGAACGAGCCTGCGATCCAGGTTCTTGCCCGGGAAATCACGATCAAGGGGCCTCGTCGTCAGCGGCGGCTCCTTCGGAATTTCGGTCAACAGGGGCGCGACGGCAGTTATCGATAACAACACAATTCAAAACGTCGCCCGCAGTGGCCTTGAGGTCTCGCAAAACAGCTTTGCCCGTATCACGAACAACACCATTGAACAAAATGGGCGACATGGGATCATCGTGCTCGGCAGTTCGTCGGTTCACATAGGCGTGGTCTTTACCGACGACAAGGTTCCCAGCCCGAACGTCGTCCGCGACAACGGAGGTGATGGAATCTGGGTGGTGCGCGCCTCAACAGCCCGAATCATCGGGAACACGCTCAGCGGCAACGCGCGCAACGGAATCACCGTTCAGCAATCCTCCCATGCCGACGCGGCCGGCAACGTCATCGAGGGCAACGGTCAGCATGGGATTTGCGTGTCAGGCAACTCTGGAGTGAATCTGGCTGACTCCGCGATGCGCTCTGTTCCCGAAGCCTAATACGACAACGGTACCGAACGGGCAGTTTGGAATCCGATGCGGCGTGGGCGCCTACGTGGACGGCTCGATAGGGAGTCTGAATGGGAACAGCGGCGCCAAGGACGTTTCCGATACGAGCTGCATCGATCGTTCGGCTCCGTGACCCGGCAATGCGCGCGAGCGCTAACTGCATGACACCGAACCTCTCCGCTCAACCGGACCGCTCGCCGGCGGCGCTGGCGCGCCGTCCGCTCGCGGCCGGTTAGCCTCGGTTATTAGGCGGCAGCGGGAGTCGGTTGCATCATCTTTACCACCGAGGGGAATATTCATGCGTGCATCTGTGTATGTAGCGTGTGCAATTGTGGCCCTAGTCGTGCTTGTCACCACAGGCGTTTCAGACGCGCAGACCGCCGATGGATCAATTGTCATGATACGAAAGAATTTTTCCGACTCCTGGTCGCGAAGACGAATTGCAAATGCGTTGGCTGAAGCTGCTTGAATTTTTAGAAAGACGGAGCCAAATGCCACTTTTCAGGTGCATCGAACCACCAAAGAGCCCGTGGTCTTTCTTTGGTATGAGGCGTTCGAATCTGCCGCTTTGGACAACCATTTGAAAGTCGTCGTCCCGGCGTTTCAGAAAGAGTTTGGACCAACACCTGACGGCATCCTTGCGCGTCCGTCTGAAGCGGAAACGTATCGGAACCCTTTCCAAATAGCCATTGGCACTTGAACCCCACTTGTTGCCGCCTAACCCGGCGCTCAACGCGGACGCCCCTCGGCGGCGCTTGCGCGCCGTCCTTCGGGTCGCCAGTTAGCTTGGTCTCGTTAGGCCGCGTATCTCTGCTGTACCGAGCGAGCGCAGTCGTCTCGATCAAAGGAGAGCCGAACATGATTCTTGGCTTGCGAACGGCGATCTATCCCGTCGCCGCTCTCGCCGAAGCGAAAAGTGGTATGCGAGCGTCCTTGGTCAAGAGCCTTACTTCGATGAACCTTTCTACGTGGCTTCGCCGTGGGTGGCTTGAACTCGGCCTCGTCCCAGACGGCGAGGCAAGCCCTGCCGGAGCCGCAGCCGCTGTGGGGCGTAGCCAATGCTGAGGAAGCATTTGCCCGGCTTCGAAGCTTGGCGCTACGTCGCTCGGACCAAGTCACGGAGGTCGGAGGGGAATCAAAGTCGCTGCGGTCGCCGATCCGTTTGGGAACCGGTTCGGAATCATTGAGAATCCGAACTTCAATCCCAGCGCGGTGCGATGACGCACGGGGTCGAAGCACTGTCCGCATTCCGCCAGAAGCGGTCATGGCATACGGCACTCCTCTGATTGCCCTCCGGGACAATTTCCAACGGACTGAGATCGGCGCAGAATAAGCGAACCCGGGACGACCCGCCCGGGAGAGTGCTAACGTGTTCGCACCCCGTTCCGCAGCGTTGGGCAATCGTCGAGGAGAAGACAATGAATGTCCGCAGCGTCGTGGTAGCTATGGTTCTTTGGATGATGAGTTCCGGCTTCGCGCATTCCAGCGCCGACAAGGCGAAGGAGCAGGCGGAGGTGCGCAAGGCGGGGCAGGACGCGCTTGCCGCGCTCTACAAGGCAGCAGCCGTCGGCGCACGCAAGGCCGTTGAATCCGCGGCCGGGCTACGCCGCGTTCAGCAACTTCGGTATGAAGATACTTCGTCGCCGGCGGCGGCTCGGGCAAGGGCATCGCGGTCAACAACAAGACCAAGGCGGTCGACGTACATGAAGATGGCCGAGGTGCAGGCGGGTCTTGGATTCGGCGCCAAGAAGTTTCAGATCGTCTGGCTGTTCGAGAACGACGCAGCGCTGAACGACTTCATCAACTCCGGCTGGGAATTCGGCGGGCAGGCCACGGCAGCTGCGAAGGCCGGAGACAAGGGCGCCGCTTATCAGGGCGCGGTTGCGGTGTCGCCCGGCGTATGGCTCTACCAGGTCGACCGACAAAGGTCTGGCTCTCGAGCTCACCGCCAAGGGAACCAAGTACTACAAGGATGAAGATCTGAACTGAGGTCATCGGAGAGCGCGGCCCGACGCGACAATCCCATCCAGTGCGCGCGCCGCGCTCTCATAACAATGCCTGAGCAATCATCGACGACTCTAAGGAGCGACCGCATGATGGGCGGCAAGCTGCGATCACCCGCTGCGAGTTCTCACCGGCACGATCCTGACCGCGTTCGCGGTCATCCTTCTGCTCGTTCCCGCAACCGGCATCCCGCAATCCGACGCGAAGAAGGACGCGGGCCCGCCCTTCAACGACAACATCGACGACCCGGCCGAATGGGGCAAGGCGTTCCCGAAGCACTACGAGCTCTACAAGAAGTCGGTCGACATGCAGCGCACCAAGCACGGCGGCAGCGAGGCCGTGCCGCACACGCCGACCCAGGCCGACCCGCGCTCGGTCGTCGCGCGCTCCAAGAGTCGAAGAGGACAAGGGCCTCAAGGCCATCTGGCAGGGCTACGCCTTCTCCGAAGATTTCCGCGAAGAGCGCGGCCACGCCTACATGCTCGAGGACCAGCGGCTCACGAAGCGCCAGGTGGTCGTGAAGCAGCCGGGCGCGTGCGTGAACTGCCACGCGTCGATGTACCTCGCCTACAAGAAGGCGGGCAACGGCGACATCACCAAGGGCTTCGAGAAGATCAACGCGATGCCCTACGCGGAGGCGACAAAGCTCGTGAGCCATCCGGTCGCCTGCATCGACTGCCACGATGGCACGACACTCGCACTGCGAGTCACCCGCCCTGCGTTCATCGAGGGCATGCGCGCCTACAAGGCTTCGCAGGGCGTGAAGGACTACGACGTGAACAAGCAGGCCTCGTCCGCCGAAATGCGCGCCTACGTGTGCGGCCAGTGCCACGTCGAGTACTACTTCAAGGGTCCCGAGAAGCGCCTCGTCTATCCATGGTCGAAGGGCCTCAAGGTCGAGGAGATCACCGCCTACTACGACGAGATCGGCTTCCGTGACTGGACCCACAAGGATACCGGCGCTCCCGCGCTCAAAGCACAGCATCCCGAGTTCGAGACGTGGAACCAGGGCCCGCATGCGCGCGCCGGTGTCACCTGCGCCGATTGCCACATGCCATCGATTTCCCCTTCGTTCACCGATCACTGGGTGCGCAGCCCGCTGTTGAACGTCCAGGCTGCATGCGTCGGCTGCCACAAGAAGCACGACGAGAAGGTCACCGCGGAGGACCTGCAGGCTCGTGTCTACCAGATCCAGGACCGGCACTGGCGCTTCGCGAGAAGGCGATGGCGGCCGTGGTCGCGCTGATCGACGACCTGAAGGCGGCGAAGGCCGCGGGGCGCAAGGATGCGGATCTGCTCGCCGCCCGCTATCTGCAGCGGCGCTCGCAGTTTTACCTGGACTTCGTCGAGGCGGAAAATTCCACGGGCTTCCATGCGCCGCAGGAGGCTGCGCGCATCCTGGGCGAGTCGATAGACTTCGCGCGCCAGGGCCAGATTGCGCTGCGTGACCCGGCCTTCAAGCCGACCGTGCCCGTGGTCAACATTCCGCCACCCCCGCCGGCGAAGCCCTGAGGGGCGATGGCCGGAATTCCACAAACGAATGGAACACGCGGCCAGCCTCGGCCTGCTGACGCGCGCATGGCGGCGGCTGCGCAGCCCGAGTGCCCGCTGGTCGGTCCTGGCGCTCGTCACCTCTGGGCTTCGTGGTTGGCGCCATCGCGATCATCGGCACCCAAGTGATGGTCCATGTCACGGGCACCGATGAATTCTGCGGAGCGGCGTGCCACTCGATGCAATGGGTCGCGAAGGAACACCGGGAGAGCATCCATGGCGCGAACCGCACCGGCGTGCGCGCGACGTGCCACGACTGCCACATCCCCAGGGAGTACCCCGAGCTCCTCTGGTACAAGGCGGTGGCGGGCACCAGGGACGTCATTGGGGAGATCCGCGGCATCATCTCCACGGAGGAGTTGTTCACGAAGGAGCGGATGCGCATGGCCGTGCACGTGTGGACGGAATACAAGGCCAACGATTCGCGCGCGTGCCGCGGCTGCCACCAGTTCTCCAAGGAAGTGCTCGCGAAGCAGCAGGAAATGGTGCGGCCGATACACGCGCCGGTGCTCGAGGGCAAGGCGACCTGCACCGACTGCCATAAAGGGGTCGGGCATGCGGCGCCCTGAGCAATCTGGAAGGTGCTCGCGCGCGGTCCGCTCGGCGCCGGTTAGCTTGGTTCGTTAGACGCTAATCCACGCTCGCGTTATGAACCTATCCGACAACGCTCCAGTTGCGCTCTGTATGTGGTGGATTCGGATTGGTGATGCTTGCGCTATCTTCAGCTCGCTGCGTGAGGCAGCGGCCATGAAGCGGTGGCCTGTTGCGAGGGGCGAGTGCTGTCGTCCAAAGTTGAGGAATATCGGGCCGATGCCGGTTCCGGCAATTTTGGAGGCCCCCGTGGGCGGCTGACCCTCTATCGTCCCGTCGTGGTCTATGAGTATGAAGTCGATGGACAACGTTTTCGTGGAGACCGAATTGCCCAAAGTCCGGGATGAACAAAGGAGTGGCCTGATTTTGCCCAAAAGACTGTGCAGCGGTATGCCAGTGGGAGCGCGGTCGATGTCCGTTTCAATCCCAAGCGCCCTGGGAATCCGTTCTCGAGCCGCGCGTGCCGAAAGCATGGATTTTCGCATTGGTGATAGCTGTCGCGTTGTTGATTCTGTCGGTACATGTACTGAAGTGGACCATCGGCTTTAGGCGCCATGAGCCATTCGCCGCGGTCCGAAATCGCAGCCATATGGATTGCCGTTGAGACTGCTCTCGTTTTGGGACTCGCGGGCCGCGCCGCTGAACTGGGTCCCAAGCCGAGCAGTTCGCCTTTGGAGGCTGCGCCTTACGTTGGGGTGTTTACGGGGGAGTTCGTGGATGGGATGCCACTGTACCGCCTCCCCTCCTATCCTCGTCATTGGTTCAAGGAGCAGCGTCGGGCCTGACATTTGAGGCATCCCAGTGTCACCTAATCTCTAGGATGAGAACATGAAAAGTCGGGCGCGAGCCAAGGCCAGTCGGCATCGGAGCTCATCTCGAAAAGAATCGCCGAACTCGGGGACTGGCGCGGGGAAACCCTCAGCAGAATGCGCAAGCTCATCAAGGAAGCAGACCCGGACGTCGTCGAGGAGTGGAAGTGGATGGGCACTCCGATTTGGTCGCACGACGGCATCATCTGCACTGGCGAATCCTACAAGAATGTCGTGAAGCTTACCTTCGCCAAGGGCGCGTCTCTGAAGGATCCGGCCCGTCTCTTCAACTCGAGTCTCGACGGAAACGTACGCCGCGCGATCGACATCCACGAAGGAGAAGAAGTTGACGAGTCCGCCTTCAAGGCGCTCGTTCGCCAAGCGGTCGCCCTCAACAGTTCTGGCAAGTCGAAACCTTCGAAGAAAGCGAAGTCCTAAGGGATTTCGCCCCGAACACGCGAACGGCGAATCGAAAGGCGAATTGATCATGCCCACAGGACACCATCCGACTTCACCGCGTGCTCCGTGCGAATCCGGAGCGCGTCTATCGAGCGTTCTTAGACGCTGACGCAAAGGCCAAGTGGCTTCCGCCATACGGCTTCACCTGCAAGGTTCACCACATGGATGCCAAAGTTGGCGGCACCTACAAGATGTCGTTCACGAACTTCACGACAGGCCACGGTCACTCCTTTGGCGGCGAGTATCGTGAACTGGTGCCATTCGAACAGATTCGCTATACGGACAGGTTCGACGACCCGAACCTGCCTGGAGAAATGCAGACGACGGTGACCTTGAAGCAAGTGTCGTGCGGAACTGAGCTCAACGTAGTGCAAGAAGGTGTGCCTGCAGGCCATTCCGCTCGAGATGTGCTATCTCGGCTGGCAAGAGTCGCTCGCGCAACTTGCGAAGCTCGTCGAACCCGAGATTCCGGGAGTAACGAGGTGACGCCTAACCCGTCGCTCCAGACGCGGACGCTCCTCGGCTTGCTCCCCATCATCCATCCCTGCGTTTGCTTTCGTACTCGCGCGGCGCTACCGTCTGGCACACCTCCTGCGGCACATGCCTCTGCCAACTCACAGCCATGGTTCGGACTCAACTTGCGTCGACGTGATTTCCTGGGAGGCGGGTGCGGCTCTCGTTGAGGTCGCGGCAGCGGGTCCGCTGCTCGCCCAGCAACCGCCCGCGACGGCGGTGGAGCGCGTCAAGGGACCGCCCGTCTGGCTCGACATGGACCAGGCCGAGCTCGATGCCGCCTATGACCAGATCAAGTACGCGCCGAACCTGCCGCAGATCACCAAGCGCTACGCGACCAATAGCGAGGCCGCTCGTTCGCGACTCGGCGCGCCGCGCCGCTTTGCCTATGGCCCCACGGCCATCGAAGCGCTCGACGTCTACGCGACCAAACGGCCCAACGCGCCCATCAACGTCTTCATCCACGGCGGCGCGTGGCGCGTGGGTCTCGCCAAGGACTACGCTTTCCCGGCCGAGCTGTTTGTGTACGCCGGTGCGCATCTCGTGGTGCCCGATTTCGTGTTGGTCCAGGATGCGGGCGGCAGCCTCATGCCGATGGCCGACCAGGTCCGCCGCGCGGTGGCTTGGGTCCATCGCAATGCCCAAAGCTTCGGCGGCGATCCCAACCGCATCTATGTTTCCGGCCACTCTTCGGGCGGCCACTTGGCGGGGGTCGTGCTCACCACGGACTGGCGCAAAGAGTTCAACCTGCCGGCTGACACGGTGAAAGGGCGGGTTGTGCTGCAGCGGCCTGTTCGACCTGAAGGCGGTTCGCCTCTCCGCACGCAGCGCGTACGTCAAGTTCACCGATGAGATCGAGCAGGCACTGAGCTCCCAACGCCACCTCAACAACCTGAACGCTCCGGTGATCGTCGCGTACGGCACGCTCGAGACCCCAGAGTTTCAGCGACAGTCCCGAGACTTCGCCGCCGCAGTCAAGGCCACAGGGCAAGCCAGTCCGACCTCCTCGTCGGCGAGGGATACAACCACTTTGAGATTATCGAAACGCTCGCTAATCCTCATGGGCTTCTGGGCCGGGCCGTGCTGGAGCAGATGAAGCTCGCGCAGGTGTGACCGGAACCCGGATGCCCCGCCGACGGCGCTGGAGCGCGAACACTGTGCTCGGTGTTGTTCGGGCTTGGGGTCATCTTGGAAACAGCGAAAGGGGAAGCCGCATGAGAACGAATTCCGTGGTCTGGATGGCAGCTGTTCGTGCTGCGTAGCCGCATCGATTTGCGCAGGTAGCGTTGGCGGCCAATGTAGGAAGGTGACGCCGCTCGGCGGTCAGGACGGCGAGTTTTGCCCGCAGGACCGGGCGCTGATCTTCGAGGATCCGAACGGCACGCGCATACTCTACGACCCCGGTCGTACGGTCGCCGGACCGAACCGATCCTCGGCTGGGCAAGATCGACATCATCCTCGTCAGCCACATGCACGGCGACCACGTGGGCAACGCGCCACAACAAGGAGCCCAACTCGGGCAGCTGCGACGAGTCCCGACGTTTCGGTGTCGGCGATGCCGAATTCGAACGCGGTGAACATCGCGCTGGCCAAGAAGGCGAAGATCGTGACGGGCAGCGAAATGCCGCCTTCTTCGCGGCCAAGCTGAAGGCGAATGGCGGCGACCCGAAGCGATTCGATCCTCGCGCGCTTCGGCGGAAGCGTGAAGGTCGGCGGCGTAACGATTGCGACGGTGACCGCGCTCCACAGCAACGGCCTCGATCCCGACTACATCGGCGGTGAGCTGGGCAAGAACATGAAGGACGCGGGAATCGCCGGCTATGTCGGCGAGGCTACCGGCTACGTGCTGACGTTCAGCAACGGCCTCGTGGCCTATCTGTCCGGCGACACGGGCATCACGTCCGAGCAGGACAAGGTCGTGCGCGGCCACTACAAGGCGAAGCTCGCCGTCATGAATATCGGCGACAACTTCACCACCGGTCCGACGGAAGCCGCTTACGTGATCAACGATCTGGTCCAGCCCGCTTCGGTGATCGCGTCGCACGCGAATGAAGTCGCAACGAAGGGCGGAAAGGTACTACCGGGGACCAAGACCGAGACTTTCATCAGAAGCCGTCGAAGGTGCCGGTCCATCATTCCGCTCAGCGGCAAGATGATGGAGTTTGACAGCAACGGAAAATGCGTCGCCGGGTGCTGAGCCAGTTACGTATTGAATTTGGTTGAGGGGCGACGCGGCTTTCCACGCCGCCCTTCTTGCTTTGCGCCCTTTGGCCCGCCGCTCATGTCGAACATTAGGCGGCCTTCTAGAGAGGCTAGACATGAGCCTCAAAGCCAACCAGACATGGAACGCAAAACAGTATTCGAAAATGCGCGGTTTGTTTCGATCTTGGAATGCCCGTCGTCGAGCTCTTGGCACCCCTACCCGGAGAGGACGATCCTTCGACCTCGGGTGCGGGGACGGTGCGCTAACCAAGAAACTCGTAGATCTTGGTTGTGAACGTAGTGGGGGTTGACGCAGAGCCTTGAGATGATCACCGCCGCAAAAGGGTTGGGGTTGGACGCACGCGTAATGGACGGTCACGCGTTACAGTTCAACAACGAGTTCGATGCCGTTTTTCCAACGCCGCGCTCCACTGGTTGAGGCAGCCGCAAAGGTCATAGCGCGGAGTTTGGGGGCGCACTAAGACCAGGAGGGCGCTTCGTCGGAGAATTTGGTGGCAATGGCAATGTGCAGCGACCATAGTCACCGCCCTCGAGGATGTTCTTCGGCGAGCGCGTGAATCGATCCGAGGGCACTTAACCCCTGGTACAACCCTGACGACCGAAGAGTATCGAATGCTTCTGGAGGCCCAAGGTTTCAAAGTGAGGTCGATTGATTTGTTTCCTCGCCCAACGTCGCCGCCTGGCAGTATCGTTGGATGGTTGGAGACATTTGCAAAGAGCTTTGTCGCCGCATTACCGCCTTCGGATCGGTTGCAGTTCTTCGAGGAAGTGGCCGAGGCGATGCGTTCCTGAACTGCGCGACAGCGCCGGCCACTGGCACGCTGATTACGTACGACTGCGTTTCTCAGCCAGCAAGCCACCATCGGCCGCCTGACCTCCATGCATCTCGATACCCGCGGCCTTCCCGTCTCGACCGCCAGCGCCAAGGCTGCCGCTGCCTTCGACCATCTCGTCACCGGCTACCTCACCTTCCGAGCCGATACGCCCGCCCGTCTCGACCGCCGTGCTGGAAGCCGATCCGGACTTCGCGCTTGCTCATTGCATGCAGGGCTATTTCGCCATGCTCGCCTATAAGCAGGCCGTCGTTCCGGTCGCCGTCCAGGCGGCGCGCACCGCGCAGTCGCTTGCCGCCGGCGCCACCCCGCGCGAGCGCAGCCACATCGCCGCCCTGACCGCCTGGGCCGAGGGCGAGCTCGATCGTGCCATCGCCATCGTGGGAGTCGATCCTGCGCACCCATCCGCATGATGTGGTCGCCTTCCGTCTCGCCCATTTCGTCAATTTCTGGCTCGGCCGCCCGCAGGACATGGTCGCCTCCGTCGAGCGCGTGATCCCGGCCTGGTCGGAGGACATCCCAGGCTATGCATCGATACTCGCCTGCCGCTGCTTCGCCCAGGAGGAGGCCGGGAACTATCTCGCCGCCGAGCCATCCGGGCGCCGCGCGATCGAGCTCGACCCCGGCGATCTGTGGGCTGCGCACGCCGTCGCCCATGTGCTGGAGATCGCAGGGCCGCCGCAGCGAAGGCATCCAGTGGCTCACCACGCTCGCGCCCAACTGGGAGGGCAGCCACAACCTGCAGCACCATCTGTGGTGGCACTGCGCGCTGTTCACGCTCGAGCACGGCGACCATGCCGCCGTGCTCGAACTCTACGACACCCGCTTCCGCAACCTCGCCGCGCCGCTCACGGTCGCCTCGCCGGATGTCTACATCGACGTGCAGAACGCGGCGTCCATGCTCTTCCGCCTCCAGCGCCTCGGCGTCGATGTCGGCAACCGCTGGGAGGAACTGGCCGACAAGGCCGAGGCGCGGATCGGCGACTGCCTCTCCGCCTTCACTCTGCCGCACTGGCTGATGGCGCTGACCGCCACCGGCCGCACCGCCGCTGCGGAGCGCATGATCGAGGCTATGCGCGCCTTCGCCAATGGCCGCGGCACCGTCCCGCCCATCGTGCGCGACTACGTGCTGCCGATCGCCGAGGCCCAGCTCGCCCACGCCGCCGGACGCCACGCCGAGGCCGTCGCCCTGATGCGTCCGGCCATCGGCGGCATGTACCGACTCGGCGGCAGCCACACCCAGCAGGACGTGCTCGAGCAGCTTTTCGTGGACGCCGCTCTCAAGGCCGGCAGCACCGCGGATATCCGCCTCGCCCTCGAGCGTGTCGCCGGTCGCCGGGCGATTCCGCCCGAGCGCTTCATCGGCTGGCGCGAAGCCGCTAACCGGGCGGCGGCGGCGTCATTGGCGAAAGCGTGGATCGAAGAGACTGTGAACGTAGACCATGTCGCTTAGCGCCCGCATCGCTCTCGCTTTCTTCCTGGCGACCGCGCAACTTCCGGCGGCATTCGCCCTGGACAACGCACCGGCGAGCGTCGTTCAGGGGCTTGTGCAATTCTCGTCGGATGAGGGCCTCGCTCGCCTGGCCCGATCGACTGCCAAAGTCGATTTTCCCGCGCTCGCCAATCAGTTCGAGCCGCAGTCGAACGCCGCTTTCTGCGGTCCTACATCAGCGGCCATCGTGCTCAATGCGGTTCGCGGTCGGAGCTCTGATCTACCCCGCGATCGAAGCCGCTTGCGTCGGCAAGACCTTCGATGACATCCCGAGTCACCCTACGATCCGACAATTCCTCGCTTCACTCAGGACAACGTTATCACCAAAGGCCAGAAGACGCGGGCACAGGTTCTCGGAGAGCCTCTGACAATCAACGGAAAGCCTGACGCCGGCTATCAGGCCCGCCAACTCGATGAAATGCTGAGGGCGAACGGCCTTATCACCCGGCTTGTCATCGTCGATGATAGAAGGCGGAACAGGACATTTTCGGACCGAGCTGGTTGAGAACCTGAAGAGTCGGGGTGATTACGTCATCATCGTCGCGTACCGGCGCGAGGCCGTAGGCCAACGGGGCGGCGGGCACATCTCCCCACTCGGGGCATACGACGCCGAA
>ERZ1370068.4400-contig-3475_pt1 | contig 58851 bp, 79 predicted proteins | sample MGYA00561227_ERZ1370068 | MGnify/ENA primary metagenome ERZ1370068 (study PRJEB38410, sample SAMEA6850437) | metagenome | study: Metagenomic assessment of the ecological functions of the soil: analysis of the soil microbiota associated with the... | reverse complement strand
AGCATCCGCGCGGCAGCCCTGGGACGTCGTCGTCCTCGACGTGACGCTGCCGGGTGCGAGCGGCCTCGATCTGCTGAAGGAGATCCGCCGCACGCCAGGCCGGCCTGCCGGTGCTGGTGCTGAGCATGCACCCGGCGGCGCAGTTCGCGCGGCGCGTGCTCGCGGCCGGCGCGTCGGGCTATCTGACGAAGGACAGCGCGCCGACCGAACTGGTGCACGCCATCGAGCAGATTCGGCGCGGCGCGGCATGTATCTCGGCACGCGGCCACGATTGGGCGCGCACGCCGACTCGAGGCGACCGGCCGCCGCACGACAGCGTTGTCGGATCGCGAATATCAGGTGCTGCGGATGCTCGGCTCGGGGCTGACGGTGTCGGAGATCGCCGCGGCGCTGCGGGCTGAGCGTCAAGACGGTGAGCACCTACCGCGTCGCGGCTGCTCGAAAAGCTGCAGATGCGCAGCAATGCCGAGTTGATGCGCTACGCGATCGAAAACGGCCTGATGGATTCGTAGATCACGCGCGGAGTACCGCGCGATCAGCGCGTGACCCAGGGCTTGAACTGCTCTTCCTTCTGCAGCCGTGGCGGCCATGCGTCTCGGCTTCGCGGCGCGTCGGGAACTTGCCGACGCGGACACGGAACACCGACGGCGTGCCGTCCGCCGGCGTGCGAGCACGTAGGCGGCGTAGCCCTTGGAGCTGAGGCGCTTGGCGATCGCGTCCGCTTCGCTGCGAACGTTCAGCGCGGCGATCACCGCTGAACGCCCGGCTCCGACGGCGTCGGGACGCGAGTGTCGACGACCGGCGCTGCGCGGCGTCGCTCGCAGGTGCAGGCGTCGGACGCCTGGGCGCGGGCGGCGGCGTTGCGGCCGCGGCGGCGGCGTGGCGCGCGGCGCGCTCGGCGGCGCGGAGCTCTGATCGGGCGCCGGCTTCAGCTGCTCCGGCGGCGAGTCTTGGCTTCCGAAGACGCTCGAAATAGGACTCGTCGTCGCCGCGCGCGGGCAGGCGCCGCCGCGGTCGGGATCGGATCCGGCCGGCGTCGGCGCCGGGAGCCGGCGCCGGCTGCTGGGTCGGCGTGGTCGGCGACCGATGCTCGCCGGCGCAGAGCGTCGGCGACGCCGCTCTGCCCGGCGCTGACGCCGCGGCCCGACGAGCACGCCGCACAGGAAAATCACGACCGACACAACCGTCGCGGCGATGAAGAGAAACACCAGCTGCTTACCGTTCAGCTGGATTTCGTGAAAGCCTTCGTCCTGAATCGTGCTGTGACACAACTGCCGTAATTTTAGCACGTTAGAGAAGAATGTCCAGTGGCGTCAGCGGCCGTCAGCAGGAGGGCGAGGAGCGCCTGTCGCGTCGGCCGACGCCGGATCCATCGCGAGCGCGCGCTCCGCTTCGGCGCGCGCCGCCGCCAGATCCCTGGCCTGGCGGTACGCCTCGCCGAGCGCGGCGTGCGCGTCGGCGGTCTCCGCGCTCCACAGCACGATCTTGAACGCGTCGATCGCGTCGTGAACGCGGCCGTTGCGCAGGTGGATGCGGCCCGAGCAGGAAGTGCGCGTCGGCCAGGTACGGCGAGAGATACAGCGCGTGGTTCAACTCGACCACCGCATCGCGATCGTTTTCCTGCTGAAACAGCCGGCGGCCGCGATCGAGATAGAACGTCGCCAGCTCCGCCTGCTCTTTCTGCTCGGTCGTCGTCAGGCGCGTGACGATGCGGCTGGCGTGCGGCAGCTCGACCTGGTTCTTGATGCGCTCGAGCCCCCTCGGCACCGCGTCGCCGCCCGGCCGATTGCCCGGCTCGTACGCCGACGAGAGGCGGCGGGCCAGCTCGCGCTCGCGCGCGGCTTCGTTGGCGTTGCCGCCGGCGGCGAGCGCCGCGCCGAGCACGAAATGCGCGTCGCCGTCGGCCGGGTTGCGGCGGACCGCTTCGCGCAGCCAGTAGATCGCGGCCTGCGGATCGCGGTCCAGCAGATACGCGTAGCCGAGATTGAAGACGTAATCGGAATCGTCGGGGTCGGCTTCGGCGGCCTTGGTGAAGTAGAACGCCGGCTGGCCCGACTGCGGCGTGCCGCCGCGGCGCAGCTGGACGACGCCGAGGTTGTTGAGGACGGTCGGCGCCGGATCCGCATCGGCCAGCGCCTTGAAGGTGGCGAACGCGTCGTCGTGCTTCTTCAGGCGCCAGCTGCGAGAGCCCGGCGAGAAAGCGGGCCTCGCGCGCCGACCGCGAATCGGCGGGCACGCGGCGCGACCGCCGCGAGCGCACGCTCGTGGTCGCCCTGCTCGGCGTAGACATCCCAGAGCGCGAGGCGCGCGCGATCGAACGAGGGCTGCCGCGCCAGCGCGGCCTTCAGGTAGTTGATCGCCGTCGCCGGCGTCTCCGCGAGCAGGCCCTTGATGTAAGTCCTCGAAGACGGCGAGCGGCGGATGGATGCTTCTCGATCGTTCGCCGACGATTTCGCGGACGGCGGCGCGATGCGGCGCGCGACCCGCTCGAAGGTGCCGAACAGCTCGGGCAGCGGACCGCGATCGGTGACGTCCGCCTGAATGCGGCCGGTGTCGAGCGCGATGCTGCGCGCGCGGACGACGAGCGTCTCGTCCTCGAGCCGCAGCGATCCGACGACGACCTGGGCGGCGCCGACGAGCTGGCCGATGCGGATCACCGTGGCGTCGGTGAGCGTGGCGACCGGCGGCACCTGCAGCTGCTCGAACGCCTGCAGCCGCTCGCTGCCGCGTGATCGCGTTCGCGCCGAGCGCGTTGAGGTCGTCGGTCAGCAGCACCGGCGACGCCTCGGTCAGCCAGAAGAGACGCCCTTCGCGCTTGACGTTTTCGAACGGCATCACCAGGATGCGCGACGGCCGGCTGCGCCGCGCGGTCCGGCAGACGGCGGACACCATCAGCAGGCGCGAGGACGCACGCTCTCATGGTGCCTCTGCCGGGCTCGACCGGCTGACCGTTCGCCATCGCCACCTTCAGCACGCAGGTCGGCTCGCCGGTGCCGCGGCACGCAGACCACCTCCGTGCGTGCGCCGATGTCGAAGAGCGCCAGCAGACCGCGTGAACGCGGCGGCGTAGAAGCCGCACAGCGGATGCGGCACCGGCTCGCGCACCGAGCAGAACACCGACGCGCGCAGATCGATGCTCGCCGTGCCGCGCGCGGATGCGCGAGACCGCGCGGCTCCCGGTGTAGCTGTCGCGCACCAGGCGCCGCGCCAGGCGCAGCGAGGATCCGGCTGCGCAGCCACGGCCGGCGCCGCCTTCAGCATCGCGCGCCGCGCCGGCGGCATCGACTGCACCGTCCACTCGGCGGCGTACTCGCCGGCGCGCGTCGTGATCAGCCGATACGCCTCCCCTTCCTGCCGCAGGAAGCTGAGCACCGCGTAGAGCGGCGCGAGCCCGATCGTCCCTTCGCGCAGCCCTTCGGCGTTCAGCCAGTTCTCGTAGAAACGCGAGACGCGTCGGCAGGATATCGGCGATACCCTGATGCAGGCTGGCGACGAGGACGCGGCCGATGCCGGCTTCTCGCATGTCAGGTTAAGATGCTGAGGGCGCTGAACGCGCCGGGCCGAGTACGCAGGTCTCGAGGCGCATCCAAGGTCACAAACCGTAATCGTATCACGAGCTTACCGGCAGACCCGCTGGTCGGCGCCGACGTCGTCGCGCGTGCCGGCCTGCCTGGTCGGTCGGTCAAACCTGTCCATGATTCTGAGCGTTCAACGCCACGTCCACGACGCGATTGCCGAAGCGATCCGCCGGCACTTCGGCATCGCCGACGTGCCGCCGTTCGCGGTCGAGGTGCCTCCGACCGCGGACGCTCGGCGATCTCGCCGTGCCGGTCGCCTTCCAGCTGGCCCGCACGCTGCGCAAGGCGCCGCGCGCGATCGCGCACGGAGCTGGCGCAGGCGGTCGGCGCGATCCCCGGCGTCGCGCGCATCGTCGCCACGCCGAACGGCTACCTGAACCTGTACCTCGACCGCGCGCGCGTTCATCATCCCGCGCATCCGGCGGCAGGTGTCGCCCGCGAGCCGGCGGCGCGCGGAAAGACCGATCGTCGAGCACACGGCGATCAACCCGAACAAGGCGGCGCACATCGGTCACCTGCGCAACGCGGCGCTCGGCGACACGCTCGTGCCGCGCCCTGCGCTTCCGCGGCACGCCGTGTCGAGACGCAGAACTACATCGACGACATGGGCGTCCAGGTGGCCGACATCGTCGTCGGGTTCCGTGAGCTCGAGCATCGCACGCTCGACGAGGTGCGCGAGATCGCCGACACGACGCGCTTCGACTACTACTGCTGGGATCTCTACTCGCGCGTCACCGAGTGGTACGACGGGCGATCAGCGCGCGGCTCGAGATCCGCGCCGCCGGCGCTGCACGACCTCGAGCACGGCGGCAACGACACCGCCGCGATCGGGCGCCTTCATCGTCGAGCGCATCGTGCGCGCGCACCTGAAGACGATGGCGCGGCTGAACATCGGCTACGACCTGCTGACCTACGAGGGCGACATCCTGCGCCTGCATTTCTGGGCGCACGCGTTCGAGGTGCTGAAGGCGCAAGGGCGCCGTCTTCCTGCAGACCGAAGGCAAGCTGGCCGGCTGCTGGGTGATGCGCATCGAGGACGGAGGCGGCGCGCAGGCGCTCGTCCGAACCGGCCGACGGGCGACGCTCGCCCGACGAAGGCGATGAAGCGCGCGAGAAGGTGATCGTGCGCTCGAACGGCGTCGTCACCTACGTCGGCAAGGATCTCGCGAACCAGTTCTGGAAGTTCGGCCTGCTCGGGCTCGATTTCCGCTACCGGCTGTTCGCGACGCAGGCCAACGGCCGGCCGCTCTGGTCGACGACGTCCGGCGCGGGCGACCCGGCGGCGCCGCCGTTCGGCCGCGCCGAGCGGATCTACAACGTCATCGACTCGCGGCAGATGTACCTCGCAGGCTGCTGCTCAGCCAGGCGCTGCGGACGCTCGGGCATCCCAGGGAAGCCGAGCAACTCGATCCATTTCTCGTACGAGATGGTCGCCCTGTCGCACGCGACGGCGCGCGAGCTGGGCTACGAGACGGCCGCCGGACGGCGAGGACGCGAAGAAGCCGTTCGTCGAGGTCGTCGGGACGCAAGGGGCTCGGCGTCAAGGTCGACGACCTGCTCGACCTGCTGACCGCGAAGGCCGGCGCCGAAGTCGCGAAGCGCAACCCGGATTTCTCGCCCGACGAGTGCCAGCGCGTCGGCGCGCAGATCGCGGTCGGCGCGATCCGCTACTTCATGCTGAAGTATCTCGCGCGGCAAGCTGATCGTGTTCGACATCGAGGAGGCGCTCAGCTTCGAGGGCGAGACCGGCCCGTACCTGCAATACGCGGCGGTGCGCGCCAACAACATCTTCCGCAAGCTCCAGGAGCGGGAAGGGCTGTCGGAGGCCGACGTGCTCGAGGCGCTCGATCGGACGCCGCCGGACGAGCTGCTCGAGCCGGCGGACGCCGCCGACGGCGACGATCACGCCCTCTGGGCGGTCGTCTTCGAGGCGCTCACGCCTCGACGAAGTCGTCGATCAGGTGGTGCGGTCGCTGGAATTCTCCGGGTTGGCGAAATACACCTTCGGGCTGGCGCAGACCTTCAACGCGTTCTACCATCCGGTACCCGATCCTGAACGAAGAACGGACGGACCGGAAGCGCTGGCGGGCGGCGGGCGTGTCCTACGTGCGCACGCAGCTGACCCGCGCGCTGGACCTGATGGGCATCGACGTTCCGAGCCGGATGTAACTTATGGCGGTTATTGGCATCACAACGTGCCGCGAAGATCGAGGACTACCGGCAGGCGATCCTCCACGTCGGCGGCGAGCCGCGGCTGCTCGATCCGTCGATGCCGCTCGACGAGGCGATGGCCGGCATCGACGGGCTGCTGCTGACCGGCGGCGACGACGTGACGCCGTCGCGCTACGGCGAGAGCGGCGCATCCGGCGACGGTCGAAGCCGAGCCGGGCCGCGACGAGTTCGAGATCGCGCTGATCACCGCGGCGCGCGCGCGCGCGAGCTGCCGATCTTCGCGATCTGCCGCGGCGTGCAGGTGCTGAACGTCGCCTGCGGCGGCACGCTGGTGCAGGACATCCCGTCCGCAGCTTCCCGGCGCGCTCGGCGCACAGCCTGCCGGTGCCGCCGAATCGGGCCTACACGCTTCGCGCACGAAGTCTGGATCGAGAAGGACTCGCTGCTGGCGACGCTGATGCGCGAGCGGCTGACCGACGACGCCTGCGAAGTGAACAGCCGCCATCATCAGGCGGTCAAGGACGTCGCCAAGGGCTTCAAGCGTGTCGGCGACGGCGCCGGACGGGCGTCATCGAAGCGATCGAGGATCCGGCGGCGCTCTTCTGCCTCGGCGTCCAGTGGCACCCGGAGAATTTCTTCCGCACCGGCGAGTTCCGCCCGCTGTTCGAGGGCTTCATCGAGGCGGCGCAGAAACCGATCCCCGACGACGACGTCGCGTAGACCCGAGAGCACACGAACGCAGACTCGAGATCACGAAGAATTCGGCTTTCGTAGCGTGCTCGCTGTTACGTGTTGCGGTCTGCGTCACGCGCGTGAACACCACGACGGTCTCGACGTGCGGCGTGTTCGGGAACAGATCGAAGCCGTCGATTCGCTCGATCGCGTAGCCGTGCGTCCACGATGCGGCGGGCGTCGCGCGCGAGCGGTGGCGACGTCGCACGAGACGTAGATCAGCGCGCGGCGTCGGTCAGCGCCAGGACCTTGTCCATCGCCTCGCGCGACAGGCCGGTCCGCGGCGGATCGACGATGACGCGTTCTCGACCGCCGGGCGGCCTGGCCGCCCGGCCCCACGCGCCAAACAGCCCGGCCGCAATGCCTTCGACGGCGCCGCGGACCGTGGTGATCTGGCCGCCGCGCGGCAGCGCCGTTCGCGTGCAGATCGTCGGCGGCGTAGGCATCGCCTTCCACCGCGACCACCGGTGCTGCCGCAGAACGACCGCGGCGGCGACGGCGAGAACAGGCCGACGCCGGCGTAGAGATCGAGGACCGCGCCGCCAACCGGCACGCGCGTCGGCCACGTGCGCGACCAGGTCGCCGAGCAGGTGGCGGTTGCCCTGGAAGAACGACTGCACGTGCCGCGCGCAGCATCAGCGCGCTTTCGCCGATCGTCAGCGAATCGGTCACATACGGGCTGCCGAACGCGCCGAACGGCCGACCCGAGGCCGGTCAGCCCGTCGGTGCCGCGCCAGACGCTCGAGCGTCGCGGCGTCGATCGCCGCGGCGGCGTCGAGAAACACCACGCGCCCGAGGCATCGATGTTCTCCGACAGCTCGATCTCGCGGACGGCATCGAGGCCGAGCGACCGCATCGCCGCCATCAGCCGCTCGAGCGCGTCGGAGGTCGCGGGCAGCAGCTGGCGCGTCGCGCGCGCGTCGCAGACGTCGTGGCTGTTCTCCCGGAAGAACCTCAGCCGATGGCCGCGCACGTGCAGCCGCGCGCGCATCCGATAGCCGTCCTCGGGAGACGCGGCGACGGCCACCGGACGCCGGCAGCGTCACGCGCGCCGATGCGCCTGAACGCGTCGGCGATCACCTCGCCTTTGATCTCGAGCTGACCGCGGGTAGGCGATGTGGCTGTAGAGGCAGCCGCCGCACAGCGGATCGGCGAACGGATCGCGGCGATCGCCCGACCGCTCCTCGACCGACAGCCGTCTGCGCGTACGCGACGCCCTTGCCGCACCCGCTCGATCCGCGCCTGCGACGCGTTCGCCCGGAATCGCGTCGGCGACGAGCACGACCTGGCCATCGAGCGCGCGCGATCATCCGCCGCCGGCGGCAGGCTTCGTTCGAACGGTCAGCGGGATGATGTCGCCGGGTCAGCATGGTGTCACAGCGACACGCAGTCGTCAAGCACTACTTCAGCGCGTCGCGGTCGCAGCCGTTCCAGGCCTACTCGAAGCCGATCGTCGGCAGCCCGAAGCGCTCGCGCACGAGGCGGTCCACCGCCGCCTCGCGCGCGCGCGCCGAACGCCTCGGCGGTCATGCCGCTGCGAAATCCCGCGAGCTCCTCGCCGGCCTCACGCGCCAGCGACGCGGCCGCCTCGCCGTCCAGCGACGCGCGCGCCTGCTGCAGCAGCTCCGCGTCGAGGGCCGCCAGCCGATCGATCGACGCGCCTGACGCGCCGTCCCCGCAGGCCGCCGGCCTCCGACCCGGGCCGCGTCGAGCTCGCGTCGACACCCGATCGATCAGCGCATCGAACTCCGGCGCCGAGCGACCCGCGCGCGCGCGCCGACGACAGCCGGAGCACGACGCGCTCGAGATGTTCCGGCAGCGACTGACGTCGACTGCTCGGACTGGTGGCTGCTGATCTGATGACTGATGACTGCCGACTGACGACTGATGACTGGCGACTGACGACTGCGCGTCACTCCCACCGCCCGTCGCCACTCGTCGAACACGTCGAGCACGTCGGCTTCGCAGAAGTCGATCTTCACCGGCCGGCGCCGCGGCCCCTTGCGGTAGTAGCGCTCGAAATACCGATCGATGCCCGAGCACGCGACCTTGAGCGGCACGCCCTGCGCCGCCCAGCCGGACACGAGCTCAAACGAGGGGCCGACGACCCGGATCAGATGGCCGTCGTTCTTCCGGCACAGATAGGTCTCGATCTCCCGGCAGAATCAGCGATCGGCGGTTGATCGTCTGGTTGCTGTTCCCACACGATTCTCAAACCGTCGAGCGTCAGGTCGGCGATCGACGTGCTCGATGAGCGAGGTCTCCGGCGCGATGATCGTCGGCGAGGCCGCCGGTCGCGACGCACAGCGCGTTGCCGCCGAGCTCGTCGCTCATCCGGCGGACCAGCCCTTCCACCATCCCGACGTAGCCGTAGAACAGCCCGACTCCATCGCGCCGACCGTCGTCTGCGCCGACGACCGGCGCCGGCTTGCGCACGTCGATGCGCGGCAGGCGCGCGGCCCGCTGGAAGAGCGCGTCCGCGGAAATCTGGACGCCGGGACAGATCGCGCCGCCCAGGTATTCGCCCTTCGCGCTCACCGCGTCGAGCGTCGTCGCCGTGCCGAAGTCGACGACGATCATCGGCCGCCCGGCGCCGCCGGCGTCTTGCCGAACTTCTCGTAGGCCGCGACGGCGTTGACGATGCGATCGGCGCCGACCTCGGCGGGGTTCTCGTAGAGGATCGGCATGCCGGTGTTGACGCCCGGCTCGACGATGCACCGCGGTGACGCCGAAGTACCCGCTTCGACCATCTGGCGGATCGTCCCGGTCAGCGGCGGCACGACCGATCCGAGGATCACGCCGCGGATCTTCACGCGCTCGATCCGGCTGTGCGCGAACAGGCCGTCGACGCAGCAGCCCGAGCTCGTCGGACGTCCGCTCGCGCAGCGTCTGCAGCCGCCAGCTCTGGATCGAGCCGGTCGCCGTCGAACACGCCGAGCACGATGTTGGTATTGCCGACGTCGATCGCTAAGAGCATAAACGACGTTCACAGCTGCAGCCAGGTTACACTCAGATGTCACGATGCGTGAGTTCCCGCTGACACGGTCACTGCTCGACGACGCTCGACCGATCGCCATGCACGAGCAGCGCGCCTCGATCGTCGATGCCGGCCGTCGACGCCGGCTGCGCGCCCGTCCAGCGTCGTCCAGCGACGCGCGCGCCGGACGCGGCGGGGCGCGGCGGCCGCCAGGCGTCGAGAATAGCATCGAACCGGCCGTCGAGCAGATCCTCGTAGCGGCGCGAGAGCGCGCGCGAGCGTCTCGGCGAGCACGTGATCGCGATCGACGCGGCGTCCGATCTCCGATTCGAGCGAGGTCGCGCGGCTCGCGCAGCTCCGGCGGAAACGCGGTCGCGCGACGTTGATGCCGTAGCCGACGACCACCGTGCGTCGGCGTGGCCTTCGGCGAGAATGCCGGCGAGCTGCCGGCCGACGACCGAGCAGGTCGTTCGGCCACTTGAGATCGACCGGACAGGCCCGTAGCCGCCTCGACGCCTTCGGCCAGGCGCGACGCCGCGCGCGCCAGCGTCAGCAGCGTGCGTCGCACGCGCCGGGATCGACGCGCGGCGGCGCCGGCGCGAGCGACGATCGGACACGTACGAGGCCGGCGCCGGGCGGCGAAAACCAGGCAGTGGCCCGCGGCGGCCGCGGCCGGCGGTCTGCTGGTCGGCGACGACGACATGCGAGCGAGTGCGGCAGCGCGGCGGTCGTACGTCGGTTGGTCGACCCGACGGCACGGGACGATACCGGACGGGCCTAAACCGGTTCGATTTCAAAGCTGATATCGACCGCCGGCGCGCGAGTGCGTCAGCGCGCCGACCGACACGTGAGTCGGCGCCGGTCGCAGCGAGCTCGGGAATCGCGCTCGAGCGTCACGCCGCCGGAGATCTCGATCTTCGCGCGGCCCGCGGGCGCGGCCGACCGCGCGCGCGGATGTCGGCTGTTGACATGTTGTCGACGAGGATGATCTCGGCGCCGGCGGCGAGCGCCTGATCGACTTCGATCGAGCGTCTCGGCTTCGATCTCGACCGGCATGCCCGGGCTGTGCGCGCGGCACAGCTCGATCGCCGCGCGTCGACGCCGCCGCCGAGGCGAATGTGGTTCTCTTTGATCAGGATCGCGTCGAACAGGCCGGCGCGATGGTTGGCGCCGCGCCGCCGGCGCGGACCGCGTAGCTTCTCGAGCGTCCGCAGCGTCGGCGTCGTCTTGCGCGTGTCGAGGATGGTGATGCGTCCACCGCTCGCGTCGACGAAGCGGCGCGCCCGCGTCGCGATGCCGGACAGCCGCTGCAGAAAATTGAGCGCGGTGCGCTCGCCGACGAGCAGCGCCCGCGCCGATTGCGTCGACCTCCGCGACGATCTCGCCGCGCGCGGCGACGGCGTCGCCGTCGCGTCTATGCGCGCCTCGATGCGCGATCCCGGGATCGAGCTGGCGGAACGCCTCGAACGCCACCTCGAGGCCGGCCAGCACACAGTCCGCTTTGACCAGGAACACGCCGCGCGCCTGCTGCGCCGCCGCCACCGTCGCCATCGGTCGTGATGTCGCCGCCGCGGACGTCCTCCTCGAGCGCGCGACGAACCGCGTCGCGATAGTCGGCAGGATCGAGCGCAATGACTAGCTGGTCTTAACTGGCGCGTATCCCGCGACGACGATCTCGCGCGGTTCGCCGACAGCGGTCTCGAACGCCTGGACGCGAAGCGCGGCGCGCAGGTCCGCGTCGACGATCGGCATCAGTCCGACCGCTTCGGCCGTCGCCTTGACGGTGACCTTGATGATCGGCACTTTCAACGGCTGCTTCGCTTCCGAGCGCTGTTTGCGAACCTCGAACAGGACGTCGGTCGCCCACTGATAGGCCTGCTCGTCGGCCTGACGTGTCGCGTCGCTGTTGTCGGCGAGGCGCGACAGCAGTTCTTCGGCAGTCGGCCACGAGGCGATGTGAATCGATCCCTGGCGCCACCACGACCACACTTCTTCGGTGACGAAGGGCAGGAACGGCGCGAACAGGCGCAGCAGCACGTCGAGCGCGGCGGTGAGCGCGGCGTTCGCCGACCCGGCGCCCTCCGGCCCCTGCTCACCGTAGCGGCGCCCCTTCACGAGCTCGAGGTAGTCGTCGCAGAACCGCCAGAAGAACGTCTCCGTGCGCTGCAGGACGCGTGCGTAGTCGTAGCCCTCGAACGCCTCGGTCACCTCGGTGACGAGCGCCGCGAGCGTGCGGATCATCGCCCGATCGACTTCGACGTTGATCTCCCCGCCACCGCGCGCGGCTTCGGCGGCGCGCCGTCGGCGCCGGGCCGCTCCGACAGCGCGAACTTCGACGCGTTCAGGATCTTGATCGCCAGCCGCCGTCCGACCTTCATCTGGCCGGTGTCGAATGCCGTGTCGGTCCCGGGCTACGCCGCTCGCCGCCCAGTAGCGCACGCCGTCGGATCCATGTTCCTCGAGCAGCCCGAGCGGCGTGACGACGTTGCCCTTGGACTTCGACATCTTCTTGCGATCCGGATCCAGCACCCAGCCGGAAATGGCGGCGTTCCACCACGGCAGGGAGTTGTGCTCGACGTGCGCGCGGTAGACCGACGAGAACAGCCAGGTGCGGATGATGTCGTGCGCCTGCGGACGCATGTCCATCGGGAACGTTCGTTTGAACAGGTCCTCGTCGTCGGGCCATCCGCAGACGATCTGCGGCGTCAGCGAGGAGGTGGCCCAGGTATCCATCACGTCCGGGTCGCCGACGAATCCGCCGGGCGCGCCGCGCTGGTCCGCGCGATACCCGGAGGGAACGTCGGTCGACGGGTCGATCGGCAGCTGATCTTCGGTGGCCGCAATCGGCTTCTCGTACTCGACTCGGCCGAGATCGCTGATCGGATACCAGACTGGAAACGGCACGCCGAAGAAGCGCTGCCGGCTGACGCACCAGTCGCCGTTCAGGCCGTTCACCCAGTTGGCGTAGCGCGCTTCCATGTACGCCGGGTACCACTTCAGCTCGCGCCCGCGCGCCTCGAGCACGTCGCGGAGTTCGATCGTCTTGAAGAACCACTGCCGGCTGGTCACGATCTCGAGCGGCCGATCGCCCTTCTCGTAGAACTTCACCGCATGCGTGATCGGCCGCGGCTCGCCGACGAGATCGCCCGACTCCTTCAGCTGTTCGACGATCTTCGCGCGTGCCTTCGACGCCGACAGCCGGGTCAGATCGCCGTAGTAGCGCTGCGCGCGGTCGGCGTCGACCGACTCCCATCCGGGCGTGCCCCACGTCACGGCGCGCAGCGTCCCGTCGGGCTGAATCACGGCGCGCACCGGCAGGTTCAGCTCGCGCCACCAGGTCACGTCGGTGATGTCGCCGAACGTGCAGATCATCGCGATGCCGCTGCCCTTCTCGGGATCCGCCAGCGTATGGGCCTTCACCGGCACGCGCGCGCCGAACAGCGGCGTCACCACCTCGGTCCCGAACAGCGGCTTGTAGCGCTCATCGTCAGGGTGCGCGACCAACGCGACGCAGGCGGGGATCAGCTCCGGACGTGTCGTGTCGATCTCGATGGACGGGCGACCCTGATTTCGCGACGGATCGGCGACCGCGAACGTGATCCGGTGATACGCGCCCGGCATCTCGCGATCTTCGAGCTCAGCCTGCGCGACGGCGGTCTTGAAGTCCACGTCCCACAGCGTCGGCGCCTCGACCTGATACGCCTGGCCGCGCTTCAGCATGCGCAGGAACGCGAGCTGCGAGACGTGCTGCGCGCGCTTGCCGATGGTCGCGTAGGTCATCGACCAGTCCACCGACAGGCCGAGGTAATGCCAGAGATGCTCGAACGCCTTCTCGTCCTCGGCGGTCAGGCGCGCGCACAGCTCGATGAAGTTCGGGCGCGACACCGAGATCGGCTGCTTTGCCGGCTGCGCCGGCGGCGTGAACGACGGGTCGTAGGGCAGCGACGGATCGCAGCGGACGCCGTAGTAATTCTGCACGCGGCGCTCGGTCGGCAGACCGTTGTCGTCCCACCCCATCGGATAGAACACCTCTTTGCCGCGCATCCGATGAAAACGGGCGACCAGGTCGGTATGGGTATAGGAAAACACGTGACCGACGTGCAAGGAGCCGCTGACGGTCGGCGGCGGCGTGTCGATGGAGAAAATCTCGGCGCGCGAGCGCGATCGATCGAACCGACACGCCGGTCTCTTCCCAGCGCGCGATCCACTTCTGCTCGAGCCCCTCCAGCGCGGGCTTCTCGGGCAACTGCATCCGGTGATGGTATACAGAAACTGGTGAGTTGGCGAATGCGATCACCAACTCACCAATGGCGCGGCTTCAACCGCAGGTGATCCCGGAACGCGCCGATGCGACGACGATGTCGACGGCTGGCCCGGTCACGTGCAGTGCGTTGACCAGCGAGTAATAGTTACCAGCCGCGGTGTCGGGAATGGGAGCGCGGCAGCGGCCGCGACTAGCGAATCGACGCCTTGATCCGTTCGATCTCTTCGCGGACCAGCCGCTCCGCGATCTGCGACACGATGTCGGAGACGGCGTCGCGCACCACCTTGTCGGACAGATGATCGAGCACGCGCCGCGTCACCTGATCCACGAGGTCGTCGGACGACGGCGAACTGCCGGGCCACTGCGCAGGCTCGCCGGCATCGTGCTGTTCGGCGGCAAGGATCGCCGCGAACGCCTCGGCAAGCGGCGGAAGCGATTTGATCGTCGGCAGCTGCACCGAGCGCGGACGCCGCGGCCGTTGTCGATGCGACTGCAGCCGGCGGTGCCGGCGGTGCCGGCGCCGCTGGGGTTGATGGCGGCGGCGCCGCCGCCGCGATCGCCGCCGGACGTGCTTCGTGACTCACCGGAGCGGCGGCCCCGCGCTCGGTGGCAGTCGTGTCCATGCCTGGCGCGGCCGGCGCGCCCGGCGCGTTTTCCATTGGCGCACCGAGCGTGTCACCGGCAGCTTGCGGCGACTCGTGCGACAGCGACAGGTCGGCGACGTCGGCCCGGCACGGAATCCGCCGCCGGGAGATCCCACGGTTCGCTCGCGGGCGCCGACGAGTCCGGCTCGCCGAACCAATCGATGTCCGACGCCGCCTTTCCCTCCGGTGCCGCCGCCGCCGGTGTCGACCCCGGCAGCGTCTGAAACGCGGCATCGAGGCCGATCGAAGTAGTCGTCGAGCGCCGGCTGACCCTGTCGTCGTCGTGGCCGGTTGATCGAGCGGCGCGTCCCAGGCCGCGACCGGGCGCGGCGGCGGGGCGGGTGCCGTTGGTGCGGCGGGCGGGGCCGGTGCAGCGGCGGCTGCGGCTACGGCGCCGCCGTTCGCGACGACGCCGACTTCGCCAGCAGATCTTTCACACGCCCGATCACGAGCTGCGGTTCGAACGGCTTTGGCAAGCACGCCGTCGCAGCCCGCTTCGTTCGCGCGCGTCTGATCGACCGGCTCGAACGCGCCCGTCAACAGGAGGACGGGAATATGCGAGAGCTTCGGCGACTGCTTGATGTATTTCGCGACCTCATACCCGTTCTTGCCGGGCATGCCGATGTCCGTGAGCACGATGTCGGGCGGCGAGGCTTCGGCGCAGGCGATCGCTTGATCGCCGTCGCTGACGGCAATGACCGTTGACGTCCTCGTCGGCGAAGGTGGAGTTCGATGACACGCTGGATCGTGACGCTGTCGTCCGCCAGCAAAAGCGTATACGGCACCTGATCCTATCGGACGGAACCGCCGCCTCATGTAGAGTGGGCCTTCAGGCCGTCCATCCGGACCGGGACGGTCTAAAGACCGTCCCCTCCAATCGTCAGACTTCGGAACGGGCGCGCGCGTTGGCGTTGATGAACTCGATGATCTCCTGCATCGGCGTGCCGGGCAGGAAAATGCCCTTGACACCGATCTCCTTCAATTTGGGGATGTCCACGTCCGGGATGATCCCGCCGATGACGACGAGCACGTCGTCGAGCCCCTTCTGCTTGAGGAGCTCCATCGAGCCAGCGGCGCGATGTGATTGTGGGCGCCCGACAGAATCGACAGGCCAATCACGTCCGCATCCTCCTGCAACGCCGCCGCGGCGATCATTTCCGGCGTCTGCCGCAGGCCGGTGTAGATGACCTCCAGTGCCGGCGTCGCGCAGCGCACGCGCGATCACCTTCGCGCCGCGGTCATGACCGTCGAGGCCGGGTTTGGCGATGACGACCCGCACCTTGCGCATTTATGCGGCGTGTCTCCTCGGTATGCTTGCCGGGCCGCTCCGTTGTCGCGGCCCGGCAGATCGCGGTCGAAGGCTGGTTGTCACCCGTGCATGACTTCAGTTCAGACCCTCCACTAGATGATCGATGTTTCTTCACGCTCGCCCCACACGTCGCGCAGCGCGTCGCACATCTCGCCGACCGTGGCGTAGACGCGCACCGCATCGATGATGCGAGGCATGAGGTTGTCCGTGGTCCTGGCCGCGGCGCGCAGCGCGTCGAGGCGATCGCGCGGACGGCGTCATTGTCGCGCGACTTGCGCAGTTGCGCCAGCTTGGCGAGCTGCTTCTCCGCGGCCGACTCGTCGATGTAGAGGATCGCGATCGGCGGTTCGTCTTCCTGCACGAAGCCGTTCACGCCGACGATGACTTTCTCCCTGCGCTCGACCGCCTGCTGGAAGCGATACGAGCTTTCGGCGATCTCCCTCTGCGGGAAGCCGCGCTCGATCGCCTCCACCATTCCGCCCATGCGGTCGATCTGATCGAGAATACGCCAGCGCGCCGCCTTCCATGTCCGTGGTCAGCTTCTCGACGAGCTACGATCCGCCGAGCGGATCGACGGCACTGGCGACGCCGCTCTCGTGCGCGATGATCTGCTGCGTGCGGAGCGCGAGCGTCGCGGCTTCGGCCGTCGGCAGCGCGAGCGCCTCGTCGAGCGAATTGGTGTGGAGCGAGTTGGTGCCGCCGAGGACCGCGGACAGCGCCTGCAGCGCCGGTGCGCACGACGTTGTTGTACGGCTGCTGCGCGGTCAGCGAGACGCCGGCGGTCTGGCTGTGGAAGCGCAGCTTCCACGAGCGGTCGCTCTTCGCGCCGAACCGATCGCGCATCACGTGCGCCCAGATCTTGCGCGCCGCGCGGTATTTCGCGATCTCCTCGAAGAAGTCGCTGTGCGCGTTGAAGAAGAACGAGATGCGCGGCACGAAGTCGTCGACATCGAGCCCGGCGTCGACGCCCCATTGCACGTACTCGACGCCGTCGCGCAGCGTGAACGCCAGTTCCTGCAGCGCGGTCGATCCGGCCTCGCGGATGTGATAGCCGCTGACCGAAATGGTGTTCCACTTCGGGACCTGCTTCGCGCAGAAGCCGAAGATGTCGGTGATGATGCGCATCGACGGCCGCGGCGGGAAGATGTATTCCTTCTGCGCGATGAATTCCTTGAGGATGTCGTTCTGAATCGTCCCCGACAGCGTCTTCCAGTCGGCGCCCTGCTTCTCGGCGACGACGAGGTACATCGCGAAGATCATCGCCGCCGGCGAGTTGATCGTCATCGACGTCGTGATGCCGCCGAGGCGAGATGCCGTCGAACAGCGTCTCCATGTCGGCGAGCGACGTGATGTTGACGCCGCACTTCCCCACTTCGCCGAGCGACAGCTCGTGATCCGGATCGCGGCCCATCAGCGTCGGCAGATCGAAGGCGACGCTGAGCCCGGTGCCGCCCGCCTTCAAGCAGCGTCTTGTAGCGCTCGTTGGTGTCCTCGGCGTGCTGAACCCGGCGAACTGCCGCATCGTCCAGAGCTTGCCGCGGTAGCCGGTGGGATGAATGCCGCGCGTGTAGGGAACTCGCCCGGATTCGCGAGGTCCCGGGCGTAGTCGAGGTTGGCGACGTCTTCGCTGGTGTAGAGGCGGTCGATGGGCCGGCCGGAAATCGTGGTGAAGATCTGGCACGCTCGGCCGACTCTTCAACGTCGGCTCAGACGCGTTTCACGCCCCACCGCTGCTTCTCCGTTTCGGCGACCGTCTTCATCCCCAAGCATTATAGCGAACGGGGTCGCAACCGCCCGATCGGCCTATCCGATCGGCCCCGCCGACCCATCCGATCGGAGACAAACCGGACAACGCAACGGCCGGGCGCCTGCCCGGTCGAGCGGCCGGCCTCTACTCTTATCTTTTTGTCCTGCTGACAGCTGCGTTCGACGCGCGCGCCATCGGGCAGCTCGACGCCGCAGCCGATCGTGTCGATCCGGCGCATCACCGGCGCTGAATTCTGGCGGTCTGGCCCGGGTGATTTCCAACGGCGACGGCATCACCGATCTCGTCGCGACCGCGCTGTTCTGCTGACTAGCCGAGGCGGGCCACGTTAGTCTGGCCCGTTTCGCACACTCGACAGGAGCGTCATGGAAGGACACGGTCCGGTCTTCAGCGCGATGCTCCAGGAGTTCGACGGAGCGGCCCACATCCTCAATCTCGAACCCGGGCATCTGGAAAATCCTCACCAACCCGAAGCGGCAGATCGTGGTCGCGTGTCCGGTGCAGATGGACAACGGCGAGATCGAAGTCTTCACCGGCTATCGCGTGCAGTACAACATCACGCTCGGTCCGGCGAAGGGCGGCATCCGCTATCACCCCGGCGTCACGCTCGACGAAGTCACGGCGCTCGCGGCGTGGATGACGTGGAAGTGCGCCGTCGCGCACATCCCGTTCGGCGGCGGCAAGGGCGGCGTGATCTGCGATCCGACCAAGATGTCGAAGCGCGAGCTCGAAGCGCTGACGCGGCGCTACGTCGCGGAAATCATCGACGCGATCGGGCCCGAGAAGGACGTCCCCGCGCCCGACGTGAACACCAACGAGCAGATCATGGCGTGGGTGATGGACACCTACTCGATGCACGTCGGTCACACCACCACCTCCGTGGTGACCGGCAAGCCGGTGGAGCTCGGCGGATCGCTCGGGCGGCGCGAAGCGACCGGCCGCGGCGTGATGATCGCCACGCGCGAGGCGGCCAAGCACGTCGGCCTCAACATCAAGGGCGCGACCGTGGCCGTCCAGGGCTTCGGCAACGTCGGCGGCATCTCCGCTGAGCTGCTCGCCGAAGCCGGCGCGAAGATCGTCGCCGTCACCGACTGGAAGGGCGGCGTCTACAACGCCAAAGGGCTCGACATCCCGGAAGCTGATGCCCTACGTCCAGCAGAACAAGAGCGTCGCCGGATTCACCGGCGCCGAGCCGCTGAACCCGTCCGACCTCTTCCCGCTCGAGGTCGACGTGCTCATCCCGGCCGCGCTCGAGAACCAGATCACGATCGAGAACGCGCCGGTCATCAAGGCGAAGATCGTCGTCGAAGGCGCCAACGGCCCGACGACGCCCGACGCGAACCGCTACCTGCACGAGCAGGGGCATCTTCATCGTCCCGGACATCCTCGCGAACAGTTCCGGCGTCACGACGTCGTAGTTCGAGTGGGTGCAGGACCGCTACGGCTACTTCTGGACCGAGAAGGAAGTGAACGAGCGCCTCGAGGCGAAGATGTGCGAGGCGTTCAGCGCGGTGCTGCAGACGTCGCTCAAGTATAGGTCGACATGCGCACCGCGGCGTACATCGTCGCGATCAGCCGCGTCGCCACCGTCACCCGCATGCGCGGAATGTGCGCGTAGAGTGAGTCATCGGTCACATTTCAGATTTCAGATTGCAGATTTCAGACTGGTTTCAGAATGGGTCAATCTGCAATCAATCGACAATCTGCAATCTAAAACTCTGAAATCTCACGTCACTAGAGACGTCACTCTGAAGTTGATGCGATCGGTGGCTTCGCCGGCGGGGCTCTTCGCCGTCAGCTCGATCAAATACTCGCCGTTGGCGAGGCCGGCGAGCGGCAGAGTCGATTTCGTTCGCGCCGGCCGGCGTCGACGCCAGCGCCACCGACAACTCGCGCATCGTCTGACCCGAGCGGTTGAGCAGCTTCGCGGACAGCGACGGCGCCGCGTCGGACGGCGCGTATGCGGGAAACCGAATCAGCAGCCGCTCGGCGCGGCTGAACTCGCGCGACGCGACCGGGACGGCGGCGTCGGCGTCGATGAGCCGGAACTCGCGCGCGTTGCGCGCGCGCAGGATCTCGGGAGTCCCGAGCGAAACCGGCTTGCGGAATTCCGGGACGCTGAAATCGCGAACGTCGGAGTCGAGCACCTGCGCGGTCATGTCCTGGATGGACATCGTCAGGCGCACGCGGCCGGGCGGGGCGTCGAGAGACGGCGCGCGACGGCGTCACGCCTTCCTCCTGCATCGCCGCCGGACCGGTCGGTTGCAGCATTCCCTCGAACAGCACGCGACCGTCGGTCGTCGTGGCGGTGAGCTGGACCCGCGCCGGGAAACGGCGGCTGCGGTCGCCGAGTACGCGCCCGGCCGGCTCCCACACGATCGTCAGCCGCGTGTTGCCGCTCTCGCCCTTGGCGACGCCGACCCACGGACGAATGAGCGTGCTGGCATGCCGCATCGGTTCGAGCGGCTTCGGCTTCGGCGGATCGTTGAGGCGCGCGAGCACCGCGCTGCGCAGGACGTCGTCCGGCGACGGCGCCCAGTAGCCTTTCCGCGCGCGCAGCGGCGCTACGTTCTTGCGGATCGTGCGGAGCTGGATGTCGTGGAACTTGCCGTCTTCAGCGTGCGCGGCGCGATACGTCAGCAGGTAGTACGAGCTCGCGTCGGCCGTGAGGGCGCGCAGACCGGCATCGAGATCGCCGGCGATGGTCCGGCCGTCGGTGTCGGCGGCGACCAGCCGCGTCGGCTCGATCGCCTCCTCAGGCGACTCGCGCGGATCGAGCGGGTAGACGGCGACGGTCGCGCGGTTCGCGGATCGAATGACGCTGTCCAACGTCGGCAGATCCTGTCCGCGGCGGCGCTCCGATCGCAGGACCGCTTCGGTGACCACGAGCAGCGTCTTCCGCCCCTCGACCGGCCCTCGCCTTCCGTGCCGAGCTGAATCGACAGCGCGTTCAACGCCGACAGCGCCACCTGCACACGCGCCGCCTCGATCCGTGCGGGCGTGCCGGCGATGTAGTTCCGCTCGTAGGCGTTGCGCGGCTCGTAGTCGCCGAGGCGTCCCTCGAAGCCGGCAATGGCGCGCCGGGCGGCGTCGCGGTCCTCGGTCAGACGGATCGCGAACAGCGAATCGAGGCGGCTTCATCACGACGAGCAGATCCTTCGGATCAGAGCGCGCTCGACGAAGCGGGTCAACGCGGCGCGGGCCTGATCCGCGGCGGCGCCGGCGCTGACGCGATACTCGTCGAGAAAGATGGCGAAGCGCCGCGGACCGGTCGCGCGCATGAACTGCGCGTTGTCGATCGGCCGCGGCGTCGAATCCTCGCGCGCAGCTCGAAGTCGGCCGGCTTCAGATCTTCGATGAGACGGCCGCGGCTGTCGACCGCAATCGCGTCGATGCGGACAACGTGGGTTGGCAGATCGGGAACGGCAGGCTGCGCGAACGCCGCGGAGGCACCGATGAGACCGGCGATCAGCGGAGCCTAGCGTGCGAAGCGGCCCCGAAAGGACCGCCCCACGACTGACTTCATCCCGTGACTCGGAAGCCGACCAGCTCCTTCGCTTCTCCGCCCTCGCCGGTGGCTTTGATCTCGAGGACGTACTCGCCGGGTGGCAAGTTGGCCAGCGGCATCTCGATCTGCATCTGGTTCGGCGCCGGCGACGGCACCGCCGGCAGCTCGTTCATCTGCTGACCGGCGCGGTTGAGCACGTGGACGCTCAACGCGGGCGGCGTTCCGCCCGGACCGTAGGCCGGCACGCGCACGAGCAGACGATCCGTCCGGCTGAACTCGCGCACCGCCACCGGCACTGGCGTCGGGTCGGTCTTGAAGCGGTTGAAATCCGGAATCGTGCGTGCCCGGAAAATCGAGGGCGTGCCGAGCAGTGCTCGTCGTCGCGGTGAGGTCCGGCACCGTGATCTCGCGCGTTTCGGTGTCGAGGACCTGACGACGCCGGCGCCCTCGACCGATAGCCGCAGCTGAATCTTGCCGGGAGGCGCATCGAACGTGACGCGCGACGACGCCGCGCAGCCCGGTGGCGCTCTGCCCCGCGCCGCGACACCAGCCGGCGAGGTCGAGGCGACGCGGCGACGTCCGGCACTCAGCCGCGGAAGACCGGCGACCCGTCGGGCGCCATCGCCATCACCGAGACGCGCCGGATCGCCGCTCACGGCTCGCCGCCGAGTCGCCGGGCGTGCTTCGGAATCGGCTCCCACACGAAGCGTCACGCGCGTCTTGCCGTTCTCGCCGCGCGACGTGCCGAGCCCAGTGTGCGCACGACGGCGACGCGCGCGACGACCGGTTCACCGATGCCAGCGCCTCGTCGACGGCCTTCGGCGGTCGACGCGCTTCGGCGGCGCCAGCGCGCGCTGCCGTCTGCTCCTGGTTGAGCGCCCAGTAGCCTTTGCGCGCGCGGACCTGCAACGCCGGGTCGCTTCACGCGCACCTTGATCTCGTGGAACTTGCCGTCCGACGGCGCCTGCGTCGAGTTGTAGCCGATCAGGTAGTAGGCGCTGCTGTCGCGCGGTGATCTGCTTCATGCCGACGTCGAGATCGTTGCGGTTGCACGATCGCGCGGCCGTCGGTGTTCTCGGCCAGCGTCGCGCAGCGTGTCCATCGTCGAACGCAGATACGTCGAGTCGCTCTGGAGGCCGACGCCTTCGTTGATGTCGAACTCGAAGCCGGGCAGCCCGCGCGGGTCGACGGCGTAGATCGCGACGTTGTTGCGGTTCGCGGTGTCGTAGACCTCGCGCAGATCGCTGTCGAGATCCAGGCTCGAGAGAACGCGATGCGCGATCCTCGTTCGGATCGTTGACGCCGGCCATCGGGTTGACGCGCGTTGGGATTGCCGGAGCCGGGCCGCGTGCGCGTCGGCGTTGCGCATCTGCGGCGGCAGCGCGTTGGTGTAGCCCTCGCTGACCAGGATCAGCGCCTTGCGCCCTTCCTTGAGCGAGCCCATGTGCACGATCATCGACTTGATCGCCGACAGCGACACCTGGTTGCGGATCTTCTCGACGACCTCGGTCGGGTAGTAGGCGTACTTTCTCCTCGAACTGATTGCGCGGCGTGTAGTCGTATTTGCGCCCGTGGAACTGCTGCACGGCCCGCGCATGATCGGCGTCGTGGTTGCGCGTCAAGCGGACCGACGCGGTCGACTCGAGCGGATACATGATGCCGACCATGTCGCGTCGGTCCGATCTGGGTGTTCGATGAACTTCGTGATCGGCGTTGCGGACCGACATGGCTGGCGCCGAGCGCGGACGTGATAGTCGTCGAGGAAGACCGCGAACAGGCGGACGTCGTCGCGCGCCGCCTCGGCTTCTTCGTCGTAGTCGGTGCGGATCTGCTCGGCGGCTCCTTGAACGCGTCGGCGCGTGCCGCCGTCGAGCTTCGACCAGCTTGAAGGTTTCGATCTTCTGCGGCCTTGCCGTCTTCGGTCACGTCGAAGTCGGCTTCCGTCAGATCGCCGATCTGTTTGCCGTTCTTGTCGGTGATGATCACGTCGACGCGGACGAAGTTGATGCCGGCGCGGAAGACCGGCGCTGATCGGCCGGCGGCTGTTGTCCCGGTGGTTGCTGCCTGGCGGCGGCTGCCCTGCGGCGGCTGCTGCGCCGGCTGCGATTGCGTCTGCTGTTGGCTGCTGGGCGTCGCCGGTGAGACCGACGAGCAGGAGAGCGCGACCGCGGCCGTCATGGTTCGAAAAGACGGGCCATACGCTCTCATTCCAGACACTTTGGCGGAGACATTCCTATCAGAATGTGCAGGCACCGGCCGGGGATCGGTCCATGGAGCGAGTGGTAACATCAGCGATTGTGACGACCAAAACGGAATCGCCTGCCGCACCCTGACCGCTCTGGCCGAAGACGAACGGCTCTTCCGGCGACAGCGTATGCGAGTTCGCCGATCGCGAGATCCGTCCGCTGGTGCGCGAGATGGATGAGCATGCCAAAGTGCCGCGCGAGCTCATCGACAAGCTGTTCGATCTCGGCGTGATGGGGATCGAGATTCCGGAGAGCTTCGGCGGCGGCGGCGCGAGCTTCTTCCACTCGGTCCTCGCCGTCGAGGCGCTGTCGCGCGTCGACCCGTCGATCGGCGTCCTCGTCGACGTGCAGAACACGCTCGTCATCAACGCGCTCCTGCGCTGGGGCAGCTGACGACATCAAGCGGCGCTACCTGCCCAAGCTCGCCGCCAACGCCGTCGGCGCCTACGCGCTGTCGGAGGCCGGCTCGGGCAGCGACGCGTTCGCGATGGCGACACGCGCGGTCGAGAGCCCTGGCAGTAACGACGGCTACGCGATCACCGGCCGCAAGCTCTGGATCACCAACGGCAACGAAGCCGGGCCTGTTCATCGTCTTCGCGAACGTCAATCCCGAGGCCGGCTATCGCGGCATCACGGCGTTTCTGGTCGAGCGCGGCTTCGACGGATTCACCGTCGGCAAGAAGGAAGACAAGCTCGGCATCCGCGCCAGCAGCACCTGCGAGCTGCTCTTCGAGGACTGCCGCGTCCCGCGCGCGAACGTGCTCGGCGAGGTCGGCAAGGGCTACAAGGTCGCGATCGAAACGCTGAACGAGGGGCGCATCGGTATCGGCGCGCAGATGATCGGTCTGCGCGCAGGGCGCGCTCGATCACGCCATCGAGCTACACGAAGGAACGAAAGCAGTTCGGCAAGACGATCGCCGAGTTCCAGGCGGTGCAGCACCAGCTGGCGCGCGCCGCCACCGAGGTCGAGGCGGCACGCCTGCATGGTCTACAACGCCGCACGGCCTGCGCGACGCGGGCCAGCCGTTCCTGACCGAAGCGGCGATGTGCAAGATTTTCTCGTCGGAGGTCGCCGAGCGCGTGACGTCGCTCGCCGTCAACCTGTTCGGCGGCTACGGCTTCGTGAAGGACTATCCGGTCGAGAAGCTCTATCGCGACGCGAAGATCGGCCAGATCTACGAAGGCACGTCGAACCTGCAGCTGCAGACGATCGCGAAGCAGATCCTTGGATAGCCAAGCCTACCTCCGGGACGTCGTGCGGACGTTCAGGAATTACAAGACGCTGGCCGACAAGGCGATCGCGCAGGTGGCTGGAGACGACAGTCTGCACGTGCAGATCGATCCCGACTCGAACAGCATTGCCGTCATCATGAAGCACGTCGCCGGCAACCTCCGATCGCGCTTCAAGGATTTTCTGACCAGCGACGGCGAGAAGCCGAATCGCCATCGCGACAGTGAATTCGAGATGCCGGAGGCGTTGGCGCGCGGCGATCTGGTGAGGCAATGGGACGAGGCGTGGAGTATCGCGCTCGGCTCGATCGAGGCGCTCACCGTCGAAGACCTCGATCGCCGCATCACGATCCGCGGCGAAGCGTTTCTCGTGCCGGAGGCGCTGAACCGCTCGGCAACGCACACCGCGTATCACGTCGGCCAGATCGTCTACGTCGCGCGGCACCTCGCGTCGGGCAAATGGAAGTCGCTGTCGATCCCGAAGGCCAGTCGCCGCAAGCCGGCGGCGATTTCAAGTCGCGCGGCATCGCGCGCTGATCGGCACAGCGTGCGCACGCCGATGCCCACCAGGATTCCGCCAAGACCGAGCGCCACCGACGCTTCGAGCCTGCGCACGACCGCGTTGCCGCGCGACAGCGCCGCCCTGGTGCTCGCGTCGGCTGCGCGCCGCTCCTCTCGCCCGCGGGCGCAGTCGCGCAGCGCGCGATCGAACGCGTCCACGAGCGCGTGCAGGTCGGCGACAAACGTCACCGGCATGCCGTGCGCGAAGCACTGGCTGCTGAACGGTCAACCCCGCGCGCCGAAAGCGCTGCGCAATGCGGGACCCGAGGTTGGTCGTCGTTTCGGCACTTCACGCACGGCGGCGCGCAGGATGTGCCGAACTTCGTCCTCCGTCCTCCGGGCGTTGCGCCCTGGCACAGCGCTTGAGTTCCTCGGCGACACTCTCCTCGAGATTGCGAACCACGAACTGTGCCACGACGCCTCCGACGCCGATGATATGACCGCTATCGAACCAGCAGTCGTCGGCTGCTTCAGTCCGTTTCCCGTCCTTCGAACAGCGCCTCGGTTTTGACCACTTGCCCGCCGTTCTCGTTGCAGAAGCGGTAGGTCGACTCGTACATCGCGACGCCGGCGTGCTCGCCCTTCGCGTTCAGCAGCAGTGGAAGTTCAGGCCGAAATTCGGCCGGCCCTTCGCATTCAGCAGCCGCTTCTCGACCGTGTTCTTCGCCACGCGCTTGAGCGCCGTCAGCGCCGCGTCCTTCGGGTGCGCGCGCCGCGGCGCATCTCCTCGACGATGAGGAACGAACAGAGGTTGTAGAGATTCGCCTCGCCGCGGCCGGTCGATCCGGCGGCGCCAACCTCGCCGTCGACATACAGACCGGCGCCGAGAATCGGTGAGTCGCCAGCACGGCCCGGAATCTTCCACGACAGGCCGCTCGTGGTCGTCACGCCGCAGATCTCGCCCTTCGCGTTGATGCCGTCGCAGTTGATCGTGCCGTAGTAGTGATCCCGGTCGATCCACCCTCGGCGATCATGTCCATCGCCACCTGGTGATAGGCGCTCTGGCGATCCTTCTGGCGACAGGTAGTGCAGCGGATCGGTGCGCCGCTTCCACTCGAGCCACTTCTTGCGCGAATTCTCGGTGTTGAGGTCGTCTTCGATCGCGATGCCCATGCTGCGCGCGAAGTCCTGCGCGCCCTTGCCGACCAGCAGGTGATGATCCGTATCGCTCATCACGAGCTGCGCCACCTTCGACGGCGTGCGTACGCCTTCGATCTCGGCGACGCCGCCGGCCCGCTTCGTCGGACCGTGCATGCAGCACGAGTCGAGCTGCACGATGCCGTTCGCGTTCGGCAGGCCGCCGTAGCCGACGCTGTCGTCGAGCGGATCGAGCTCGACGATGTTGACGCCGGCGATCAGCGCGTCGAGGACGTCCGACCCGCCGGTGATCATCGAGAACGCCTTCTCGACGCAGGTCTGCGTGCCGCCGTTCTTGAACTTGTGGCCGTTGCTCGACGCGATGACGACGGGCTTGACGCCCTTCGTCATCACTGCCGGCGCCTGACCGAACACGGTCGTCGGCATCGCGGCCGCGGCGACGGCGGCCGTTGAGGTCTTCACAAACGTGCGGCGATTCAGTTTTTCATAATCCTCAGTCCGTTGGCCGACCCTGATACAACGCGTCTGTTGGCAGCGTCTGCGGACCATTCTCGGTGCAGACGGCATAGGTGCCCTCGTACATCGCGACGCCGGCGTACTCGCCTTTCGCGTTGAGCACGTAGAAATTCAGGCCGAAGTTCGGCTGACCCCTTGTCGTTCAGCAGCCGCTTCTCGATGGTGTTCTTCGCCACGCGCTTCAGCGCGGTCATCGCCGCGTCCTTCGGATGCGCGCCGCGGCGCATTTCCTCGACGATCAGGAACGAGCTGAGGTTGTAGAGGTTCGCTTCGCCGCGCCCGGTCGATCCGGCCGCGCCGACCTCGCCGTCGACGTACAGTCCCGCGCCGAGGATCGGTGAATCACCGGCGCGCCCCGGAATCTTCCACGCCAGGCCGCTCGTCGTCGTCACGCCGCAGATCTCGCCTTTCGGACTGACCCCGTCGCAGTTGATCGTGCCCCAGAAGTGCTCGCCGTCGATCAATCCCTCGCGCACCATCTGGATGCCGGCGTCGTACCACGCCTGCGCGCGCTTCTTCGGATCGAGGTAGTGCAGCGGGTCGGTCCGGCGCTTCCACTCCAGCCACTGCTTGCGCGCCGTTTCGTTGATCAAGCCTTCCTCGATCTTGATCCCCATGCCGCGCGCGAACTCCTGCGCGCCCTTGCCGACGAGCAGATGATGGTCGGTCTCCTCGGCGACGAGCTGTGCGACCCGTGCCGGCGCGCGCACACCTTCGATGGCCGCGACCGCGCCCGCGCGCTTCTTCGGTCCATGCATGCACGACGCGTCGAGCTGGACGACGCCTTCCGCGTTCGGCAGGCCGCTCCAGCCGACGCCGGTCTGATTCGGGTCGAGCTCGACGATCGACACGCCGAGCGACGAGCGCATCCGAGCACGTCGGCGCCCCCGGTCATCATCTTGAACGCCTTGGCGACGCAGGTGGTGCCGTCGACATCCTTCGATCGATTCCCGTTCGACGAAGCGACGACGCATGGTTTGACGCTCTTGGGCGTCATCATCGTCGGCGATTGTCCAAAGAGCGACGTGGGCACGGCGGCCGCGGCGGCGGCGGTCGTGGCCTGGACGAACTGGCGGCGATTCAGCTTGTTCATGATGGCGCTCGCTCCTTTCAGTGCTCGCGTCGAGCGAAATCTAGTGAGGAGACGACGGCGTGTCAATTCTTTCGATCGAGACGATCCAGGGCTCGAACCGTCTGCCGTAGGCGACGGTCACGGTGAATCGCGGCGGAACGGTCAGAGGGGCCAGCTTGGCCTCGGCGACTCAACAGGGGATCGATGGCCGGGCGCAATTCACGCGGCACGACGATCGAGGCGGTGACGACTTGCAGGAAGGCTGGGACCAAACGCCGGGACGATGATCTGTGCGGGCCGGATGTAGCCGTCAGGCGTTCGCGAGGATACTGGCGGCGATGATCATCCGCTGCGCCTCGGACGTGCCCTGATAGATCTCCGTGGCGCGGACGTCGCGGAACAGCCGCTCGACGACCGAGCCGCGGCGGTAGCCGGCCGAGGCGAGGACCTGCATCGCCTTGTCGGCGGCCTTGTGAGCCGCCTCCGACGCGGCGAGCTTGGCCATCGACGCTTCGAACGCCGCTCTTCTCCTGGCGATCCTTCGCGGCCGCCGCCTTCAGCGTCAGCATCCGCGCCGCCTCGAGCTCCGGTCGCCATGTCGGCGAGCATCCACTGGATCGCCTGATAGTTCGCGATCGGCTGGCCGAACTGCTCGCGCTGCTTCGCGTAGGCGATCGCTTCGTCGAGCGCCGCCTCGCCGATGCCGAGCGCCTGCGCGGCAATCGCGACGCGGCCGCCCTGCAGCGCCCACATCGCCAGCCGGAATCCCTGATCGACCGCACCGAGCACCTGATCGTCGGCCACCGTGACGTCGAGATCGAGATCCATGCAGCCGAGACCGCGGACGCCGAGCGAGTCGGCGCGCGCGGTCCGCGTGATCCCGGCGCTGTCCATCGGGACGAGAAACGCCGTCACGCCCTGTGCGCGCAGGCCGGGACGCGTGCACGCGAAGACGATCGCGACCGCCGCTTCCTCGGCGTTCGCCACCCAGACCTTGCGGCCGCGGATGCGATAGCCGTCGCCGGATTCGCGTCGCCGTCGTCTTCTGATTCGCGGCGTCGGTGCCGGCGTCGGGCTCGGACAACGCGAACGCGCCGATCGCCCGCCCGGTCGCGAGCGGGCGCAGCCAGCGCTCGCGCTGTCCGTCGCGGCCGGCGTGGCGCGATGATCTCGGCGACCAGCGAGTTCGTCACCGACAGCGAGACCGCAACGGTGGCGCTGCGCCTTGGCGATCGCTTCAATCGCCAGCGCGTAACTGCACGTAGTCGCGCCCGGCTCCGCCCCACGCTTTCGGGATCGTGACGCCGCAGAACCCTTCCTTGGCCGCGGCGTGCAGCACGTCGGCCGGGAACTCGCCCGACTTGTCGATGCCGGCGGCGCGCTGCGCGACGATCTCGCGGGCGAAGCGCTCGGCGGATTCCTTGAAGGCGCGCTGTTCGGCGGTGAGTTCTAGCACCATATCCACAGCTTATCCACGAAACCACGAAACTCGAAGCGGCCACGAAAGCAAGTTTTCAGGCGACGTGTTGTTCGTTTGCTTCCGTGCCGTCGTCTCTTGATCGTCTTCGCGGCTTCGTGGTTTCGCGGTTTCGTGTGCTCGTCGTGGTTCGACTGCTACCGATCGTCGCGTATGAGGCGTTCGAAGATCGGCTGCAGCCGCTTCTTCGTCGCCGCCAGATCCTCCGGCAGCACCCGCACCTCGCCGACGACGGTCATGAAGTTGGTGTCGCCGTTCCAGCGCGGCACGACGTGGACGTGCAGAGTGATCGACCACGCCCGCGCCGGCAGGACGCCCGAGGTTGATGCCGATGTTCGATGCCCTGCGGCGGTATGCGCCTCGGTGATCGCGATCTCGGCGAGACGCGTGAACCGCATCAGCTCGCCGCGCTCGTCCGCCGGTGGTCGCCTCGAGGCTCGGGACGTGCCGGTTCGGCACGACCATCAGGTGGCCGTTGTTGTAGGGATACAGGTTGAGGATGACGTAGCGAAACACGGCCCGCGAACGAGGAATCAGGTCGCCGTGCCGGGTTCGTCGAGGTGACAGAAGATACAGCCTTGAACTCGGACCGCTGGCGCTCGTCACGCACGCCAGTCTCCAGGGTGACCAGAGGCGTTCCATCAGAGTCGGAGTCAGAGGCTAAGTTCGCGAGTTAGGTCGAGGAAGCTTCTCGCAGCTCGTACGTCTCAGACTTCATAACTTCAGACAGCCATACGCATCCGGCGGCGCGCTCGTTTCTCCCGACGACGGCTGCCGTGGGGGCTGGCTCCTGTTGATCAGCTCCTTTCAGTTCCTTGCCCGGGCTTGAAATACGGCACCTTCTTCGGCGGCACGTCGACCTTATCGCCGGTCTTCGGGTTGCGGCCCTTGCGCGGCTCGCGCTTGCGCAGGCGGAAGCTGCCGAAGCCGCGCAGCTCGATCTTCTCGCCGCGATGCAAGCGCGTCGATGATGCTCTTGAACACCGTATCGACGATCACTTCCGAGTGCTTCTTCGTCAGATCCGACACGCGCGACACTTCCTCGACCAGCTCCGCCTTCGTCATGCTGCCGTTGGTCATTGCTGTTCCCTTGTCGGGATCTCGGATTCGGCGATTCGAGATTCGCGTTGCGCGAGTACCTCGCCCCGATTCGCTCCCCGAATCCCAAAGCCCTAATCCCGAATCCCGTCACCGATTGCTGAAAGTGCTCGCCGAGCGTCGCCGGTGCCGTCGCCCGCGCTCTCCTGATACGCCTCCCAGTCGGCGCGGAACTCGTCGGACTTCAACGCGCGAATCGACAGCCCGATCTTCCGTTCGGCCGGCGCCAGCTTGATGATCTTCATCGGGTAGGTTTCGCCGACCGTCAGATCGATCTTCTCCGCCGTCTTGCCATGCTGGTGCGATTCGTCGAACTCGGAGACGTGGATCAGCCCTTCGATCCCCTCGTCGAGCTCGACGAAGGCGCCGAAGTTCGTCATGCGCACCACCTTGCCTTCGATCGTGTCGCCGACGTGGTGGCGCGAGAAGAAGTCGTCCCAGATGTCGGTGGCGAGCTGCTTCAGACCCGAGCGACAGCCGCTGGTTCTCGGCGTCGATGTTCAGCACCATCGCCTCGACGACGTCGCCCTTCTTCAGGACCTCGGACGGATGCTTGATCCGCTTGCTCCACGACATGTCGGAGATGTGGATGAGGCCGTCGATCTCCTCTTCCACCTCGACGAACGCGCCGAACTCGGTGAGGTTGCGCACCTTGCCGGTGATCTTCGAGCCGACCGGGATACTTGTCGGCCAGGTCGTGCCACGGGTTGCTCTCGACCTGCTTGAGGCCGAGCGAGATGCGCCGCGCCGTCGGGATCGACGCCGAGCACCATCGCGTCGACGGTGTCGCCGACGTTGAGGATCTTCGACGGGTGCTTGACGCGCTTGCTCCACGACATCTCGCTGACGTGGATCAGGCCCTCGACGCCCGCCTCGAGCTCCACGAACGCGCCGTAGTCGGTCAGGCTGACGACCTTGCCGCCCATGCGCGCGCCGACCGGATAGCGCTCCATCACGTTCGCCCACGGATCGGTGATCAGCTGCTTGTGGCCGAGCGAGACGCGCTCGGTCGCCGGGTCGTAGCTTCAGCACGATCACGTCGATCTCGTCGTTCACCTTGAACAGCTCGGACGGATGCCCGACGCGGCCCCACGACATGTCGGTGATGTGCAGCAGGCCCGTCGATGCCGCCCAGATCGATGAACGCGCCGTAGTCGGTGATGTTCTTGACGACGCCCTTGAGCACCTTGCCTTCGGCGAGCGTCTCGAGCGTGTGCTTCTTCTTCTCGGCGTTCTCCTCTTCGAGGAGCGCCTTGCGCGACAGCACGATGTTGCCGCGCTTCTTGTTCACCTTGATGACGCGCATCCGCAGCTCCTGGCCGCGCAGCGCATCGAGGTTGCGGACGGGACGCACGTCGATCTGCGATCCGGGCAGGAACGCGCGGACGCCGATGTCGACCGCGAGCCCGCCCTTGATGCGCTCGATGACGCGGCCGATCGACGACCTTGCGCTCGGCATAGGCCTTCTCGACCTCGTCCCAGATCTTCATCTTCTCGGCTTTTTCGCGCGAGAGGACGACGTAGCCCTTCGCGGTCCTCCGTGCGCTCGAGCAGCACGTCGACGATGTCGCCCGGGCTGCACCGTGACTTCGCCGTTCTCGTCGAGGAACTCGTCGACCGGGATGATGCCTTCGGACTTGTAGCCGACGTCGACGATCACTTCGGACGCGGTCGACTTTGAGAACCGTGCCCTTGACGACCTCGCCTTCCGCGATGTTCCGGAAGCTGTTATCGTAGACGTCCAGAAGCCGGGCGCATACTTCGGGATCGGTCTGGTCGTCGTCTTCTCTCGGCCGGAGTGACGATGCCGCCGCTCACCGGATTCCCGCTCCGGGTCAAACCGGGGTCTTCTCCGTCTTCAACATTCGCCATGCCGTGCGCGTCCTCCTGTGTCGATTCGATTGCCCATGGTGATTGGCGGGGGCCGGTGCCTCCGCGGGTGTGGGCGAGTCATGAGGGCTCGCACACGTCGCCTAGACTGACAGTCGTCGATTTCCGATAAGCAACAGAGGATACGTCACTTATCGCTAAACTGTCAAGGTTCGGAAAGGATGCATCATGGCAAAACGGAAAGGCCCCCGACGGGTGAAAGCTGTTAGAAAAGGCCGCAAAGCCGCTGCGCCCCGTCGTTCTGTTAAACGCCCGAAGCCGAAGGCGCCCGCCCGTCGCCGCGCTGCGGTCCGGAAAAAGCCGGCACCGCGAAAAACGACTGCGCGCAAAGCCGTTCCCAAGCGAGCCAGCGCGCCGCGGCTCGACCGTGTCCGGCGGACGCTGGACGAGACCGTGCCGACACCTCCCTCGTCGCTCGACATGCGCCGGCAGGATCGGCCGTGCGAACTGGACGCGCGGAGCTCGCCGAGCGCCTGCGCGAGCACGGCGGTGAGCATGGCGGAATGACGCCGGCCCTCACCGGAGGCGATGTCGACGCCGACTGGGAAAACGCGTACTTCAGCGGCGGCGACGAAGCACCGGGCGGCGACAACCCTGACGCCCGATCAGGATGTGGTCGACGACATCGGCGCAGCGCTCGGGGTGAAATACGACGACAACGAGGAGCTGAAGGCGGCCGACAAGGTCATCGAGCGCGACAAGCACCGCATGGGAATTGGACCCGGCATCGTCGGAGGACTACAAAGAGCGGAAATGAAGAGGTCCTGAAAACTTTCTTCGTATCACCACCATCACTTCCTCTACGACGTCCGCCACCGATTTCGCTGTCGTGTCAATGCGAATCGCGTCGGCGGCAACCACGAGAGGCGATGCCGTGCCGCGTGCGGTCGATCTCGTCTCGGGCGGAGAGCGCGTCGCCACGTCGGCGAATGCGGTCGAGCCACCTGAATGCGCCGGATCGGCCGCCCGGCGGCGCGCGCACGTTCGTCGGCCGAAGCGTCCAGATAGATCTTGACGTCGGCGTCCGGGAAGACGACCGTGCCGATGTCGCGTCCTTCCATGACGATTCCGCCGCCGGCGCCGAGCTGACGCTGACCCTCGACGAGCACCGTCCGCACGGCCGGCAGCCGGGCGACTGCGGTGGCGGCCTGATCGATCTCGGGCGTGGGATGGCGCGCGTCACATCCGCACCGTCGATGCTGACGTCGCTGGTCGTGACGTCGATGCGCGATCGCCGCGCCAGCGCCGCGACCGCCTCCCTCATCGTCGAGCGCCACGCCGTCCTTGACGGCCTTCCAGCCCACCGCGCGATACATCGCGCCGCTGTCGACGTGCCTGTAGCCCAGTTGCCTGGCAACGGCGCGCGCAACGGTTCCTTTACCGCCCCTGACGGGCCGTCGAGGGCGATGATTAGGGGTTTCATGAGGTCGGGTGGGTCAGGTGAGTCAGGTGAGTCAGGTGAGTCAGGGTGGGTCATGTCGGGCTGGTGAGTCGGTCGAGTCCGCAGTTTTTACCAGACCTACCCGACGCACCCGGCCTACCCGCCTCTCTTTGCAGTAACATGCGTGCGGCAGCACTCGTTCATCATCAGGTGGCTGCCTTCGAGGTCTTTGCCACTGGAACGCCTACAGAAAATCTTGTCGCAGGCCGGCATCGCCTCCAGGCGCGCGAGCGAGCAGCTGATGCTCGACGGGCGCGTCTCTGTGAACGGCGCCACCGTTCGCGAACTGGGAACCAAGGCCGACGCGGCGCACGACGACATCCGTGTCGACGGCCGCCGCGTCAAGGTCGCGGAGCAGCACCGGTATCTGCCTGTTGAACAAGCCCCGCGGATACGTGACGACGCGATCGGATCCGGAGAAGCGCCCCACCGTCATCGATCTGCTGCGCGGTGTCCGCGTGAGCATGCTACCCGGTCGGCCGCCTCGACTTCGATTCCGAAGGGCTGCTGCTGTTGACCAACGACGGCGACCTGGCGGCCCGGCTCACGCATCCGCGCCACGGCGTCGCCCGGTGTGCTACGAGGCGCGCGTGCTCGGCGTCCCCGACGCGCACGACCTCGCCCGGCTCGCACGCGGACTGGTGATCGACGGCCGGCGCACCGATCCGGCAGAGGTCGAAAGTGCTGTCGCGACAGTCTTCAAAGCGCACGGGTCCACCGCGCCACGCGCGCGAAGACCGGGCGATCGATCGTCGAGTCCCTCGCGCGCGGCCGCCGCCGTGGACCCCAGCCGGAGCGATCGTGACACCGGCGCCCTTCTCGAGATCACGGTCCGTGAAGGGCGCAACCGTCAGGTGCGCAAGATGTGTGACGCCATCGCCGCCATCCCGTCTCCCAGTTGAAGCGCGTCGCCATCGGACCCTCCGCGACGGCAAACTGGAAGCTGGGGCATTGAGGGAGTTGGCACCCGAGGAAGTCAGACGGTTGCGCGCCGCGGCTGACGGTCCGGCGCGCGAGAACGAAAACCGTAACTGAGACGCTCTCCCGCCCAGCCTCTTTTCCAGAAACCACCCAACGAGAATCACAGAATCGTTATTGGAGCCTGACGTGATCTGAGCAGTGGTGTGAAATCGTGTAGCGCCGCGTGAAATCGTGTGGCGCCGCGTGCAAATGTCTTCTGATGCTATCGCTCTAATTCGCAACCGCTCCATGAGCGGGATGTGAGGGAACCCCATGAAGAGCAGTCATTATCTTGTGCGCGACGCTGACGACGCTGACGCTTCTCGCGTGTGACGACAACAAGGCGGCGATCCTCCGTGGCAGCGAAGTGTTCGTGCCGACTGCCGCAATAGATACGCAAATCTTTCCGCAGTTCCTGCCGTTCACGCCGATTACCACGATCGCCTGCCCGTTGTTCCCGGCCTTCACAACCAATTTCGATTTGATCTTCGCGACATCGGTCCGAAACAATACGTTCATGGACCGTGTGACGCTGAGCCTCATCGACGGAACACACACGTCGGCTCGAGCATCACGTTTCCGAGGTCCAAATTGGATGGAATGTTCGGCTCGACGCTGATCGTCAGCAATCGCGCGTTTGCATTTCGACCCGATTTCGATGCGGCGCGGCGCTGCCCCAGTCAATTCTGGGCCGACGTGGTTCTGGCTGATGGCGGGCGGCGCCGCACACAGCGTGACGGCCGGCGCGAGCTTTCGATGAAGCCGAGGTTTCTAGTTCGCTGCGTAGCCGCCTGGATCGGTCTCAGTGGGACCGATCCACTCGGCTCGCTTTCCGACGGCTCGTCGCCTTCGGGCTCTTCCAACGGCAGCAATTCCTCGCGAGGGCTCTGCTCGACGAGCAGCGCGGGCGGCTCGAAGCCCGAGCGCTTCCACCATGTCTTCGACCTTCGGCAGGTCGCCGAGCTCGTTCAGCCCGAACCGAATCAGGAATTCCCTGGTCGTCGCGTACAGGAACGGACGGCCGACCACTTTCTTGCGGCCGACGATCTTGATCAGGTGCCGCTCGAGGAGCGTGCTCAGCACGCCCGGCGGTGTTGACGCCGCGAATCTCGGTGACCTCGAGCGCGGTGATCGGCTGCTTGTACGCGATGACGGCGAGCGTCTCGAGCGCCTGGACCGTCAGCTTCTGCGTGGTCCGCTCGTGGAACAAGCCGCCGCACCCACTCGTGCAGGTCCGGGCGCGTGACGATCTGGTAGCCGCCGGCGACCTCCACCAGCTGCAGCCCGCCGGCCCGCTCGTAATCGCGCTTCAGCCCGTCGAGCGCGGCCTGCGACGTCCTCCTTCGGCTCCGAGTCGAGCAGCTTGTACAGATCGCCTTTGGGCGTCAGCGGGTCGGGCGACGCGAAAATCAGCGCCTCGAGAATCGCCTTGAGCTCGGCGGTCGCGCCCGGCGTCTTCTGACGCTCCTGCCCCTTCCTGGACTCCACCTGCCCTCCCGCCCTACCTGGCCTGCTGCCTTGCCTGTCGTTTGTTCATCATCCACGATGTCTCTCCGGATCGCCAATCGGATGGGGCGCGTCGGCCGGCCGCGCGCGCTTGTACACGCGGATCGGACCGAAGCTGCCGGACTGGAAGACCCTTACCAGCTTCAGTCGAATCATCTCGAGCAAGCGCCAGAAACGTCACGATCAGGCCGCTGCGATCGTGGACGTCGGCGAAGAGGTCCTCGAACCCGCAGGCCTCGGTTTCCGGACAGCCGATCCGAGCAGCTGCTCGATGCGCGCCTCGACCGAGATCTGCTCGGCGCGGCAAGCAGCACCTGGGGCCGGTGCTTGGCGCGCTCGATCGACCGCCTGAAACGCGGTGAGCAGGCTGAACAGATCGACTTCGATCTCCGGCTCGTAGTCGTCGCCGGCGATCTCCGCGATCGCGGCCATCGGGCCGCTGCCACTGCGCCGCGCGAACCTGTTCGCGCTCGTGCAGCAGCTCGGCGGCCGCCTTGAACTTCTGGTGCTCGAGCAGCCGCCGGACCAGCGCGTCGCGCGGGTCTTCCTCCTCGCCTTCGACGCCTGCAGCCGTCTCGGGCCGCGGCAGCAGCATCTTCGACTTGATGTGAATCAGCGTCGCGGCCATCACCAGGAACTCGCCCGCGACGTCGAGATTCAGCTCCTGCATCAGCTCGAATCGCGTCGAGGTACTGCTGGGTGATGAGCGCGATCGGGATGTCGTAGATGTTGAGCTTCGTTTTTCTTGATGAGGTGCAGCAGCAGATCGAGCGGCCCCTCGAAGTTACTCGAGCTTGACCGGCAAACGCGTCGGCGCGCCGATTCGAAGTCTGGCTGGTTGATCCATGCAAACTTGCTAATCCAACCGCTGAGGTCACACGAAGGACACAGATGGATCACGAAGCCGGTTAACGCTCGAATACCTCCTGTCTTTGCTTCTTACTCTGTACGAGATCTTCATCGCGTCCCGCACCCGCCGCATCGTCTCGTCCGGCGACGGCGCGCGCGCGCTTCGATCCCTCGAACATGATCTCCCGCAAGCGCTCCGGGGTCGGCGAGCACCGCGGCGCGGCGCTGGCGAATGGGATCCAGATGCGCGTTCAGCGCTTCGGCGAGCTTGGTCTTCACCTCGACGTCGCCGACCTTGCCGGCGCGGTAGCGCGCCTTCAGGTCCTCGACCTCGGCCGTGTCCGGATTGAACGCATCGTGGTAGATGAACACCGGATTCCCTTCGACCGTGCCCGGGATGTCGGCGCGCACGCGCTTGGGATCGGTGTACATCCGCATGACCTTCTTCTTGACGTCCTCGGCCGTGTCCGACAGGTCGATCGTGTTGCCGAGGCTCTTGCTCATCTTCTTGTCGCCGTCGAGCCCGGGCAGACGGGCTGAACGTCGTCAACAGCGGCTGCGGCTCGACCAGGACGTCGCCGAAGAAGTTGTTGAAACGCCGGACGGCTTCGCGCGACAGCTCGAGGTGCGCGACCTGATCGTCGCCGACCGGAACGAAGCTGCGGCGTCGTACATCGCCACGTCCGCGGTCTGCAGCAGCGGGTAGCCGAAGAAACCCGATCGACGACAGATCCTTGTCCTTGAGCGTCTCCTGCTGCTCCTTGTAGCGTCGGCACGCGCTCGAGCCAGGGCACCGGGCACGACCATCGACAGCAGCAGATACAGCTCGGCATGCTCGGGCACGAGCGACTGAACGAAGAACGTGCTCTTCTCGGGATCGAGGCCCGGCGCCGATCCAGTCGGCGACGTTCTCGTAGCGCATGCCGACGTCAGCTGGCTCGTGTCGGCGTAAGTCGCTCGTCAGCGCGTGCCAGTCGGCGACGAAGTAGAAGCAGTCGTACTGCTCCTGCAGCTGCGCCAGTTGCCCAGCGCGCCGACCAGGTGGCCGAGATGCAGACGGCCCGTCGGCCGCATGCCGGAGACGACGCGGGCTTTGGACGTCACGGTGGACAGCCAGGAAAGCAATCAGGTCGGTACGGCGGGCCGACGAGGTATCGCAGACGCACCGGTAAGCATCAGCGCGTACAGCAGCATGAAACCCGTGCGGCCGCATCTGCGTCGAAGCCGCGCGCCATGGCGCAGCGGCAGCAGTCCGCCAGCGACGTTGCCGCCGTCGAGCGGCGGAATCGGCATCATGTTGAACACGGCGAGCAGCACGTTCAGATCCGCATCGCCCGGCTGAGAATCGTCGCGAGCGGGCGCCGAGACGTTCGTCTCGCCGAGCGTCTGCGGCGAGATCGGCAGCAGCGCGCAGCACGATCGCCGCGCAGCACCGCCATGCACGAGATTGCTGGCCGGACCGGCGGCGGCGACCGAGCACGTAGTCGCGCGCGATTGACGCCTCAGCTGGCGCACGTTCACCGGGCACCGGCTTCGCCCAGCCGATGAGCGGCGCGCCCGTCACCAGCGCGAGCAGCGGGAAGAGCACGGTGCCCGATCGGATCGGCGTGCACGATCGGGTTGAGCGACACGCGGCCGAGCAGCCGCGCGGTCGGATCGCCCGAGCCGATCCGCGGTCCACGCGTGCGCCATCTCGTGGACGGTCAGCGAAAACAGCAGGACGATGAACGCGATGAAAACCTGGGCGAAGTTGATGTCCAGCAAGAGTCACGTTGACCGCGGGAAGCGAGATCGCAGACGTCTCTCAGCGGCTCGGCGAGCTCTGCGGTGATGTCGACAGGTTAAGGCCGACTCGCGAAAACGCAAGGACGGCATCGGCCACTTTCGGCCCGACAACGGCCGCAAGCTCTTCGCGCGTCGCGCGCCGCACGCCCGCCACGCTGCCGAATGTCGTCAGCAGCGTCTTCCGCCGCCTGCGGGCCGATGCCCGGCACGTGGTCGAGCTCCGATCGCAGATCGCGCATCGTCGCGCGCGCCGGTGGAACGTGACGGCGAAGCGGTGCGCCTCGTCGCGGATGCGCTGGATCAGCAGCAACGCCGGATCGTCTGGCGCGCAGCGCGATCGGATCCTCGCGATCGCGCGTGAACAGCAGCTCCTCCTTCTTCGCGATGCCGACGGCGACGAGATTCGCGAGCCCGAGCTCCTCGAGCGCCGCGTACGCCGCCGTCAGCTGACCCTTGCCGCCGTCGATCAGCGACCAGGTCCGGAAACGGGTCCGCCCTGCTCGAGCAGCTTGCGATAGCGGCGCAGCACGACTTCGTGCATCGCAGCGAAGTCGTTATCTGGCGGCGTGGCCCCACCGCCGTCGCGCTGACGCTGCCGCGGCCTAGTCGGCGACTCGCGCGTGTCCAATCCGAACCGCGACGTCCGATCGCCTCTGATCCGGAACTTCCGATACTCGCCCGCCGCATCCGCCCGTCCTCGCAGACGACCATCGACGCGACGGTCTCGCTGCCCTGAATCGTCGAGATGTCGAAGCACTCGATGCGCCGCGGCAGCGCCGGCAGCGCGAGCACGGCCTGCAGCGTTTCGAGCGCGTCATGCTGCGCCGCTGGTCGCCTGGTTGAACCGCGTCTCGATACGCGAGCGCGGCGTTGCGGTTGGCGAGATCGACCAAGCCGCGCTTCTCGCCGCGCTGCGGCACGACGATCGTCACGCGTCGCGCCGGCGCGCTCCGACAGCCAGGTCTCGAGCGCGTCGCGCTCGTCGGGCTCCGCCGGCACGTGGATCTCCGGCGGCGCGCCGCGCAGCTCGTAGAACTGCTGAATCGCCGCTTCGAGCACCTCGCCGTCGCGCGAGCCGACGATCGCGTCCTCGGTGCCGAGCTCGACGCGCTCGACGACGCGGCCGCTGCGGACCTGGAAGACCTGGATGGCGACGCCGGCCGGACCGAGCTTCACGCCGAACACGTCGCGGTGGCCGAGCTCGGCGGTCGCCATCTTCTGCTGGCGATCGTGCAGCGTCTGCACCGTTCGCATCGCGTCGCGCAGCTGCGCCGCCTCCTCGAACCGCTCGCCGCCGCGGCGTCGACCATCCGCGCGCTCGAGCGTCTTGATCGAGCTCGTCGTTCTTGCCCCTCGAGAAACAGCTGGGTGAGCTTGACGGCGCGCGCCATACTCCTCCGGCCGAGCAGATCGTGTCGACGCACGGCGCGATGCATCGCTTGATGTCGTATTCGAGGCACGGCCGCCCGCGCTTGCCGGTGATCACCTCGTTGCACGAGCGGATGCCGAACAGCCGGTGCGTGAGCGCCATCGTCTTGCGCGCGAAGTGCGCCGGCAGAAACGGGCCGGCGTAGAAGCTGCCGTCGCGCTCGACGCGGCGCGCGACCAGCACGCGCGGAAACGCCTCGTTGGTCGTGAGCTGCAGGTACGGGTAGTTCTTGTCGTCGCGCAGCAGGATGTTGTATTTCGGCGTGCCGCTGCTTGATCAGGTTGTTCTCGAGCGCCAGCGCCTCGACGACCGAGTCGGTGACGATGACCTCGAGCCGCGACGACCTCGTCGAGCAGCGCGTCGGTCTTGACGATCCGACGCCGTACGCGCCCAGATAGTTGCGGACGCGGTCGCGCAGCGCCCGCGCCTTGCCGACATAAATCGTGTCGCCACCCGCGTTGAAGTACAGATACACCCCGGGCTGCTCGGGCAGCCGGGCGATCTGATCCTTGAGTTCGTGGATGGGCATACGCTACTATGGCGCGTTTTCCGCCAGTGCCTGAACCCTCCATTATACGTCACACAGTCCGCAGGCGACGTCGGACGCCCGGCGTCACCTGAGCAGCAAGAGCGCTCGCCCGTGCAAGGAGCACGGCGCGGCCGATGACGTTCACCGGCGCGATCGGCGCGGTCTGCATGTTTCCGCTGCGCGCCATCATCCGCGCCGTGCGTCGCGCTGCGGATTCATCCCAACACGCTGACGCTCATCGGCGTCATCATCAACGTCGGCGGCGGCGTGGGCGCTCGGCTACGGCCGGTTCATGCTCGCCGGTCGTGATCATGCTCGTCGCCAACATCTTCGACTTCATCGACGGCAAGGTCGCGCACCAGCTCCAGCTCGCAGTCGCGAGTTCGGCGCGTTCTGGGACTCGACGCTCGATCGCTTCTCCGATCTCGCGCTGCTCGCCGGCCTGATCTTCCTGTATTCGAAGCTCGGCCGCAGCGACTACGTGATGATCGCGGCGCTGACGCTCGATCTTCTCGATCATGACGAGCTACGCGCGCGCGCGCGCCGAGTCGCTCGTCGAGAAGTGCAAGGTCGGGTTCATGGAGCGGCCCGAGCGGATCGTGCTGTTCATGATCGGCGCGTTCACCAACCGCATGGCCGGCGTGCTGTGGGTGATTCTGGCGCTGTCGATCCTCGCGGTCGCCAACCGGATCTACTACACCTACCTCGCGCTGAACGGCCTGCCGATGCCGTCGCGCGAGGGCGTCGCCAGGCATGTTCAGGCGTGCGTTCTTCTGACCGACGAGCGCGCGACGCTGCCCTACGACCTGTGGGTGATCGCCATCCTGGCCTTCGTGTGGCTCACGCCGCCCGACTGGCTGCGCGCGATCCGATGGCCCAGGGGCCGGAGCTGATTGGATGGATCGCTCAATTGACAATTCACAGCAATTTACAAGGATCGATCCCGTCTCTGTAATTCTAATGTAAATTGTAAATTCCTAAGCCGTTTCCTCTTTGCCGCGGGTTTGGCCAGCGACAGCCTTCGCGGGCTTCTTCTTCGCCGCGCTCACAGCGTTGAGGCTCTTCTTCAGCGCGTCCATCAGGTTGACGACCTTCGGCGGCGCCTCGACGCTCGGCGCCACGATCTCCTCGCCGGCGATCTTCGCGTCGATGATGCGCTGCAGCCCTTCGCGATATTCGTCCTTGTAGTCGGCCAGGTCGAGCGGCCCTTCGAAGCGTCTCGATCACCTGCCTGGCGAGCTTGATCTCTTCAGGCTTCACCTTCGCGGCGACCGAGCTCAACTCCTCGACCGCGTCGATGCTGCGGATTTCGGCGGCGTGGTGCAGCGTATGCATGACGATGCCGCGCTCGTGCGGCCGCACGGCGACCAGATACTCGCGGCCGTAGAGCGCCAGCTTGCCGATGCCGACCTTGCCCTGTCATGCCCGTCGCGCATCACCGCGAACGCGTCGGCCGCCATCGGGCCATCGGGCGCCAGGTAGTAGGCGCGGTCGACGCAGCATCGGATCGATCGCGGAGTCGTCGGCGAACTGCACGAGGTCGATGACGCGCGTCGACTCGGGCCGGACCTTGTCGAAGTCCTCCTCCGACAGCACGACGTAGCGGCCCTTCTCGAACTCGTAGCCCTTGACGATCTCCGAGTTCGGCACCTCGCGGTTGCAGTGCGGGCACCAGCGTCTTCTGCTGGATGCGCGTCTGACACTCGCCGTGGAGCTGGTTGAACGAGATCGTCCCGCTCGACTCGGTCGCCGGGAACACCTTGATGGGGATGTTCACCAGGCTGATCTTCAGGAAGCCTTTCCAGGTCGCTCGTGCAGCCATAGGTTGCCTTAGCCATCAGTCCTGCGTCCCGTTCGTCGTGACCTCACGAGATCGCAGGCCCGGTGCCGGTGCGAAATGAATCGCGTGCGTCGGCCGATCTTGTCGCGCAGCAGGCGCCGCGCGGCCGCGTAGTTCTCGCCCGGCACGCATGAGGCGGCGTGCAAGATTGCGCAGCCGCGAGATGACGACTGAGCGTCACCTGGTGCTCCCCTTCCCGCCAGCTGATGCCGCCGCGGACCTCGTTAGTACGGAATGAACGCCGTGTCGGCCCAGATGCCTTCCTCGTAAAACCCGCGGCCGATCTGCCGGCTGAGCGGAAGGACGAGGTACGCGTGCACAGGAACATCATCCCCTCGCCGAGCACGCTCGACGCGCGCAGAACGACAAGCTTGTAGAACACCAGAAGCCCCAGCACGACGCCGATCGCCAGCGCCATTCCATAGTACGGGGGCTTGGGGCTCGGCCAGGTGAGCAGCGCGCCTTCGGCGCCGTCTCCGCGAAAACTGAAGCTATCTCGAGGACGAGCCTGGTGTTGGCGACCAGGAAGCCGACGCCGAGCAGAACGAGGGGACTGGCTCAGGCGAGGCCGGCAGCAGGATCTTACGCCAAAAGGACAGAACATGGACTCGCTACATCTTCTGCGCCCGCCAAGGTGCCGGGTCGAAGCAGTGGCGGCAGCGCGCTTCGTACAGTGCCCGGTCGCGCCGACGAGCACGCGCTCGCTGCTGGCGACGAGCCGCTGCGTGTGGTTCGCCGGGGCCGCCGCAGACCATGCAGATGGCGAGCGTCTTGGTGATGTATTCGGCGATCGCCAGCAGCTGCGGCATCGGCTCGAACGGCCGGCCGAGATAGTCCTGATCGAGGCCCGCGACGATGACGCGCTTGCCCTGATCCGCCAGCGTCGTTGCACGACGGCCGGCAGTTCGGCATCGAAGAACTGCCCCTCGTCGATCCCGACGACTTCGGTGTCGGTCGCGACGTTCTCGAGCAGCTCGTCGCGAGTGCTGCACGTTCTCCGACGCGGATCTGCATGTCGCTGTGCGACACGATGTGGTCTTCGCTGTAAGCGGTCGTCGATCGCGCGGCTTGAAGATCTGGACCTTCTGCTTCGCGATCTGCGCCCGGCGCAGCCGGCGGATGAGCTCCTCGCTCTTGCCGCTGAACATGCTGCCGGTGATGACCTCGATCCAGCCGTGATGCGGTTCTTTCCGTGACAACGTCCATGAGACCGCTTGGCACCTGCGACTTGCAGGATCGCAGCTCGATGCGAACTGCGATAGCGGAGTGCTCTGACTCGGTGACAGTCGCTCGGTAGTCAGTCGTTCAAGTCAGACTCGCGACTGATATTCGCCGGTTTCGGTGTTGACGCGGACCTTGTCGCCCTCGTTGACGAACGGCGGCACCTGGATGACGAGGCCGGTCTCGAGCGTGGCCGGCTTGACCTGCGCGCTCGCCGTCGCGCCCTTGATGCCCGGCGCGGTTTCCTTGACGACGAGATCGACGGTCGGCGGCAGCTCGATGCCGACCGGCTCGACGTCGTAGAACTCGACGCGGATGATCGCGTCGGGCATGAGGTAGTCCTTCGAGTCGCCCAGCGCCTCGTGCGAGATGTGGATCTGCTCGTAGGTCGACGTATCCATGAAGTAGTAGTGGTCGCCGTCGTTGGCAGAGATACTGCATCTCGCGCTCGTCGAGCGTCGCGCGCTCGACGTCCTCCTCCGCGCGGAACTTGTGGTCGGCGAGCGCCAGCGTCCGGATGTTGCGCATCCGCGACCTGGATGTGGCGCGCGCTTGTTGCCGGGCGTGAGATGGTGCAGTTCGAGGATGCGGAACAGGTCGTTTCCGACCTTGATGAGCATGCCTTTGCGGAGTCGCGTCGCTTGAATAGATGCATGGCATTGGAGTGCCGGCATTCTGCACACTCGTCGAGCGCCCGTATATCCTTGCAATCGTAGCACATAACGTTCGCGCTCACCAAACGTGCTGCGATGCGGACGTGGCCTTCACGCGGTGGGATCCGCTGCGCGATCTGCTCGCGCTGCACGAGCAGATCGGGCAGCTCGTCGGCACCGACGCGCCCGGCTGGACGCCGCCGGTCGACCTCTACGAGAACGGCGACCGAGTTCGTCCTCACCGCGGAACTTCCCGGACTCTCGCGCGATCAGATCGAGATCCACGCAGAAGACAACCGCATCGTGATTCGCGGCGCGCGCGCCAGCGGCCGTCCGAAACGATGTCCCATGCGAGCAGTATCATCGCGTCGAGCGCGGTCACGGCCGCTTCTCGCGTGCCTTCGCGCTGCCGGAAGCGATCGACGTCGGACGCGCGTCGCGGCTGATCTCAAGGACGGCCTTCTCACGGTCACGATTCCGAAGGCCGCAGGGCGCGGCGTTCACCGGGCAGTCGTCGACTCGAAAGCTGAGACTCAGATTCTCACGAGATCGCAGATTGATGATGCTGATTGCAGATTGCAGTCTTCACTGCTTCGATCTGCAATCTTCAATTGTCATCGTAATCCATGATTAGACGGTCTCGCTGCCGTCGCACTTGTCATGGCGGGCTTCGTGGCGGGCCTGGCGCGTGACGCGCACGGCGTCGATCTCGAACGCCATCGCCAGCGCCGCGCAGATGCCGGCGGCACCGATGCCAGCGCGCCGCCGGCATCGCCGGCGCGCCGGCCCCTGCCGCCGCCCTCGTCGACTGGGCGGCCCGGATTTCACGCGCATCGCCGGCACAGGCGCGTGAAGGGCGTCGCCAACATCTCGTCGCTGCAGGTCGTGCGAACGCCGAATTCGCCGTTCACCGACGATCCCGTTCTTCCGGTACTTCTTCGGCGATCGGACGACGTGTTCGGATCGCGCGACCGCCGATCGCTCAGCCTCGGGTCCGGGCGTCGATGATCTCGCGCGACGGCTACGTCGTCACCAACAACCACGTCGTCGGCGAGAACGTGCGCGAGATCACGATCGCGCTGCCCGACAAGCGCGAGATCCGCGGCAAAGTGATCGGCACCGATCCGGCGACCGACATCGCGCTGCTCGAAGATCGACGTCGACGGCGCTGCCGGTGCGTGCCGTGGGGCGATTCGAGCCAGCTCAAGGTCGGCGAGTGGGTGCTGGCGATCGGCAGCCCGTTCCAGCTGAGCCAGACGGTGACGGCGGGCATCGTCAGCGCGACCGGACGCGGCCAACGTCGGGTTCGCCGACTACGAGGACTTCATCCAGACCGACGCCGCCATCAATCCCGGCAACTCCGGCGGCGCGCTGATCAACAGCCGCGGCGAGCTGGTCGGCATCAACACCGGCATCTTCAGCCAGAGCGGCGGCGTACCAGGGCATCGGCTTCGCGGTGCCGAGCAACCTCGCGCGCCACGTCGTCGACGACCTGATGAAATACGGCGAGGTGCGCCGCGGATCGGTCGATTTCCGGCGTCGAGAAGCTGACCGACCGAGCTCGCCGAAGAGGTCGGCGCGCCCACGACGCACGGCGCGCTGGTCTCGCGGATGAGCCGCAGCTCTCGCGGCCGTACGACGCCGGACTCCGGCCCGGCGACGTCGATCGTGGGATTCAACGGCCAGCCGATCGACGGACCCGTCGCAGTTCACCGCGGCTGGTGGCCGACGCGAAGATCGGCACCGACCGCGACGCTCAAAGGTGCTGCGAAACGGCCGGCGCGGTGGACGTCAAGCTGCCGATCGTCTCGAGCGCGCACCGCCGACGTCGAGCCGCAAAGCGGGTCGGACGGGTTCGAAGCTCGTCTCTACGCGCTCCGTCACGCTCTACGCGACGCCTGTCGTCGCTTCCGCAGCCACGCTTCGAACTCGCTCGAACGCCCGGCTCGAGCTCGCACCGGCGCGGCAAGCCGATCTGACCACCGACTTCGCGCGGTCTTGTAGCCGTTGCCCGTCACGCAGACGACGATCGATTCGTCGCGCGGGATGACGCCGCGCTGGATCGAGATCGATCGTGCGCGGCGAGCGTCGTGCCGCCGGCCGGCTCGGTGAAGATGCCTTCGGTTTCCGCGAGCAGCTGGATCGCGTCGACGATCTGCGTGTCGGTGACCGCCGCGCCGGTGCCGCCGGTCGCCGCGCACGCTCTGGATCACCTGATAGCCGTCGGCCGGGTTGCCGATCGCGATCGACTTCGGCGATCGTGTTCGGCCGCACCGGCTCGGGATGATCGAGCCCCGCCTCGAGCGCGCTGCACGACCGGCGCGCAGCCGGCGGCCTGCGCCGCGTGCACGCGCGGCAGATCGCCGTCGACCAGGCCGATCGTCTCGCAGCTCGCGGAAGCCGCGGACGATGCGCGGCAGCAGCGTCCCGCCGGCGACCGGCGACACGAGGTGCTGCGGGATAGCGCCAGCCGAGCTGCTCGACGATCTCGAACCCATACGTCTTCGCGCCTTCGGCGTAGTATGACGCGCAGGTTGATGTTGACGAAGCCCCAGCCGTAGCGGTCCGCCACCTGCGTGCACAGCCGGTTCACGTCGTCGTAGTTGCCGGCGATCGCGAGGATCGTCGGGTTGAAGATCGCCGAGCCGAGCAGCTTGCCGGCCTCGAGGTTGTCGGGGATGAACACGCAGCACTCGACGCCGAGCCGCGCCGCGTGCGCCGCGACGCTGTTGGCGAGGTTGCCGGTCGACGCGCAGGCGAGCACCTTGAATCCCAGCTCGACGGCGCGCGTCGCCGCCACCGAGACGACGCGATCCTTGTAGCGACAGCGTCGGATGGTTCACCGAGTCGTCCTTGATATAGAGCTCGCGCAGCGCCGAGGCGCTTCGGCCAGCCGGTCGCAGCGGCACGAGCGGCGTGAAGCCGGAGTTGAAGCCGGTGCGCGGCTCGCCGGTCGATCGGCAGCAGCTCGCGGTAGCGCCAGAGATTCTTCGGACGCCGCTCGATCTCCTCGCGCGTCAAGCGTGATCGCGCTGTAGTCGTAGACCGGCTCGAGCGGACCGAGGCACTCGGTCGCACACGTGAGCGGCGTCGGCCGGAAACAGCGGCCTTGCACACGTGACACTGCAGCCCAACGAGCGCGCTCACACGGACCTCCGCTTCCAAGTGCACAATCGACGCACAGGCCGCAGAGAGATAACATCCTCAACGTGGTGTGCGAACTCTGCGTTCAGCGTCGCGATGGTCCGTCGGCCGCGCCATCCGAGGCCGGCAATTGCGCGCGGCGCCGAAAGAACAGGTTGGGGTGCCGGCGCGACCGCGGCCCGGTCGCAGTGCGATGGCGGCGAGATCGCTGGTCACCGCGACCGCCGTCGCGTCGCCGCCGGCCCCGGCGCCCGACGATCGCCGATGTCGCCGGCGTAGGACGGCCGCTGATCACCGCCGCGTTCTGCGGCCGACGGTCATGCGCGCGAACATCGAGCCGCGCGCCACGGCCGTGGGCGCGACACGCAGGCCGTCAGCGTCGAGTCGCGGCGATCGTGAAGTCGGCGTGGGCCAGCTGCCGGATCGTGCCCCGCCGCGGCGGCGCGCCGTCGTCGAAATCGCGACCCCCGCGATGCCGGGCTGGCCGATCGCGTCTCGATCTCGGCCGGGCTCGACCCGCAGGCCGAGACGCGAGGCGCCGACAGGATCGCCAGCTTCGCCGCGGCGTCCGAAGCCGTCGAGGTCCGTCAGCGACGCGATCCGGCTCCGCGCGTACCGCCTGGCGGCGCGCGTCGGCGACCGCTTTGCTCCAGCGCGCAGCCAGTCGCCTCCATGCGCAGAGCACCGCGTTCGTCGTGCCGTTCAGGATCGCCACGATCCGCGTGATGCCGCTCGCCGGCCGAGGCCGTCATCCGAGCGCGCGCACTGGTCGGCGCTCGCGCCGCCGACCCGCCGCTTCGAGCCGCAGCTAGCCGGTAGCCCTGGCGCGCGGCACGAGCGTCCGGAGCGGCCGGCCCGTGCGCGCGCGACGAGCTGCTTGTTGGCGGTGACCACCGACTTGCCGGCGAGCAGCGCCGCGCGCGGGCCAGCTCGCCGCCGGCTCCAGGCCGCCGACTCGCCTCGGCGACCACCGCCATCCGGCTGTGCAGCACGTCGTCGATGCGATCGTCGTCCACGACGACACTGCGGGGCGCCGGCAGGAAGCCGCTCGCCTGCTTCTCGTGAGCGCGGCGATCGACCCAGATGTGCGTCAGCTCGAAGGCCGCGGAACGGCGTCCGGACCGGTCAGCCGCCGGGCGACCGCCGACCCGACCATGCGAATCGGGAGACCGACACGACAGCGTGAGGGAGTTGAAAGACGACGGGGGATTTGTGGGAAATTGCCGGGCCGAGGACCGGACGATGGCGAGAAGAATCGGTGGCCATGCGTCCTTCCTCATCTCCCCTCCCGGTCGTTCGCCGGAAGGCCGGCACCACCTGTTCGGCGTGGTGCCAAGATAACCGGACGGAGGCAGGTAACTAACCGTAGGGCCGCTGCGCCCGCGTGGTTTGCCGTGGCGTCGCCGGGCCTGTCCCTCAGCCACTCTGGATAACGAAGACGTATTCGGTTGTCGGCGCAGGACTATAACAAAGCGGCTGCGAACGAGAAGCAAGTCGATTCGAATACACATGAGTAGATTTGGCAATCCGGTAAGCTTGTTCGCGATGCGGCGCACTCCCCGTCCAGCACCTCCGGCGCGAACTCGTTGGCTTCGCCGGGTCCACGAAGTCGGCTGGAACGGCGTCGCCTGGTCGTGCGCCGGTATCCAGGTCCGCCAGTTCCAGGGCCCTGACGGCGTCGACCATCGACGCCGGCCGAAGAAGGTCGTCGCGTCCTCGCCCGGCTCGCGCTGACGCGTAGAGGTCGATCAGACGCTCGACGGCCTCGGGGATCCCGCCGCGCCGGAATCTTCGCCGCCAGCCGCGCGAACGCGGCGCCCTGCTCGGTCGCGCCGCCGCCATTACCGACGAGCCGCTCCGGCGCCAGATCCAGCGCGCCGGAATCTTAACCAGGCGCGCAACTGGCGCCGCGCGCGCGGTTGTTCCGCGCACCATCACGATGCATGCGGCACGGCGCGCGATCCGGCGCACGCTGCCCTGGAATCCGATGGTCGCGACGTGATGCTGGCCGCAGCCGTTCGGGCAGCCGCTGATCTTGATGCGCGCGCGCCGTCGGCGGCGCGATCAGATCCGGCCGCGCCGCGCAGGTGATCCTCGAGCAGCCGCCCGAGCCGCGCGACTGCGTCACGGCGAGCCGGCACGACTCCGCGCCCGGGCAGCTCGTCGACGTCGGCGATCGTCGCCGCCTCGGCCAGGCCGAGGCCGGCGGCCGCGAGCCGGCTGATACAGAGCTCGCCGCACGTCGCGACGCGCTGACCCAGCGGAACACGAGATCCTGATCGGTCGTCACGCGCAATGGTGCCGTCGCCGTACGCCCGCGCCAGCTCGCCGAGGACGCGCATCTGCTCGCTCGTCAGGTCGCCGAGCGGCACGCGTGGCGATCGGCCATGCAGTAACCGAACTGTTTCTGCGGACGCACGTTGGTGGCGCGCCACGTCGCGTACACTCGTCGCCCGGCCTGAAGCACCGGAACGACGATCGGGCATGATGCCCGGACCCGTCGACGCTCGGCGCGCGACACGCGAGGCGATATCGCCGGCGGCGGCGCCGGCGTCCTCGGTCCAGTCGGGCCTCGGTTCGCTCGCCGGCGGATCGATGCTCGAGCGTCGGCACGTCGCCGCGTGAGCCGGCATCGCGACGGCTCGCGATCGTACTCCTCGCGCCACCGCGTCCAGCCGAGCGCCTTGATCAGGAACTTCATGCGGTTGCGCTGCTTGTGCTGGTAGTCGCCGAGGCGGTGGAACACGCGCAGCACGGCTTCGGCGACGCGGAAGATCTCCGAGGCCGGCAGGAACTCGTGAAGCACCGCCGGCCGACGTGCACATGATCGCCGTGCCGCCGCCGGCGGTGACGCGGAAGCCGCGCGCCGCCGTCGGGCCGAGCACGCGCGCGGAAGCCGAGGTCGTTGATCGCCGCGTGCCGATGTGATCGGTCGGGCAGCCTTCGAACGCGATCTTGAACTTGCGCGGCAGCGTCGAGCTGAGCGGATGCCGCAGCAGAAAGCGCGTGAGCGCCTCGGCGTACGGCGTGACGTCGAACCGCTCGTCGGCGGCGACGCCCGCGTACGGGCACGCGGTGATGTTGCGCACCGAGTTGCCGCAGGCCTCGCGCGTGGTCAGCCCGGCGTCGGCGAGCCGGCGCATGCGCCGGCTCGACGTCGTGCAGCTTCACGAAGTGAAACTGGACGTTCTGCGCGCGTGGTGATGTGGCCGAAGCCGCGCGAGTAGCGCTCGCCGACGTCGGCCAGCGCCATCGAGCTGTTCGGCGCGTCGAGCGATGCCCTGCGGAATCTTCACCCGCAGCATCTGCGCATCCTCGGCCTGGCGCTGGCCGTAGGTGCCGCGCACCAGCCGGAAGGCGCGCCACTGATCGGGCGTCAGCTCGCCGCGCTCGTACCGCTCGAGCGTCGCGACGAATTCGTCGATGTCGGCCTCGCTCGCGAACGACAGCCGCGCGCGGCCGAACGTCTTCTGATCATCGACGGCTGACATATCGCCTCACATCCTGGACGTTGTCAGCGCTCGCGCGGACGCCGCTGCGGCTCGAGGACTCGCTATGTCTCGCGCGGACCGCAGGCGCGCCAGCGTCACCACGGCCCCGATCGACGATCGTGCCGGGACCGGCGGCGGTCGATGCCGGCGCGACTCGGTCGCCAGCATCGTCGAGCGTGCCGCGCCAGCACCTGCTGCCCCGGCATCGACGCGTCGACGATCGACCGCCGCGGGCGTCGCTCGCGACCAGCCGCGATCGATGAGCCGGCACGCGAGCGCGGCGAGCGGCCGAGGCCCCATCAGCGACGACAAGCGTCACGCCGTCCGGCTGCAGACCGCGCGATCAGCCGACGCGAAACGCCTCCTCGTCGTGTCCCGCTGACGACGAGGAACGCCGAGGCCAGGCCGCGATGCGTGACCGGAATGCCGGCGAGCGCCGGGCGCGCGCCACGGCGCTCGTCACGCCGGGCACGACGTCGAACGGCACGCCGGCGGCTCGAAGCGCGAGCGCTTCCTCGCCGCCGCGGCCGAACACGAACGGATCGCCGCCCTTGAGCCGCACGACCCGGCGGCCGCGCCGCGCCGCGCGAATCATCAGCGCGTGAATCGCAGTGCTGCGTCAGCGTGCCGACGGCCGGCGCGCTTGCCGACGAAGAAGCGCTGCGCGCGCGCGCGAGCCGCAGGATGCGCTCGTCGATGAGCGCGTCGTACAGCACGAGATCGGCCGCGCGCAGCCAGCGCGAGCGCCTTGCGCGTGAGCAGGGCCGGATCACCGGGGCCGGCGCCGACGAGCGAAACGTGGCCGCAGCCCTGGCTTCGCTGGGCCGGTGGTGTAGGCTGGCAGGTCGGCTGGCGACTACCGGTTCATCTGACCTACCGCCTTGCCCGACTGCCCGACCCACCTGCCCACCTGGCCCACCTGCCGCTACCGCTTCAGCCGTAGAGCCGTTGAGCGCTTCGAGCAGCAACGGCCTGCGCTTCGTCCATCGGCACGCCGTCGCGCCGCCAGACGGCGCGCTGACGCGCGCTTCGGCGCAGCCAGCCGGCGAGATCGCGCGGCAGGAGCGCATCGAGCGCCTCGCGCAGCAGCGCGGTCAGCGCCGGCGCGTCGCCGTTCGTCGAAATCGCGAGCGTCACGCCGTCGCGCCGGACGACGCCGCTCAGGAACGCGGTGGCGTTGGCCGGATCGTCCACGGCGTTGACGAAAGATCCGCGCGCGCGGCGGCAGCTGCGGCCACCTCGCGGTTGACGGCCGGCGTCGCCGCCGCGACGACAAGCCACGCCTCGTCGAGATCGGCAGGCGACGAAGTCCGCGCCGCTCGATGCGACACGCCGGCGCGCTCGATGTCCGGGTGAATCGCCGGCGCCACGACGCCGTCAGCGCCCGCCGCCACGAGCGCGGCGAAGCTTCGGCTCGCGGCGACGCGGTCCGCCGCCGACGAGCACGACGCGGCGGCCCGCGAGATCCAGGAACAGTGGCAACATTGGTCAACGCAAAAAAGGCCCGGGAAGCGTTGAGCTCCGGGCCTTGGTCGCGAGCGGCTGGTGGCGTTGGTAGCTGACCGTTGTCGACAGCGACGCACACGAGACACCGTCGGCGCAGGGGCTCGTGAGAGCCACGCAGCAACAACAGGTGGCATGATGCGCCAGTCACAGTGCCTCTACTACTACACTCTTCTCGGGTTCGAGTCAAGTTTGCGGCCATTGCCGCTGAGACTGAGTTCATGCGGATACGGACGCCGCTGCCCGCTCTCTGCGGCCTCCTGGTTCTGTCCTTCCTGCTCGCTCGCCTTTCCGACGCCACGCCCGCGCTGGCCCAGCGTGCTCGCCGGCGACCGCCACGCCGGAGCACTACGACCTGGCCTTCGCCGTCGACCTCCGGCACGACAGCGCTTCGAGGGAACCGAGACGATTCGCGTCCAGACTGAACGAGCCGACGCACGCGCGATCGTGCTGAACGCGATCGATCTCGACGTTCACGCGACGGCCACGATCGCGGCACGGCGGCCGCGCGCGCCAGGCCGCTCGACTCGAATCGAAAGCGCAGACGGCGACGCTCACCGTGCCCGAAGCCGCTCGCCGCAGGGTCCCGCCGACATCCGTATCCAGTTACGGCCGGCGTCCTCAACGACAAGCTGCGCGGCTTCTATCTGAGCACAGAGCAAACGGCCGGCAGCTACGCCGTGACGCAGTTCGAATCGACCGACGCGCGGCGCGCGTTTCCCTGCTTCGACGAGCCGGCGTTCAAGGCCACGTTCGCCGTGACGCTCGATCGATCGACCGCGGCGACACGGCGATCTCGAACGGCACGGCTGCTCTCGGACACCCCGGGCCGGCGGCGGTACAGCACACGCTGAAATTCGCGACGTCGCCGAAGATGTCGACGTATCTCGTGGCGATGGCGGTCGGCGACTTCAGTGCCTCGAGGGCGCGCCGACGGCGTCGCCGATCCGCATCTGCGCCACCCGGACAAGAAGAGCTCGGGCGCATCGCGCTCGAGTCGGCGCAGCAGATCCTGACGTTCTACAACAGCTACTACGCCATCAAGTATCCGTTCGGCAAGCTCGACGTGGTCGCGGTCCCCGATTTCGCGGCCGGCGCCATGGAAAACACGGCGGCGATCTTCTATCGCGAGACCGATCTGCTGGCGGATGCCAGCGACGGCGTCGGTCGACGACGCGCAAGACGCATCGCGTCGATCCTGGCCCACGAGATGGCGCATCAGTGGTTCGGCGATCTGGTCACGATGCGGTGGTGGGACGATCTCTGGCTGAACGAAGGGTTCGCCACGTGGATGGCGAACCACGCCGCTGGCCGGCGTGCAAGCCGGAGTGGAACGTCGATCGGTCGACGAAGCGCGTCGAGACGCAGACGGCGCTCGACCTCGACTCGCTGGAATCGACGCGCGCCGATCCACGTCGAGCGTCGAGACGCCGGCGCGAGATCGACGAAGCGTTCGACGCGATCGCCTATCGAGAAAGGCGCGGCGGTCCTTCGGATGATCGAGAACTACGTCGGCGCCGAGACGTTCAGGAAAGGCGTCAACGCGTATCTGCAGGCGCATGCGTACGGAAACGCGACGTCGGAGGACTTCTGGACCGCCGTCGCCGCGGCGTCCGGCAAGCCGGTCGATCGCATCCTGCCGACCTTCGTGAACCAGCCGGGATCTCCTGCTCGTCGATGCTGTCGTTCGCGTGCGCCGGCCGGACGACCCAAGTTACGCTCGCTCAGGAACGGTTCTTCCTCGATCCGATTGCTCGAAGGCGGCGCGAGCGTGACCTGGCAGGTGCCCGTCTGCCTCGAAACAGGCGGACGCAACGAGCGCCACCTGTGACGTGCTCAGCGGACCACGCCAGACGTCCCGTCGGCACAGGCCGGCTGCGTGCCGTGGGTCTTCGCCAACGCCGGTGCGCACGGGCTATTACCGTGACACGGCATGCGCCGGAGCGCGCTCAAGGCGATGGCGCCGCATGTCGAGGACGCGCTCTCCGCCCCGGAGCGGCTGTCCGCTCGTCGGCGATGAATGGGCGCTGGTCCGAGCGGGCCGCCACGCGGTCGCTGACCCTGCCTCACGCTGGCGGCGGGCCTCGGACGCGAACGCACGAGCGGCGTGCTGGGGCTGCTCACCGACGGCCTTCAGATTCGTCCACGGCGCTTCCTCACCGACGAGCGCGACACGGGCACGGCTCGAGGGCGTTCACGCGCTCGCTGCTTCGGCCCTCGCACGTGCTGACGTCGGCTCCGCGCTCCGCGTCGGGCGACACCGACGGATCGCCGTGCGCTGCGCGCCAGCGCCGCCATCGGCACGCTCGGCAACGATCGGCGGCGACTTCGACGATGTCGCCGCGCCCCACGCGCCGCGCCGGATCGCGCGCTCTGGCGGCGACCGTCCGCCTGACCCACGCTCGGCGTGGTGCGCTCATCGTCCGCGTCGCGGCCGGAGCGCGGCGACGCGAAGCTCTTTGACGCAGCTGGCAGGCGCCTGGACCGAATCGACCTCGCCCGAGAAGAGCACTATCGGGCTACCTTGCATGCCGCCTGCCGATTTCCGGGATCCCGCGACCTACCGATCGCGCCCTCCGGTACTCGCTGTTCCCGCCGGCAAGTTGCGCAGCCGTGGATACGGCGATCCATCGTGGGCCCGGTTCTTTCGGCAACGGAGCCGCACGGCCGCGTGCGTGCTTCACCTGCAAAGGCAGCATTGGGCCGAAGCCCTCGAGCCGAAGATCGCGGACGCACTCGTTCGGCGACGTCAACCTGGTGAACTCGCTCGCGCCGTTCTGCGACGCGCCGGGCTGCGCGACGACATCGAGGCGCTTCATGCGAGCACAGGCCGCCGACAGGCGGCCCGCGCGCTCTGACCAGACGATCGAGCGGATCGGCAACTGCGCCGAGCTGCGCGACAAAGCAGACCGTGCCGCGCTGACGGCGTGGCTCGCGGCCCGCCGCAGAGATGCGCCGTCGTGGCGCAGAGCCTTCGCTCAGTGCGCGCCGACGTGTCGGGCCAATTCATGCTCCGCGCCGGGCTCGGCGGTTAACCAGGCCCTTCAGCGTTTCGAGGCCTGGACAACGGCAGGATGGCCGGCGACGCAGCACCCGCCACGGATGCTCGCTCCCCGACCCTGATGCCGATGCGTGGACCCCACGCGGGCGGTCCGAGGCGGATTGCCCGCGTCCTCGATGAACGCGCCGATGACCGAGCAGATCGTGGACACGGTTCCTCCGCCAGCGCGTGATCCCCATCGCCATCGTGAGGTTGCCCGGGACCGCGGCAAGTACAGCTCGTGCGGACGACGACCACGCCCGGAGCGTCCGACCGACCCGGCTACGCCTGCCACTTCATCTGTCGCGCGCGGCCGCGGCGCATCACCTGCGACGCCTCTTTCGAGCGGATCGAGGGGCGCGAATGAGCATCGGCGGCCGGAGAGCCGTGCTTGCCTGGGTGACGACGCTCACCAGGCTGCGGATGCCAGGCAGTTGCGATAGATACACGCCTGCGTGCCCCGGCGCGACCGTAAAGAGCGCTCGTTGCGCCGCGTCGGTCCCGAGCGCCGCGTGGCGAGGCCGCCGGTCCGATTCGCCGATACGCCGCCTCGACCTCGACGATGGCGCCGCTCGTGCAGCACGCCGCCGCGCTCGTGCACTCAGCACCTTGCTGCCGACGAGATCGGCTCGCGACGTCGAGCGTGGGGACGATCGTAGAAACGCGCGCGGCAGCTTCACGGACACGGACGTTTCACCGCCGAGCACGCCGAGCTCACGGAGCAATCGCAGCCACGAACACGATAAACTACGAAGACTAAATCGGCTGCTCTTCGTGGCTAACGTCGCTTTCGCTTATAGAGCAAATGCCATCACGGGAAAGCACGAAGGCACGAAAAACAACACTGGCCTCAACTGCGTCCTGCGCCAGCTCTGGCGTTGATCGTTCTCACGTGGTCGGCCGGCTGCCGCGCGGCCGCGCGACAGCACGTTCCGCCGCACGCGCACGACCTGCGGGTCCCGTATCGCCCGCCATCGGCTCGACGAGATCGTCCAGCGCCGCCTCATCGCTCCTACCAGCCCGATGGATGTCGGCGGCGACAACGGCCCGCAGCCGCCGTCGGGATCCTGCGCCTGCCGAGTGAACGCCGTCTGACCGGCCCGCCGCAATTTCGACGGGCCTACTGCCGCGCGCCTGGTCGCTGCCTGCCCGCGGCAGCGCCAGCGCCTCCGTCAGCGGGTCGATCGGCACGTTCTCGAGAAGCGACCGAACGCGAAGCGGCCCGCGAGGAGGCAGGCTCCGGTCGTTCCGCTCGCCTTCGCAGCGCCGCCTCGACCTCCGCGACCCAGCTGCGGTCGCCGAGCCTCCCCAGCGCCTTCGACGGCCATTCCGCTTCAGCGCGGCGTTCTTGCCCGCAAGTTGCGCGGAGAAGAGCGCCGCGCTCTGACCCGGATGCGCGGTCCGGCGCGGTGCGGCATCGAACGCCGGCGCAGGCCGAGATCGCCGCGGCCGTAGTGCTGAAAAAATCTTGGTCAGCGCCTGGTCCGCGCGCTCGTAGCGCATCGCCCGAGCGCCGTCATGGCGGCGGTCTTGGCTCCATCGATCGCTGCCGTTCAGCGCCGAGATGACCGCGTCGCCCAGTACGCCAAATTTCGTCCCGCGGCTGGCTCTGGTGAAGATTTCTCGACCGATGACGCGGACGCCGCAAGGCGTAGCGCCGGATCTGCCGCGCCAATGAGCGAGCCGAGATCGGCCCGCCTGATCCAGCAGCTTCCCGCCGGCGGCTACCGCCTGGCTCGACGGCGAGGGTGCCCAATGCATACAACGCCTCGACCCGACCTGCCTGTTGAAAACGGGGCAGTCAGTGAACTGCCAGGCGGAGCGCCGTCAGCACTCCATCGGCACGGGAGCGGGGCCAAGTGCGAGCGGCCTGGCGGAAATGCCGTGTCGGTGCGATCTTGTTCCGCACCTCGATGACGAGACTGACGCGCTTGCGCGGAACGATCTTTCTGCGAGAAAGATAAATGCCACTCCGGCCGCGATCGCGGCAAACTGCACATCATCCTGAGGATCGACGACGAGCGCCGCGAGCGGAAACGCTGTCGAGAGGCGCGGCCGCTTTGAGCCGCTCCGGCCGCGCGGAGGCGAACGCCGCGTCCGCGCGGGGCCAGATCGCGCATGTCTTGCTGGAACGACACCGCGCCGCGGCAGCGACCGAACAGCACCCTACCGCGAGCGCCATGACGAGAGTCTTCGCCTTTACTTGTCGCGGGGCTCCACTTACCAAGGCGCCTGGGGCCCACCCCAGGCGCTCGCTCGCGCCTTCGCGCTCGCTCAGCTCAGGGCTGTCGCGACCTGTGCCTTCGCGGCTTTTTTCGCCGCTCGGCATTGCTTCTGGCGCGACTTTCTTCTGCTTAGCCGCGCCACCCTTCCGCTCCCACCCGGCCCCGCCCGGCTCACCGGCCCGCGGTACGCGTGCGAACGGCCCTCCGCCAGAACGGTCCGCAGATACCGGCCTGTGTGCGACGTCTCGCTTTGCAATGAGCTGCCCGCGCCGGTGGCGACCACCATTCGCACCAGCCTTCGTGTCCGCCTTTCGGGCCCCGGGTCGATGCGACGTGTAGTCCGCCGTCTTCATCACATCCAGGTTGTGCTCGATGACGACGCAGCGTGTGGCCCGCCTCGAGCAGCTTGCGGAACGCCGTCAGCAGCTTCGGCGATGTCGTCGAAGTGCAGCCCGGTCGTCGGCTCGTCGAGGACGTAGAGCAGCCGCTCGCCGCCGTGCGACGACGAGATGCGCCGCGATCTTGATCCGCTGCGCCTCGCCGCCCGACGAGCGTCGTCGCCGGCTGCCCGAGCCGCAGATAGCCGAGGCCGATCTCGTCGAGCACCTGCAGCCGCCGCAGCACCTTCGGCGAGCTGCTGAAGAACGTCAGCGCCTTCGCGCACCGTCAGGTCGAGCACCTGATGAATCGACCGGCCGCGATAGCGCGACCTCGAGCACCTGCGGCTTGAACCGCTTGCCGTCGCACTGATCGCACGGCACGAACACGTCGGCGAGAAACTGCATCTCGACGCGCGACTTCGCCTTCGCCCCTGGCACGCCTCGCAGCGGCCGCCGGGCACGTTGAACGAAAAGTGGCTGGCGGTCAGCTCGCGCGACCGCGCGTCCTTGGTCGCCGCGAACAGCTCGCGGATCGGATCGAACGCTCTTGAGATAGCGTGACTGGCTTCGATCGCGGCGTCCGGCCGATCGGGCGCCTGGTCCACGAGCACCGGCGTCGGTGATGAACTCGGCGCCTTCGAGCTTGCTGAACGCGCCGACGCGCTTGTCCCAGCCGCCCTTGGCTCGCTTAGCAATACGTAATCTGAACGAAGCACAA